>ERZ1292640.471-Hain-H43-02um-R1-471-length-32598-cov-7_pt1 | contig 32598 bp, 40 predicted proteins | sample MGYA00564404_ERZ1292640 | MGnify/ENA primary metagenome ERZ1292640 (study PRJEB36523, sample SAMEA6512636) | groundwater metagenome | collected 2019-01-08 | study: AquaDiva: Metagenomics assemblies of 32 groundwater samples | reverse complement strand
TCTACGGCTTCCTTGAGCGCCTTGTCCCCTAACACAGAGCAGTGAACTTTTATCGCGGGCAATCCGCCAAGGCGGTCCATTATGTCTTTTCCTGTGAGTTTTTTGGCTTTTGCAAGTGTCATTCCGCCTTTTTCAGTTATCATTTCCGAGAGCATGCTTGTGCTTGCGATTGCGCTTGCACAACCAAAAGTTTTCCATTTGCATTTCTTTATCCTTTCTTTTTCTACAAGTATCCACATTTCCATCATGTCGCCGCATTTCACGTTTCCTGTTTTTCCGTATCCATTATAGTCCTTCACTTCTTTCTCGTTCTTGAGAAAGTTTTTAGGTTTCATGAAGTGCTCTCTTACTTTCGGCGAATAAAACCAGTCAGTTCCTTCTACTTTCATTTTTTTCCCTCCAAACAGGCGATATTTCTCTCAAAAACTCGATTGTTTTTTTTAGTTTTCCTAAAGTATAGTCGAGCTGTTTTTTGTCTGTGCCTTTTCCTAGCGAAAATCTAATGCTTCCGTGTGCTAGTTCGTGAGTTAAACCAAGCGCGAGGAGGACGTGGCTTGGTTCAAGCGATTGCGAAGTGCAAGCACTTCCTGTGCTTACCCTTATTCCTTCTTCGTTAAGCCTTAGCATTATGCTTTCTCCTTCCACTCCTTTAAATGAAAGGTTGATGTTGTTTGGGAGTCTTTCTGTCGGGTGTCCGTTTAGTTTTACTAAAAGGATTTCTTTTTTTGTTTTTGAAATAAAATAATCCCTTAAGGCAGAGAGTCTTTTTCCTTCTTTTTTCTTTTCTTTTTCAGCAAGCTCGAGTGAAGTTGCGAGCGCTACAATTCCTGCGACGTTTTCTGTTCCTGCTCTTAAGTTGAATTCGTGGCTTCCGCCTGTAATCAATGGTTCTATATCCAAATCTTTTTTCTTGTAAAGGAGGCCAGTTCCTTTGAAAGCATATACTTTGCTTCCGTTTAGTGTCATCATGTCCACGCCAAGTTTTTTTGTGTCAAGTGAAAGGTATTCCGCGCCTTGGCAAGCATCTGTGTGAAAAGGCACTTTGTGGCTTTTGCAAATCTGGGCGATTTTTTCAATAGGCTGAATTGTCCCTATTTCGTTATTCGCATACATTATGCTGACAAGAAGAGTGTCTTTGTTTTCTACAAGCGCGCTCTTTAGTTCTTCAAGCCTAATGACTCCGTTTTCATCCACGCCTAGCTCAATTTTTTTGAACCCTAACTTTTCTAACCATTCAAGGGTTTCAAGTACCGCGTGGTGCTCTGTTTTTTGAGTGATGAAGGTCCCTTTCTTTCCTTCGATTAGATTTTTCAGTGCGATTCCTTTGATTGCAAGGTTTATGCTTTCCGTTCCGCTTCCGGTAAATATTATTTCTTCTGGCGCACAGTTCAATATTTTTGAAATCTTCTCTCTTGCTGCTTTCATTGCGAGCTTTGCCTCAAGTCCGGTTGAGTGAAAGGAGCTTGGGTTTCCGAATTTTTTTGAAAAGAAGGGGAGTGCGGCTTTAAGCGCCTCTTTTCTTACGGGGGTTGTGGAGGAATAATCGAGGTATGCTTTAGTTTTCATATAATTTCTCGCTTCCTTCGGATAAGAAAAAATATTTTTTGATTGGGGCTTTACGGTTTTGCTCTTTCGAGAAGCGATTTTTTCTCGCCGCCCTTCTTGGGCTTGAGCTTGTCCATGCAGTGCTTTTCTATGTGGCCTTTCATGGCATCAAAAAGCGTTCCATCTATCTTCTTCGTGAATAAGTCGCTCTTCAGCGAGTAGACCCTTTCCTTCCCTCTTTTTGAGACGCCCACAAAATTGCATTCTCTCAATTGCTTAAGCGAATGGCTGAGTCTGCTCTGCTCTGAAGTGGTTGTTTTGCAGAGTTCGGTCACCGTCATCGGGTTGTCCTTAAGCGACCTTATTATCTTACATCTTAGTTCGTTGCCGAGCACGTTCATGCACTTGTATCCACATATGTCGTCTGGAGTCATATGAACAATTTTATCATACGTTGTCTTTATATACTTATGTTGGATTTTTCAAAAAAAGTTCTCAAAGGCCTAATTATTGCATTGGCGTGCCTTTGAATGTGATCTTTTTTGTTACTCCGTCTTCGCCCCAGAGGTAAGTCATGCTTATTGGCTCATCTTTTTGGAGCACAATCATATAATTGCCCGGGTTTGGAGTTTTGAGGGTGAAGAGTTTTGAGTATTGAACTACTACTCGGTCCCCTCTTGCTTCAATAAATTTGAATACTGATTCGTCGTTTCCGTTTCCGGTTATATTGTCAAATCCTTTTCCTTCGTCCACTTCAAACACTTCGTCCGTTATGTCTTTTGTGAAAGGGGGCTTCCACTTTTGCTTTATGCTTCTAACTTCAAAAACTGCTTTCATAAAATATCACTCACAAATTTAACTTATAAAAGTCGGCTTTGTTTTTAAATGTTGGCGTGTCCTAAAAAAGGGGTTATCGCAGCCTGTGAATTTTTGCAGGTTTTCTTTGCTGCTCTTTTTCTGCCCTTTCTAGCACAGCATTCGTGCCTTTTGTGGCATTTTGGTGGGCCCTTGATACAGCTCTAAGAAAGGCGTTTAAGTCTCCTTTTTTGCCTGAAAGCTTCCAATCAAGAAAATATGCGTTTAGCGAGTGCTTGTTATTGCTTACAAGCGCATTTCCCACTTTTTCGGCCCATTTTTTCTTTGCGTTATGCATGTTTAGCCGTTCAATGCCCTTTTCCAAGGTTAACCTTTGAGTCATTAACTAATCTTTGGTTTAATTGATTAATTATACTTTGCCTGAGGTTGTTTTGTTCTCTCCAGTCGGCACGTGTCCTAAAGAAGCATTATATACATTGCAAAACTATCTCTTTTATGCAGCTCGAAGGATTTTTTGACAAGGCTTGTAATGCCATCAATTTGCATCGCGCGCGCCATGAAGATATTGCAAAAAGAATAATTCCTCTCAAAATGATGTCTGCTCCAAAGAGTGCTGAGAAAGTGATTGAGCGAATGGAAAAAGCGTCGCTTAACTTCGCCGTTGCCGGAGTTGACTCCGGGTTTGTAAGCAAAAAACTTTCTTTCGTCGATATCGTGCTTGTAAGAACGGCCGGAGTACTTTTTGATTTTGAAAAAAATGAAATAAAAAAAACAACTTACTACCCTTCGGCATTTTCGTTGCCGGAACCTCTTCCCTTAAAATTGGGCCTTGAGAAAGACGAGGAAGCTCAGAGCGTTTCGCTTGAGAGACTGAAACAGGAAGTCTCCACTTCGATAAAAATGATTGAAAAGTTTAAACCAAAGTATCTTTTCATTGACGGATCAATCGTTCCCCAGTATCAGGATAAGCCGAGGAAAGATTCGGTGATTAATGAAGATTATGAGTCAATAATTCAATTATTTCAGAAGTTATATTCAACCGCAGAAAATAATTCTTGCACGCTTATCGCCTGCGTTGAGGATTCAAGGGGAACAAGATTTCGCCAGCTCTTGCAGGATGAAATAATTCCGGGGTCAATGCTAAAAGTAAGTCCAGCTGAACTTGGAAATGTTTTTGACGCTTCGATTCTTGATTATTTTCTTTCGCAAGGTGAACGCACTTTTGTTTTTCCTTATACTTCTTCAATAGAGGCTCACGCGATACTAAAAGATTATTCGAGCGAGTGGGCAAAAAGCATTTATGTTTCTTATACAAAACCAAGTGAAATGGATAAGCCATTGAGGATTGAATTTATTTGCAAAGAAGGAAAAAGTGACCCCGCAAAACTTGCAAGGTGCGCAAAAGAAATATCTTCGGTCGTGTACGCACTATCCTCATTCCATAGAGAATACTCCTATCCCTCAATACTAATCGAAGCCGACATGCGCGCGGGGCTAAACGAACAGGACATATCAGTCGTTTATGACAAGCTAGTGGACAAGCTCGGGCCAAAAGCCAGAATGAGACGCAACTCCAGACCGTTTAAGTGAATATTGCCTGACACCGCCTGAAAAGTATAAGTCTTTTATTCAAGTCAAGCACTATTCTATCATGCAAAGAAGCGTTGATATCTTGCCTTGGGCTCATTCTGGCGAATCGGCATTGCACAGATCGCTCATTGATTACGTGAAAAAGTTGCCTCGGGGGGCAGAAGTGTTTTTAGAAGTTTCACAAGATTCGTTAAAGTTTTTTGATGCTGTTGAAGATTTTGTTGCAGGAAAAGAAGTGAAAGCGTCTAAGCTTATGGATCAACTAAAAGCGTCATCCGAACGTATTGACGCCGTATCAGTTGGCGAAAGACATAAATTGATTGCGAAAAGTCCCCAAACAATTGCTTATGTTGAACTGATAAACGAAGCAAGAAGAAGAAACTTGCGATTGATTCCTATTGAGACCCCTGTGTCAAGAGCAAACGCTGTTAGAGCACTAAAGAATGTTGATGAATTTATTTATGATGGACACGGAATATTTGCCGGGTCAGAGCTTGTTAGGTCGAATGAATTTAGAGAAAAGTCATTTGCGCGGCAAATACGCTCCTTAATGAACCGCAACAAAAAATATTTTGCAATAGTGGGGCTCAATCATATGGATAGTGTCAACAGGGAACTTAGAGCCCTAAAAGTAGTTAGTAGGACAAATGTAAATTTTATTCCAAAAAATTTGCGCGCATATGTTGCACAGTCGCGCCTTATGCAAAGAACTGCACGCAAAGAATTCAGAAAAGGTAATGACGTTGCTGTTGGTAAGGCTTATTTTGGCGATCAGTTCAAAAAAGTCCCCTATCCTAGATTAATAGATTCTGCAGAAATGGCCAGAATACTTTCTGAAAAGCTTGTGGCTCAAAGAATAAACTCTGAAAAACGCCAGAAAGCAAGAGTAATGCAGAAGAATACTCGAAGAGTGGTGAAGTGAAATGATAAAAGCGATTATATTTGACATGGGCGGCGTTATTCTTACAAGCAAGATTGAAAATATTCTTCAGCAGGTGGCAAAAAGTTTGGATGTTCCTGCTGAAAGCCTGATGGAAATACGGGCGCAAAACAAGGAAGCTCTTTGGGATGGAAAAATGTCCGTCAGAGACTTTGCCGCTTTGTTGAAAAAAAAGCACTCGCTCAAACAAAGCGTCGCCCAGATTCTTAGCATCTGGAAAAGCACTTATCTGAAGGCGACTGTTCCAAACACAGAAATGGTTGCGATTGCAGGAAAGCTCATGAAAATGTATAAAGTCGGGATGATTTCCAATCTTTGGGATTTTCATGTAACTATAAACAAAGAAAGGGGGCTTTACAAAGGATTTGATCCGTGCGTCCTTTCGTGCAAGGTCGGGATACATAAGCCCCAGAAGAAGATTTTTGAATTGGCCTTGAATAAATCCGGCATGAAAGGCGATGAATGTGTTTTCATTGATGACAGGGAGGAGTATTTTCCCATAGCGCAAAGCCTGGGGATGAAAACAATTGCTTTTTGCAATGCGAGCCAGATGGTTGTCGAGCTAAAAAAACTCGGGGTTGAGGTATAATGATAAAAGCAATAGTATTCGATTTCTGGAACACTCTCGCTCCAACCACAATTGATTTTGTCCATCTTTCAAAACTTGCGCGTGATGAGAAGCTTTCTTTGGGAGACTTTATTACAAAATATGAACTCGCCACCCATATGAAAAAGTACAAGAATTTTGAGGAACTTAGAAATGATTTTTTTGCGGCATTCAAACAATATGATAACGAGCTGCTCGAAAAAGAATTGTACGAGATTTATTTTAACCGTTTTGATAAAATATATTTGTTTCCTGAAGTTGAAAAAGTATTGGCAAAATTAAAAGCCCAAGGGTATCGCTTGGCGCTATTAACAAATACTGAGAGTCTCCACGCTGAAGAGATAAGAAAAATTCTTCGCCTTGATGATTATTTTGATGTGTTTGCCTACAGTTTTGATGTTCACGCAGTGAAGCCGGACCCGAAGGCCTTTGAGTATGCATTAAAGCTTTTGAAAGTCAAGCCAAGCGAAGCTATGATGGTCGGCGATTCGCTAAGATCGGATATTGAAGGATCAAAAGTGGTAGGAATGCATAATGCCTGGATTAACCGCAAAGGCAGGGCCAAGGCATTTGACCTTTCCGGCCCCAAAGCAGAGTACGAGCTAAGCTCGCTTGAAGACCTTTTCAAGGTCTTGGGTCACTTCAAGAAGTAATAGGCGAAGCGCTAGCGGCACAATACTAGGGCATAGTTTATAAGGCGAAAGAAACTGGATTAGATTATAGAGTGAGAAAAATGGAAAAAGAACAGCTGGGAACAGTAATCTCAACAATGGAAGGCCCATCGCCTTCAAAAATGTCTTTTGTAGTGAATAACGGCAAGGTCCACACTGGAATGTTTGTTGAACTTGAATATTCTGAAGGCACGATGGTTTGCAGAGTGGAAGATGTTCTAAAGACAAACCGTTATTTTGAGCGCCCTGATTCGGTAAAAGCAATCGGACCTGAACTTGAAAAAAACTTTCCTGCTGCCGAATGGGAGTTTCTCTTAGCGCACACAAAGCCGCTAGGCGTATTCAAAGAAAATCTAATTAACAGAACAACTTTTCCTCCAAGCCCTGGGACAAAAGTATTTGTTGCAGAAAACGAGCACATAAAAAAATTCTTAGGAATAGAAGAGAAAGGCCTAAATTTGGGAGAACTTCAGTTTCACGATGTCGGGATGAAAGTAAATCTCTCGCGTCTCTTGCAAAAGCACTTGGCAATCCTCGCAATGAGCGGAGCTGGAAAAAGTTACGCTGTAAGCGTTCTTCTTGAAGAGCTTCTTGACAGAACAAAAGAACAAGGGCAGATTGCAGTAATCGCGTTTGATACTCACGGAGAGTACACTTGCTTTGGAGAACCTGTAGCAAAAGCGAACTCAGAAAAATACAAGGATTATTCTTCGAAGACAAAAATAATTGACGGGACAAAGGTAAGAATCGCCGTTTCAAATATTACTTTCGCAATGCTAAAAAATATTTCTCCCGGCTTGACCCCAACCCAATCAAGGGCTTTACTCAAAATTATTTCAAGACTAAAATCAGAGATGCGTTCAGGCGTGGGCCCATTTGATCTTAGTGATGTAAAAGGAGAACTTGATGCGCTTGACCCAAAACTTGCTGAAGGAGTATCTTCTGCAATTGATGAGATTGAAGAAACAGGATTATTTGGAAGAATTGATGCGCCAAGCGTTTTTGATCTTGCAAAATCGGGGCAGTTTACTGTAGTTGATCTTAGCAAAATTATTACTGATAAGAAAAGACAAGTCATTGTCGGTCACTTCGCGCACAGATTGTTTTCAGAAAGAAGGCATCAAAAAGTTCCTCCTTTCTCGCTGCTCGTAGAAGAAGCCCATAATTTTATCCCCGAAGGAATTTCTTCTGAAGAGGCTCCCGCGAGAGGAACACTGCGAACAATTGCAAGAGAAGGGCGAAAGTTCTGCGCCTCCCTCATACTAATATCTCAAAGGCCAAAGAGGCTTGACACTACAACGCTCGCCAACTGCAATACAAATATTATTCTTAGAATAACTAATCCCTACGATCTAAAACACATCCAGGACAGCTGCGAGGGACTTGACAATTCAAGCGCCGGTACCATCTCATCGCTGAGAGTGGGCGAAGCACTCATCATCGGTGAAGCCGTCGGGGCTCCCACGTTCTTTAAAGTTCGCCAAAGAAAATCCCAGCCATCAAGACACGAAACTACCTTAGAAGAGGCTGCTAAGAAATTCTCTGAAAATGCAGACAAGGGTGCAAGCGAAGCGGATGCTTTTCTTTAAGGAATAAATGTTGCAGTGATAAATTTGTCCGAATTTGTGAAAGAGATAATTTCTGATTTAAAAAAAGTCTCCTCAAAGAAACAAGCGAAAGTTCTCAAGTCTTTTTTTAAAACAGGCGAGGGACATTACGGCGAAGGGGATGTTTTCCTCGGGTGCTACGTGCCGGACGTTAGGGTTGTTGCAAAGAGTCATTTTGCAAAAGCCGCATTAAGTGATATACACAATTTGTTGGACATTAATTTGCATGAAGTTCGCCTTTGCGCTTTATTGATGCTTATCCAAAAATATCAGATTTCAGTCTCGCTTGACGAGAAAAAAGAGTTTTGTGACTTTTACCTTTCACATACAAAAGCAGTAAACAATTGGGACTTAGTTGATCTTTCTGCTGAAAAGATTGTTGGCCAATATTTTTTTGAAACAAATACTGTTTGTAATAACCATAAACTCACAAAATTTGCTAGTTCAAATTATATTTGGGATCGAAGGATTGCGGTGCTCGCAACTTTTGCTTTTATAAAAAATAATTCTTTTGATGAAACATTTCGTCTCGCAAAAATGCTTCTTGATGACAAGCATGATTTGATGCACAAATGCGTTGGTTGGATGCTGCGCGAAGTTGGAAAAAGAGATCAAGCTGCTGAGGAAGAATTTTTGCGCGCGCATTACAAAAAGATGCCCCGAACAATGCTTCGCTACGCGATAGAGCGCTTTTCGCCTTCAAAAAGAAAAGCGTATCTTGAAGGGCGTATTTGAAAATAACCTTGATTTTTAATCTCGTCAAGAGTTTTGTCCTAATATTTGTGTGTTCACCGGCGCCAAACCTGCTTTGCCCTTTTAAATGGCCAAAAGCGACAGCTTCTCTTATGCCCCAACATAAGAGCCTTTTTTTGGCTAGCATAGCATATAGTGAGCAGAAGCGCGAAATTCACGCGGAATTTGCTGGCAAAAGCGGCAAGTTAGTGAAACGCTATCCTTTCTTTCCTTTTACAATTCTCCCTTCCACAATTCCTCAGGAGAAACTAAAATCACTTCTTCTTTCAGTGGGAATCAAGCGTTTCTCAATTGAACAAAGAAACAATTTGCTTGTAGTTTCAGCAGTATCTTTTTCAGATCTCAAAAAGATAGGTTCTACACTTTCAACTTACTCCGGGCTTTCTTCGATGATAATAGAGCCAGAACGCGCATTCTTACTGCAAAAAAATTGGGCCTATTTTGATTGTTTTTATGAAGAAGACGGCGAAATGCGAAAGGAAGATTCGCTACCATCACCAGATCTTGGATTTTTTGTAGCAAAACAAATTCCTTTTCCTGAAGCGATGAGGCTTGATGAAGAGCAAAGTCTTTTCATTTTGAGGCGAAACGCCTGGGCATCTGCCCTTAAAATTTCTCCAGATAAGATTCCAGCCTCCGCTCAGGAAAGAACTGAAATAATGCTTGAGAATATGTTTTTCAAAAACGGCGGAACAATATACTGGTCAGATAAGTTTTTCTCCCAATCAGGAGACCGTACCCCGAAATGCTGTTTTGACAAGGCTTCTTCGCTTGACTTTTCGCTTGTGTGGAGCAAGCTCCTTTCAAGACAATTTTTCAATTTGGGGCCCGATACTCTTTCATGCGACTGCTGTAAACCCGTAGAACTAAATGATTCTCAAATAATTCCCTCTTCAATGATTGAAGTTTCATTTCAAGAAAACAACTATTTTTTCGAATCTTCTTCAAATTCTTTCGCTCTCGGGTTTCACAAACTAAATCCTGGGCGAGAATTTCGTCTAATGCGGCAGAAAGAGAACTCATTGACAATTCCTCCCATCGGTCCATTTTGCAAGAATCAAAAAGCATTGCTTTTAGTGAATGATGCAAAACGCCTGCTTGACGAGGGAGCGGTGACTTTGGAGAAAAACCATTCAATGCAATGGGCTTGCACAAAAAAAGAAAGTTTTTTTTCAATTGAAGTGCAAAAGTCTCTTGATGAACTCTCTCTTTTTGCAAAAATCGTGGAAAAGGATTCCTCAAACCTCTTTTCAAAGAAAGATGCCGGTTTCTTTTTTGCGGCGCTCAAGGCTGAAGCTCTCAACGAACTACTTTGCGAACTTCCTCTTCAATTAACGAACCGCAACTCAAAATTCTTTTCCCCCGATCTCGCGCGTGCGGTAATCTCAATACAAGAATCGACTTTCTCCAAGTTCAAAGAGTTCTCGGCACGTAACGGCTATAGGGTGCTTCATACTGACAAGAAAAGCGCTTTCATTAAGGGTTATTCTTCTTTGGCTTTGGCCAAGAAATTCTCGGAGGAACTTAAGATTCCTCAGCCGCTAGTAGGAGGTTTTATCAAAAAAATGCAGATTTGTTAGCCCTATATAACGCAATTGTTTTGCCTATTCTGGCCATTTTAGTCATTCCGCCGGAACCTTTCCACCAAGGCTTTTAAAGGTTGCCTTATGGTATAATTGTTATTCTGGTGAGTGTTTTTTGATGGTTAGACTTACAAGGTTTGAAGTTACTAGGGTTCTTTCAGCAAGGGCACTACAGCTTTCACTTGGAGCACCGCCTTTAGTTAAAGGAACAAAGGAACTTAGCATGCTTGGCGCTGCTGAAAAGGAATTTAAGGAACAAGTTCTACCTTTGAGTATTTTGAGAAAATTTCCTAACGGAAAAATGAAGAGGATTGAGCTTTTTTAATTATTTTTAGGTGAATCAAAATGGGATTGTCAGTATCAAAAGGATTGAAGTATCGTTCAGAAGTTCTTTTGGAAGAATTTCCTGAAAATTTTGGAATGAATTTCCAGAAAAACAAGGAAGAACTCAATAAGCTTCCTCTCGGTCTTTCAAAGACATCAAGAAACGTTGTAGCCGGATACATTACAAGGCTTGCAAATAAAAAGGAACAAGAAGCTCTCAAGAAATAAGCGCTTCTTTTTGAAGCCTTCCTAATTTTTTGCTTCTCGCCTCAGTTGTAAGGGCAGGAGTTGTTTTCAAATGGTTAAGATTTGCTTCGCTACGGGCAATTTGTATAAGTTCATTGGAAAAATTGATATAATAGAAATTATATCTAATCTTGACATCGATGGAATTGAGTGGACATACGGAAAGGAATTTGGCGAAAGAGTTGTATCCTGCCAAGATGAACAAATTTTACAAAATTTCTCATGTAATTCTCTTCACGCTCCATTTCATTTTAGCCTCAAGTATCACACACAAAAAGAACTTGAAGAAGGTCTAACTTTAATGGAGAAAGATGCAAAAAAGATTAATGCAAAACAAATTGTGTTCCATCCTGGGCAGATTATCCCAAAAGAAATCTTTTCAAATTGTTCTCTTCTTTTGCTCACTGAAAATCTTAGTTCTAAAAAGTCAAAACCAAGACCTCAAATGGAGTTTGAAGAAGATTTGGCCAATAATCCTTCATGGGGTCTTTGTTTGGATGTTTCGCACGCCTATTCTTGGGGCCAACAAGAGACTAAACGGATAGTGGACAAATGGGGCAAGAGAATAAAGCAGGTTCATCTAAGTAATTGTTTCAGAAATGAATGTCACATGTCTTTTGAGCATGTGTCAAAGGGTTTTTGCAAATCGATTGAACCGTTAGACTGTTTTGGTGTCCCAATAATAATTGAAGAGGAAATGAAGTCCTGCTCGCCAAGGTGGCTCAACGCGGAAGTGAAGCGTATAAAAAATATGCTCGGGTGACTTCACGCTTCAATGCTTTCAGCGCTTGTTGCTTCATCAAGATCCTTGTTTCTCGTCAGAAGATACAAATTGCTCGATGCCGCGGTCTCAAGCTGCTTGTCATGAGTAATTATAAATATCTGGCTCACAAGCTTTGGCAATCTTTCACGCAGCATTTCGCTTAACTTCGCCACAGCATTAGTGTCAAGGTTGTGTGTCGGTTCATCAAGTATTAGCATTGAAAGATTTTTTGTAAGTACAAGCGCAAAAGCGATTCTGATGCACAGTGCTGCAGCGCTTCTTTCTCCGCCTGAAAGTATTCCTTCGACTCGCACCCATTCTCCTCCGCGTGTGAGCACCTGCAAATCATATCCATCTTCAACCACAAGCAATCTTGCGTTTACAAAATCCTTGTAAGGGTAAATTTCTGTCCATATCATTCCCATTGCTTCGTTTATCGTGGAAAGAAGCGCCTCTCGTAGTTCAATTTGGGTTGCGATAAGGCAGTTTTCAAACATTCCAAGCTTCTTTGCAGCCTCATCTATTTGGATTATTGTTTCTTCTAAATTTTTTATAGTTTTTCTAATTTGTTCGACTTTTTCAAGAGTTGCGTGATAGCTTTTCGCAAGCTCCTGCTTTGATTTTATTTTGTTTGAAATAATATCAAGCGAAGATTTTTTGGAGAAGTATTGGTCTCTTGTCTTATCAAGTTCTTTTTTGTCAAAGCCCAGTTCTTCTAATTTTTTCTTTATTTTTGGAAGTTCTTGGGCGAGAGCTGCGAGTTGTTTTTTCTTTTCATCAAGTTCCTTTGCTTGTCTTTCAAGCGCTTCAAGTTTGTAGGTGTTTCTGCTAATTTCCTCGCCCTTCTTTCTTAATTCGTTTTTTTCCTTTTCAACCCCAGCAATAATGTCCGACAATTTGTGCCTTTCTCCATTCTTTCCAAATAACTCTTCCTCAATTTTTCTAAGTTCAACTGCATAGTGCTGGGTAAGGTGTTCCTTGTGCTTTTCATCTAGCGCCTGCTTGCATGTGGGGCAATTTCCTTTTAGCGAAGATATTCCCTTCTCTTCGTTTAAAATTTCTTTTTTTCTATATTCCAAAACCTTGATCTCTTCGGAATATTTCTTGGCTTCAGTGTCCTTTTCTTTGAATTCCTTTTCTGCCTTCTCGAGTGCCGCTTGGATGCCAGCATGCTCTTTTTTTGCAAGTTCTAACGCTGCTTTTACTTCTTCAAGTGATATTTTGTCATCGCGTTCGATGCTTTCTCTTAACACGTCCGCTCTTGATGCGCTTCTTGTGAGTGAATCTTCGTATTCTCTGTGTTTCTTTTCTTTTTCAAAGAGCGATTTGTATTTTTCTTCTTCGATAACGGTATCTTTTTTGGCTTTTTCAAGCTCCTCCCCTAAGATTAGGATTGCTTTTTCTTCTTCTTCTATTTGTTTCAATAGTTTTTCTTCTTCGTGCGCCTTAATAGTTTCTTTCTGTTGTGTAATGAAATCCTTTTTCAATTTGTTTTCTTTTACCATTTGGTTTTGCAGGGAAATGGAATTTTTTCTTGCGGTTTCATACTTTTCAAGCTCAAGCAATTCGTCAAATTTCTTTTTTCTTTCGCCTGGGCTCAATTTTAGGAAAAAATCGAGTTCGTTTTGTTCTGCATAAACAGCTCTGCTAAAGAGTTCGTAACTGAGTCCTAGTTCTTTTTCTATTCTTTCATTGACATCTTTTTGTTTTGGCCCCGCAACAAGCCTGTTTCCTTCTGCTTCAAATAGTTTGGCTTCATTTGTCCCGTCGGCCTTGATTACCCTTTCGACTCTGAATTTTTTTGAGTTGTGCTCGAAAGTTAGGGAGGTTTCTGCTCTTTCGGTTTGATTGGGCTTGTTCATTATTATTTCTTTTAAAGAAACAGATTTGCTTTTAAGCGAAGGGAAAGTTCCAAATAATGAGTAGCTTATTCCATTGACAATCGAGCTCTTTCCAGAACCCATGACTCCGACTATGACGTTCGTTCCTAAACCAAACTCAAGAGTGGTGTCTTTGTGCGTGCGCCAATTTCTTAGAGTGAGGCTTGTTATCATGATAGAATTAGCTTGAAAATGAATAAAAATAGGACTCAAGTAACCGCGCCGGTGCGAATTACTTAAATCATTTTGTCTATTAGTGTAAGTGCTTCTACTTCTGCCTGGTTAACTCCGGGGATTTTCTTTATAGCTGCTTCAAGAGCATCCATTGCGCCGTCAACTTTATCAGGCACAACATATCCTACTCTGATAATTTCAATTCCAAATCCGATAGGTTCTCTTCGCATGTCCTTAAATTCGCCTTCAGTGATTGACTTAAGAGCTTCAGAAACTTTTTCGAGCACTTCAGGGTCTGCAAAAACCTTGTAAACTACTAGAACCTTCCCCATTTTGCTTCACCAGTAATTTTGATTGATTTATGGGCCAACGAACCCGCATTCAGGGCAAGTGTAAATTTTTACATTTCCTTTGCAGTGGTCGCATCTGATTATTGTTCCCTTGCCGCATGAAGGGCACTTGAACTCAGTGTGTACGCCAGTTACTGCTTTGTTGCATGATACGCATTTCTTCATAGATTCACCAATAAGAGAAATTTGGCTGTAGAAGCTTTTTAAAGGTTCCCCGCGGGTCGATTTTGCCTTTGTCCTAAAGCTTAAATGCTTTGGTTACAATTAATTTGTTATAAGGGCCTGTGTGGCAATGGATAACCGGCGGGACTTCGGCATTTGAAGAAATGAAGAGATCCCGAGATGGGGGTTCGATTCCCTCCAGGCCCGTAAATAGTTGTGTGATTAAAATGCCTCTTCAACCAAATAAACCGTTTTTGTTTGCGGTTCCGCATTTTCCTAAAGAAGTGGATAAAGCAATTGATTTGTTTAAGCAAAGTCTTGTCGGCAAAACAACTCTTTTTGTGGAGTTAACTAAAGAAGAATTGGCTGAAGAAACCTCCGCGTATGATGGAGTGCAATCGTATTTGCGTTTGGTGAATGAAGCCAAAAAAGTCGGGCTAAAAATTGTTCCCCTGGATAGGAATGATTGGAATGAAAAATATTTGGATGATTATCACTTTAAACGAGTTAGGAATGTTAGTGAGGATGAATTAAATTATCAAAACTTAGTTAAGCGGGAAAAACTGTGGGTGGAAAAGCTTCGAAATGCAACTAGCAAGGATATTGTTGTTATGTCTCCTGGGCATGCTGAGCAATTTCAACTTGAATTTAAAATACCTGCTCAAAATTGTATTTTTACAAGAAGATTTCAAGGGGATTTTGCAAATGATAGGCGCGTATCAGCAATGATTGGCGCCAGAAAGATTAAGGAAATAAGAACTCAGCGCGCACTTAATCGGGCAAGAAGCAGGGCTGGAAAATTAAGGGCTGTCCGGAAATGATGTGAGATTCGATTTTCTTTGGGCCCGTGGGAAATTTTGAAGTGATTGCATGAAAAGACCTTCAGTTAAATCAGTAATACAAAGAACACCGCGCATTAAGCGTGTTGAGGTAATATTTTCTAAAGAACTCGGCAAGCCTATTGAGCATTTTTCTCCTGAAAAATTTGGAGGGATATCCAGCCGCCGCGGCGTTTCCATAGACATAGATTTGTTTACAGAATCTTTTCCCAAATCACATCTTGTTATTCACACCCATTTGCCGTGCGGAAAAGCCGCGCCTAATGCGATGCCGAGCGTGCAGGACATCGATACCCTTTCAGCATTGATGCGCGCAGGCAAAGCAAAGCGGGGAGTAGTTGTTTCTTTGACAAAGAATGGAAAAGTTTTGGGTTACAATGTTTTTTCGATTGACAAGCCTTTTTATCCGACTACTCTCGCCCACATTTTTTCAAAAGGCGATTCCAGGTTTATGTCCAGGCAACAGTTGCTCAATAATTATCTTCAATGGTATGGCGTCAAGTTAAAGCAAAAATATGTTCCGATGCCAGGGTACAAATTTTTTACTGGCTCTGAAAGATTTGAAAAAGCTTCTAAATTAAAAAAGTTCGGTTTGTGAGGATTGTTTATGCCAAAGCTTTTTGTTCCTGTTAGGATAAGTACCGGTCGAGGAGGGAGGGCGATTAGGGGCACGAGCGCTTTCGCTTTGGAGGGCACAAAGATTTCTCCCGACCTTAGGGTGCGACTAAGGGAAGTGGACAAGAAGATTCGTGAATTGAGAGGGATAAAAAAGAAGCGCGGGTACGTTAGCGGAATGATGGATTACTTGGAGATGCACGACCGACTTGTTCATGCGATTGCAAACGAACGCAAGAACATTGCTCATGAATCAGACTTTTTCATGAAGCAAGTTACTCCTGCCCAAAAAGCCATCCGAACGGCTTTGCTTGCGAAGGGGGTTCCACTCGAAGTGCCAATGATGGGTTTAGGAAATGGGAAGGAGTTGTTCGCCCGCGAAAAAGGTTTCGGTCCAGTCCCACAACATCCAAAAAACCCAACACAGATAAAATCCAGTATTAGGAACATTCTGCGCCTCATGCACCAAGCCAATGTTACTCATAACCATTTCCACTTGGGAAACTTTGTCATGGACGCGGCAGAGCGAAATGTAAAACTCCTTGATTTGTCAAAGGCGAAATTGTACCGCTCGCCTCCAAAGAACAAGGCAGAATTCTTGCGCCGTTACTCTAGTGACATTTTTTTCTGTGCGAAGAATCTTGCGCACTTGGGCGAGTATTATTCTTTGCCTAGTGAGAATCGTCGGCTGTCTGATGCCATTGACAATGAAATAAGCCTGGCTCTTTCCAGTTATGGGCAAAGTTTTGGCATTACTCCTAAGGAAGTGTTTGATGCGTTCCTAGCTATTGAAAACAAAGGATTCCTGCAAAGAAGAAAACTTAAGAAAAAATAGATGCTTTTCTTCAAGCAAAGTGCCTTGGCTTGAGGCGTTTTGTGAGCTTTATTTTGTATCGGTTTGCTTGTGCGCGGTATGCTTCTCTTCTACCGGGTCCGCCTCTGAAGAAAGTGCTTGCTCCGCCAATAATGTGGATTTCAGCTTTTGGGAACGCCGCCCGCATGAATTCGGCGCCTGTTATAACACATATATTTCGGTATATGCCCATGCTGAAGATTTTCTTCGGAACCACGTTTTCTCTTGCCATCAGCGCCCTAAGACTAGAAACTTTGGCCACTTCTTGCCCGCTTGCCCATATGACTCTAGGCCTTTTTTCGAGGCTGTCAAGTATTTCTTCAGCAGTGTCCCTTTCAGCTCCAGGCTCATAAATAACAGGAATTCCTTTTGTAGCCGCATTTTTTAGCGCATCAATGATTTTTTTTCTATTCGCGTCCATTATCTTTTTGTCTTTATCCTCAAAAAAAGGCAGCGCGAACTTTTTTGGCGCATGCACTATATAGTATATTGGCCCTTCGTAAGGCTTTTGTGGGAGGTTCATTTATTTTCACTGAATTAATTTAAATCGCGGCCCTTTATATCCTTCTTTTTCCACGATCTCTAAAAACATTTTTCTAGGCCTTACCCAAACCTGCCCCTTGGGGTAATCTTCGGAATAGAGTGCCTTGTACACAACAAGATCTTCAAGGGTCTCGGAGTGTTTTGCGATATCCACAATTTTGTAGATTCTTTTCGGGTTTTTGTAATTTGAATATTTTTGTCCTTTCTTTATTTCGTTCGCCATTTTTTTCACCTCAGCTTTTTGTTGGCTTTAATTTGATATTAACCTTTCTGCCGTTAAGTCTAACAATCTTTCCCGGCGCTCCAACCACGGTGCAGTTGCTTGGGACATCGTGCATTATGATGACAGTTTCTGCGCCTATTTTTACGTTGTTTCCTATCTTTATCGGCCCAAGGAGTGTTGCAGCAGTTCCAACATAAACATTATTTCCTAAGGTCGGGTGTCTTTTGCCCGAGTGTTTTCCCGTTCCGCCTAGTGTAACATTGTGGAAGAGCGTGCAATTGTCCCCTATCTCAGCAGTTTCTCCTATTACAACCCCTATTCCATGATCAATGAAAAAGCTCTTTCCAATCTTGGCAGAAGGGTGTATTTCAACGCCGGTCACAACTTTTGCGAGTGTCATCACAAATCTTGGCAGGATTGGCACGCCGATTTTTGCAAGAGGGTGCATTACCCTGTATTTGAGTATTGCCCATAGCGGCGTGTGGCAGAGTATGATTTCAAAATAGTTTTTCGCCGCAGGATCATTTTTCCGCACGGCTTTTATATCTGAAATTATTCTTTTTAAGGTTTCCACTTTTGTCCCTTCTTTATGTTTTATTCAAAGAATTCTTTTCCCGACAGGTATTTTGTTATGTGTTCCGCGAAGCGTCCTTTGTAGTGCAGAAGTATGTTTTTTTCAGTGAGGACTTTTGCCTTGCGCAAGCATATCTTGATGGCTTCTTTTTCATCAAGCTTGCAAGTCTTAATGTAATCTTCAAGTACGGCCTTCGCGCTAGTCTTTTCGCGCTCAACAACAATCACTATTTTACCATTTTCTTCGCTTGGACCTGATACTAAATTCCTCTTCTTTTCCAAGAATCTTTTCACGTTCTCCTTATCCGCCGCGGGGGGCCCGATTACTTTTTTTGTTTTTTGTAAGTGGAGCTTGTCAAGCTCGTACATGAAGAATACCTTGTTTTCGTCGCTCCAAAGGCTCATTTTTTTAGTGCAAAAATCATTCTCTTCAAGTTCGTTTGAAGCTTTCTTAAGATATCTCCGTAGTTGTCCCCAAACAAGATCTGGCAATATTTTTTTAGGAAAATCAGCTTCTATCGCGATAAATTCTTTTTTTGCAAGCTCCAAGATAACTTTTTTCTTGGTCCAAAGCTTGACTTTCATTCCAAAAAAGAATTTTTCGCTCGGGTTCTTGATGAATAATTGCGCGGCCTTTTTCATGCGTGCGAGCTGTTCATGCGAGAGAGCGCTTGCCACGTTTCTTGAATCATCTACTGGGTCGATTATCACAAGTGCGGGGGCGCATTCATTGAAGAATAATTTTTTGGCATTTTCAGGGTCGGTTCCGAAAGTTATGATGTTTCCTTCTTTCATTTCGGATATTGCTTTAATCGCTTCATCAAAGTTTTTGTACTTGTGTACAAGTAGTTCAACCCCGTACCCTGGCAGGGCGCAGTTCTTCAAATCGGCCCCGTACGCATCTATCCCTTTTAGGAATTGTTTTAGCATTCTCGCATCCGATTTTTGGTTTTCGCTTAAGTGTTTCAATAAATATTTGTTGTGGAAAGGAGTCCTATCAACAGCGCTTTTTTTCTCGGCACCTGAAGCCACAATGTAGCTTGGAACGATTTCAACATCAAACCCTTTGATTACTCCGCGGATGTATGGGTGCTGGGAATAAGCAAGTTCCCATTTATGTCCTTTAAATATTTTTTTTCCGATTCTTAGTCCTTCTTCTTCTAGTTCTTTTTCGCCTAGTTCTTTGTTAAACATGACAAATAAATCAAGGTCTCTATCTCCGCGCAAATGCGTTCCTCGGGCAGAGCTTCCGCACCATTCAAGATGCGAGTGCTTTCCTTCTATTTCTGACACTTTTTTTCTTATTTCTTCGACAAGTGCTTTTTCTGCCGCAAGCTCCGCTTTCTTAGGGGTGATCCTTTGAATTACTTCCTTATATAGAGCTTTTTGAGTCATTTTTCGACCACGTTTTTTGACGCTTACTAAGCTTATTATACTACTTTTTGTTTTTATATATTGGTTTACATGGAGTTCACAGAAGTAAGGATGAGAAACCTCGGCTCTTCCCCAGTGGGGGAGATATATGAGGGGCTTACCCACAATTTCTACGACGTTAAGGAGCCAGCGTTTTCGGATAAAGAAAAGAAATTCGCCCTGCTTTTGGAGAGGCTTATTCAGAGAAAAGAGGATGTTTCCGAACTTGCTTCGATTGACAACCTTTCTGATTCTTTTTTGGATCTTTTTAGGGATGAGATAATTTCCGTTGTGGAAATTAATGGTTTGCTTGAGCGAATGCCCTCAAAAAAGATTTTCCTTGCTCTCAAAACTTCGCTTGTAAAGATCCTTGATGAAGTTAAATTTGTGGCGGACAAAGAACTTTTTGCAGAGTATATTCTTCATAATTCAATAGGCTTAAAGAAACTCTCTTTTTTTTCTCTTGACGACAATCTTGAAGAATTAATGGTAAATAATCTGGATTCTGTTTTTGTGTTTCATAGAAAACTTGGGATGTGCAAGACAAATATTTCCCTTGAAGAAAAAATGTTTGTGAATTTGGTTCACAGGATTGCATTTTCGGTTGGCAAAGAATTCAATATTAAGGATCCTTTGCTTGACGCGCGTTTGCCGGATGGTAGCAGAGTAAACGCGACTTCAAGCGACGTTTCGCCAAGAGGAAATTCTCTCACAATAAGAAAGTTTGCTCCAGTTCCCTTGACCGTGCTTGATTTGATAGAAAATAATACTATTACTTCGGAAAGTGCGGCGTTTTTGTGGGTGATGACTGAAGGATTAGGGCTCACTCCCCAGAACATGCTTGTCACAGGCGGCACAGCTTCAGGAAAAACAACTCTTCTGAATGTTTTGGCAAATTTTGCAAGGATAAGTGACAGAGTGGTTTCAATCGAAGACACTCTAGAAATTTCATTGCTTGACAGGGACAATTGGGTTGCCCTAGAAGCCCAACATTCAAGAGATTGCGAAATAACAATGAATGATTTGCTAAAAAACTCTTTGAGAATGAGGCCTGATAGAATAATTGTTGGTGAAGTTAGGGGTCCCGAAGCGCTCACACTTTTTAGTGCAATGGACTCGGGGCACGCGGGGTGTCTAGGGACGATTCACGCGAACGATTCGAGAGAAGCAATAATAAAGCTTGAAGAGAAACCTCTTGAAGTTCCTCAATCAATGCTTCCTTTGGTGGATTTGATTATTGTGATGCAGCGCCACTATTCAAGAGAAAGAGGAATTCACAGAAGAGTCGTTCAGATTTCGGAAGTAACAAGAATGGAAAACAAGGTTCTGCTGGCTGATGTTTATGATTACAGTGATGAAACGGACAAACTCAAAAGAACCGAGGTTCCAAGCCACTTAATGGAAGAAGTCGCAAGAAAAAATTCTATTGACAAGACAAAGCTCAAAATGGAGATTGAATCAAGAAAATTGATTTTAGAGTGGATGATGGCTAAAGGGATAAGGGAGCCAAGAGAAGTGCTTGAAGTAATTCAAAGTTATTATTATAGTCCGGATAAGGTAAAGGCTGCGATTTATTCTTCCAGATAGAAATCTTCTACTTTCTCGTAAACTGGTCCGTTCTTTGTAAGCACGCTTCGAAACAAAGTTATTTTTTCAATCAAAAAACTTTCAAAGATGCTTTTATCCCTTATTTTTAAAAATTCCTTGAAAAAATTTCCGCTATCATTTCCCCTGGCAAGCGTTATGTGTCCGCTAAACCGGTGATCAGTCTTGATCCGTAAGGCCTCATGCACTTTTTCGTAAAGTCCTTCAAATTCGTCCGATTCAATTCCCACCCAAATGACCCTGTCTCCAAAATGCCCTGTTTGAGTTATATCCGCTTCGAAAGTTTTTCCCTTGATTTTTCGCAGTTTTTCAATTATTTCGCTTTCTTTTTCATCTTCCATGAAGCAAAGTGTGGCGTGAAGGTTCTCTTCCTTAACCGACTTTAATCCGTTTAAGGGCTTTACCATTTCTTCAAATATTCTTTTTTTCAGTTCATCTGGAATTTCTATTGCAACAAATAGTCGTGTCACGGGCAATCACTTCAAATTAAAAGTCATTTCACTTCAGTATTTTTTTGGCCTCTTTGCCAAGTTTCTTTATAGTTTCCTGATTTTTCTCAAATTTTTCATTTGCTTTTTTTGTCAAATATTTCAAGTATTCGTCGTCAACGCAGTATTTTCCTTCTTTTATTGGGGTGCTTATTACATGCGCGCCAAGAATCTCGGCCATAAATTTTCCTTCCTTGGCGACCTTAATTCCAGCCCTTTTGATTCCCGCTTTTTCGCAAAGAATGAGTATGTTTTTCGCGTTCTCAATATTATTTGTTCCCAAGTGCAATATTAACGGTTCTTGCTTGAACCAAAGCACTTCGCCATTAAACGCTTTAACTGCGTCTATAATTTCTTCTTTCTTTACAGCTCTATGCCATTTCCGATAGAATGCGCTTTCCTGTTTGCTTTCAGTCTTATCAAGGCCAATCAGAGCGATTCTGCCTGCGCAACTGCTTGCAGTGTAATAGTTCTTGCTTTTTGCGACAAAATCGCAGAATTTTATCAAGTCCGGGTCCATTCTACCCATTTTCTTGGCTTCTTCGTAGGTTTCCTTGTGGTGCTTTTTGGTCATAGCGAAGCGAGTTTCGTTTTCTTTCATGAAAAATACCTTTTTATTCTATTCCCTTAAGGAATTATCTTGATTTGGAATGTTTAAAAAAGTGCTTATTTTGGCAATGCTGGTTTTGATGGTGTCTTCGGGCGCTTTCGCAGTAAGACTAATAGATCCATTGAACATGGAAATAACCGACGGATCTTATGTCGGCTCAATCGCACCAGGGAGCACGCTTGAACTTATTTTCTCAAAGGAATTTGGAAAATTTGATTCGTTAAGGCTTGCAAGCTCTCTTCCTAAAGGATTTGAAGCAAGAGTAAAACCCGAGCTTGAATCGATAAAACTGTATATCACAGTTCCTCAAAAAACAGTTCCAGGATCATATGACGTTTCAGTAATACTTTCAGGGACAGCGACTGAAGACATGGCTTCATTTTATTTCAAAGTGGAGAATGGTTTGCTTGAAGTTTCTCTGAATAATTACACGGAGACTAAGTTTGTTAAAGAAGCCGCGGAATACCAATTCTCTCTGATAAATAATTCTTACACAGATGTGAACTTTACAATAGTTCCAAAGACCGATCTTAGCTCATACTCTTTTTTCAACCAGCCAGTTGCTACAACAGTTTACTCAAAGACAATCACAGTTCCAAAGAGAAGTTCAATTGACGCTTCGCTAGTGGTTTACGCAAGAACTGAAGGCGAAAAAGCGATTAGCACAAAAGTAATGCTAGACAACACCGGCAAAGAAAAAGTTTTCACTCTTACTCTTGACGCAAAGCCGAGCCTTTCATCAAAACTCGGCGCAGCAAGATACGGGATGCCGTTCTATTCATTCCCTCTTCTTCCAGCATATTTAATCGATGCATTCATCGGAATGCTACTTAACTAAACCTTTTCCTTATGAGGACTTCTCTTTCAGACAAGGAGAGGCTTTTCGCCAAAAAACTTCTCAGCGAAATAGAATCAGGAACAATTTTAACAAAACGGGATCTTGAAAAGAGACAGTTTTCTTTAAGCGCTGAATTAAAGCTCGACCAAATGCCTGCCCGTCCTCTAATACTTGCAGAAGCAAAAAAGCAGACAAAAAAAATGCGAGAACTTTTATCAGTAAAACCAACAAGGAGCTTGTCCGGAGTCCAAGTGGTCGCAGTAATGCTTCCTCCTTTTGATTGTCCCGGAAAGTGCATTTATTGTCCATCTTCGTTTAAAGGAAAAGTTGCTCCAAAATCTTACACAGGATTTGAGCCATCAACTCTTCGTGCACAGAGGTTGGGGTTTGATCCTTACAAAATTGTTTCAAACAGGATAAAACAGCTCGACATGACTGGGAATGACGCTCAAAAAATAGAGCTTATTTTTCAAGGAAGCTCTTTTACGGCGATGCCCGCCCGCGCCCAAGTACTAGCAGTAAAAAAGAGCCTTGACGCAGTAACGGAAAAAAAATCACCTTCTCTTGAAAAATCAAAGCTTTTTGCCGAAAAATCGAAAAGGCGCGTAGTGGGAATAACTTTTGAGACACGTCCAGATCTCTGTGAAAAAAAAGATGTTGAAAGAATGCTTTCGCTTGGGGGAACAAGAGTGGAAATTGGAGTCCAAAACCCTGACGATGTAATTTACAAAAAGATTGGTAGGGGGCACACAGTTGAAGATGTGGTGAATGCGACAAAGCTCCTCAAAGATTCCTCTTTCAAAGTGCTTTACCATTTGATGCCTGGTCTTCCGGGTTCAAATTACAAAAAAGATCTTAAGAACTTCAAGATGATTTTTGAGGACCCTTGCTTTAAACCGGATATGGTGAAATTTTATCCCTGCCTTGTGATAAAAGGAACAAAACTGTACAAGGATTGGAAGAAAGGAAAGTACTCTCCGATGAAAGAGGACGAAGCAATAAAACTTCTGGCTGAACTCAAACGTTCAATTCCTAAGTGGGTGAGAGTTATGAGAGTAAACAGGGACATTCCAAGTGACGTGATTAGTGCAGGAATAATGAAGACAAATTTGAGGGAACTTGTTGCAAAGGAGCTTGCATCGCATGGAGAAAAGTGCAATTGTATCAGATGTAGGGAAGTGGGTTTGCTTTATCGCGATTCTATTGAAGAACCAGATTGGCTTGGGGCAAAAATAGGAACAGAGTTTTATGATGCGAGCGGTGGAAAGGAAGCTTTTATTTCAGCTGAATCGAATGGGGTGCTTTTTGGGTTTGTCAGATTAAGAAAGCCTAGCGGGCCCTTCATGAAAGAGATTGATCAAAAAACAGCGTTGATAAGAGAGCTTCATGTATATGGTCGTTCAGTACCGCTCGGAAAGCATTTTGAAGAAAGCGCCCAGCACAAGGGTTTAGGCAAGGTTTTGATGGGGGAAGCCGAAAAAGTGGCAAAAGAAAAGTTTGGGGCAGAAAAGATCGTAATAATTTCGGGCCTTGGGGTAAAAGAGTATTATATCAAGAATTTTGGTTACAAAAAAGAAGGGCCATATGTTTCAAAGAAGATTTAGGTGCTTGCGGCACTTTTCCTCGCTAACATTTATTAACTGCCAAAGCTTCATACTGTGATGTTAGAGATTGTTCTCTTGATGTTTGTCGCGTTTCTTCTCTGCGCGGTAGCATTTTTGATAAAGAAATTCTTTTCGCTAAAAGAAGAGATTGCTGATCTTAAGCACAGCAAGATTTCTCAGAGCGTAAAGTACGGCCAGCTTACAGAGCAGTGGATTCCTTTCAGCAAAGACTTTCCATATAATCCCCAGAATTTTCGCTTTATCGGAAAGCCGATAGATGGAGTATCCTTTGAGAATGACAAGATAGTTTTCGTCGAATTTAAGACAAACAAGTCGCATCTTTCAGAAACTCAGAAGAATGTGAAGGAACTTGTGGAAAAAAAGAAGATTGAATGGCTTGAACTTCGCGCCGACTGAAGGGCTTGCACTATTGTCTGGTTTTTTAGGATTTTTTTAATCGCGTCCTTGTTGATTTGTTGCCTCAAAACGATTTTTTTTAGAGTTCTTCATTTTTGTCTCAAATCTAGTTTGTAATATATTCTGTTGTGCCCAATTTCTTTATCTCCTCGTTTTATTTGCTTGAATCCCAGTTTTTTGTATAAATAGTGGGCATTTTTTTGGTAATCTATGTCGACGGTGTGCAGTTTCATGTATTTGTAGTTTTCGTTTTTCGCTTCACTTATGGCGTGCAAGATAAGAGCTTTGCCTATTCCCATGTTTCGGTATTTTGGATTAACACCTGTCCATCCAAGCCATGCTGATTCGTCATCATTTTTCATTGTGTATACCCCTGTTGTTCCATAGATTTCGCCGTTATCGGGATTTGTTGCAACAAAATATTTTAGTTTCTTGATTTTCCACTTGTCCAAGGTTCCTCTGTATTTGGATGTGTTAAGGCTCGCCTTAAAGCATATTTCGACATTTTCTTCGTCATCCTGTTTTGGGAATATTTTATTTAGCAACAGTATTGCATCCTCGACGTTTTTTCCAGTCAGTGGCACTATGGTGAAGTTCATTCAAAAAACCTCCAGACAATGCTTTTATCTTTCGGTGTTGCAACAAGCATTTTGCATCTTGTAATAAGTGAATATTCTTTTTCGGTCTTTGCAGTAAGATCTTTTTTCGTTTTTAATTCAAACACTGATTTTATGCCCTTTTTTTCCAGAATATATTCCTCGCTCTTGAACTTCTTTTCGTGGCAACCCAGTTTTTCCTCAAAAAGTCCTATGCCTTCGTTTGTCACACAGAGTCCTGAGAATCCGATTACTTTCAGTTCCTTGTTTGTTTTTCTTAGATTGAGCAATAGTTTTTTAAGTTTTTCAAGTGCGGTGAGGTAAAATTTTCTGGTTTCTTTGTCTAAGTTTTCTATATGGTATACATGGATTCCGATTTCTTTATCGCGCTTGTTGTTAAATAATGTTTGCTCGTCAGTCTCTGATTCTGACAGCTTTCCTGTTGTTAGCGTGGTCCACCCTTTCTTGTTTAGGGGTATTGCTAGCATGACTCCAACTATCTTTCCCCCTGTTTCGGCAATCATTCCAAACTCGGGGTTTTTCCTGTACCATCCGCTTATGATTTTTGCATTCACAGGTTTTAAAGTAGGGTAGACTTTCTTGTCAAGCTCAAGCAAGAAAGAGTAGTCGGTCGGTTCTATATTTCTAAAATCCATTTTATCCCTTGTACTTATATCTTAGCGTGCAGACTATCCCGCCAAAGTTTTGTATGCTTCGCTCAGCAGGGTTTTTGGAAGAGATGATGCTTGTTTCGCATCCTGCCTTGTCGGCTAGATCAAGCATACTTTCAGCTTCCTCTCGTTTTTGCATAAGATACGTTTCAGCAAGTATGACTTTCTCAGCGGCTCCGGCGGTGATCGCCTCGCGCACTGCATTAATTCCATATTCTGCTTTGTCTTTTGCTACAAGCATCAGATATTCTTCGATAAGCTTTGATTCTTTTGACATTTGTAATTGGTTTTGTAGCGTTTCCAGTTTTCCTGTGCTAACAAGTTCTCTAAATCCTGTTTCGCCGACACTATTTACCGTTTCAACAAATATTGTTGGGAATCCCTTGATTTTTTTATTCTCGATGAATTTCTTAAAGTTTTCCTTGACAAATCCGGGTCCTGCCACAAGAAGTTTTTTTGGCTCAAGCGCTGTGATTTTTTCAAAAACCTTGTCAAAATAGTTGCTTTTTTCTTCAGCGTATTGTTTTCCACTTTTTCCCGACTTTATGTTCGCTTTTTTTGAGTAACTAAATTGGCTGACAAATGCAAGCTCCGCGCTCTCGTCGTCCATTAGCACTATTAGTAATCTTGCGCTTACGCTTTCGTTTTCGGCTTTTCTCAGCCTGTCAATTTGCCAAGGTTTGATGCTTTTTTTGGTAATTTTGATTTTGTCTCCGAGCTTGATGTCAAGGCTTTGGTGGCTTTTTAGTTCAACATATTCTTCAGGATTTCCTGCGACAATGATTCCGCCGATTTTGAGGTTTTCGCTAAATTCCTGGAAGTGTGCATCTTCAACATCTATTTCGACGAATATCTTCTGCCTCTGCGCCTTTTCCCCTTCTTTAGATCCCTTGATTTTTCGATCAGTGCTTCCGCTGACTATGTCGCCCTTATCAATGATTTTTTCCAGGTGCCAAAGGTCGTCCAAATTCTCAGGGAACGCTACGACCTCTCCTGTGCGCTTATCTAGCTTGATTACCTTCATATAATTCTATATTTGGGAATTGCTTTTTAAGGAGATTTAGCCACAATTTAGCTCCGTGAAGACAAGCATAAAAGAGGCCTCAAAACCTATAAGTCCCATTGAAGTATACTTAGTTGAAGCCATCATCCGTGACAAAGAGGGCAAGATTCTTCTTCTTAAACGAAGCAACAAGAATCGGCTTTTTGTAGGCAATTGGCAGCTTCCTGGCGGAAAACTAGAAAAAAATGAATCTACTCGCTCAGCAATAAAAAGAGAGCTAAAGGAAGAGTTAGGGGGCACATGCTCATTTCTAAAGCCCGAGAAGTTCTTTTCTTTTTCTTCAGATTTCACGGGGGTCTCAAGCACAGTTTCTTTGGCGGTTTTTTCCTGTAGCATTTCTCCTGATCTTAAGTTAAGCATTGATCACTCGGACGCAAGGTTCTTTTCGCTTGCAGAGATAAGACAGCTTTCCTTGACCCCTATTTCGAAGAAATCTATTTTTGACTAGAATTTTTTTGCAAAAACCAGCGTCAATAGAAATTATCTATAATATGATCCGCTTGCTTTTTGTTCCCTATCAAGTACAGAATCATGCTTATTGATTCTTGGCCTTTGCGAATCCTTGTCTCTTCTAACAGTAATATCCAAATATTGCAACAATTTATTCATTCCTTGCTCCACTCCGAATGGGCCTTCTATTTGTCCGTGCTTTGCGGGTTCTCCGGTGAAAACCATGAGCTTGTCCGCAACAAAATCGATGAAAGTGAGGTCGTGGTCGATTATCATTGATGAGCAGTCGTTGATATCCATCTGGCTCCTAATGGTCTTTCCAACCATTAGTCTTTGTTCTACATCAAGATAAGCCGATGGTTCGTCAAGCAGGTAAAGATCCGCCTTTTTGCTTAGGCAGAGTGCGATTGAAACTCTTTGCAATTCTCCTCCTGAAATATTTTTTGCTTTTTTCTCAAGAAGGTCATCTATTTCAAGCGGTTTTAACAGCGATGCCTTTGTCTGGTCCATATCAGCGCCCGAATCATAAAACAAATCACCGACTGTTTTGTCTCCCGTATAAGAGATATATTGCGGCTTGTAGGATATTTTTGCCCTTTGCTCAAGTTCTCCATTATCAAGTTTTAATTCTCCGGCGAGTATTTTCATAAAAGTGGTTTTACCTATTCCGTTTGGTCCAACAACGCCGACAACTTCATTTTTCTTTATCGAGTTTTCAGTGGTATTCAAGGTGAATTCTCCAAGCCTTTTTTCAAAAGTCGGCCACTTTGCCACAATTTCGCGCTTTTCTTTTTTGTCTCTTTGGGCTCCGCCGAAGAAATTTATTGAGTATCCTCTGAATCTGTAATTTTCTTCTTTGGAATATCCTTCAAGGTAATCGTTTATTCCTTCGCGTGTTGTTTTGATGTTTGATACAAATCCGTAAACTTTCGGTTTTCCGTACATTAGGTTTACATAATCACTCAAATAGTCAAGAAGTATTAGGTCGTGTTCAACAACAATCACTGCTGCTTTTTCAGCCAGTCTTCTGATAAATTTAGCAATTCTTAATCTTTCTTTGATATCTAAGAATGATGTTGGTTCATCAAAGAAGTAAAGATCCGCTTTTTTTAAGCCGGTGGCTGCGATGGCGATTTTTTGGAATTCTCCGCCGGATAAACTTTCGCATTGCCTGTCAAGGAGCGGCTTGATGTTTAATTCTTCAGCGAGCGCTTCGATCTCTTCGTTTTTTGCGATTTTGCTGAGTAATTCTCTTGCAGTTCCGTGTGCCTTAATTAATTCAATATTCTGCGGTTTTACAGCAACTTTAATTCCCAATGAATAAAGTTTCTTGAAGAATTCTTGTTCTGATTTTCCCTTGTAGTGATTTATTACATTTTGTTTCGCTTCTTCAGCATTCATCTTCAGGCTCATGTTTGGTATCAAATTTCCTGAAAGTATTTTTACAATTGTGGTTTTTCCAATTCCATTTCTTCCAACAAATCCTATGACGTGGTTGGGTTTTGGCGTGGCGAGTCCGTATAATCTGAAAGCGTTTTGTCCGTAAGAGTGGATTATTTCTGAAAGATCAAGCGAAGTGTTCACGATGCTTATGGCCCCAAACGGGCAGCGATTCTGGCAAATTTCGCATCCAATACAGATATCCTCGGAAATTTTCGGTTTTTGCTGGGGCGCATGTATTATGCATTCCTTGCCATTTCTGTTCACCGGACAGACCTTTTCGCAAAGGTAATTTCCGCATTTTAGCGGGTTGCAATTGTCGTATTCAATTACCGCGATTCTCTTTTTCTCTACTGTCATATGAATGTCCTCTTTGGAAAGGATTAATAAGTTTGGTTCTCCAGCCCTGGGCTAACCCTGTCTTACATATAATTTCCTTATGAATTGGACTTTTGCAAGGGTTCCTTTTGTCGAACTTAGCGCGTTTTCGCAAGTAAGCTCAAAGTAGTACTCCGCTCCGCTCTTTATTAGCGGCGACTTTGTGCAAGAAATATTCTCTTTTGGCATGAGCCCTAATAGTGTTGTTGAATTGGAATCTATGCAATTATTCACATCTGCCGTTGTCCAGTTGCAGTCTTGTGCCGCGTTATTTAGCACTATTTCGTAATTGCTTGCGAATGCGGCGCTTTCAGTAAATATTTCATTGTTTGTTTCAGCCATTTTTATAGGGGCGCTCGCAGTCATCATAATTATTCCCGCGGCGAACACGGCCATTATCAATACTATTGCGCCAAATCCTTTCATGCAAATCCCCTGCACACGTTTTTTGTCGAGAAAGTCTTGCTTGCACTCAAGTAATATGGTAAATTCAGGCAATATATGTTTGGCGCGACAACTGCTGAAGGGGTCTTGTTAAAATAAAGTGTCATTGATTTTTCTGCGCCAAGAATTATTTGCTGCTGGACATTCTTTCCTTCATCAACTTGAGTGAGATATATTGTCATTCCGATAACGCCGATTACTATTGCAATCACAATAAGCGCTTCTATTGAAAATATTTGTCCCTTTCTCATCTTATCCCACCATTATCTTTAGCTTTTTTTGCGTTATTGGCCCCGCACAAGATGCCCCGTTCATGCAGTTTCTTAGCGCTGTGAATGTAACAGAGGAATTCTCGCACGCCATCACATCTATTTCAACAGCATAAATGTTCCTGAGATTCATTCCGTCATTTATTTTTTGATTTCCCCCGACTTCAAGGGAAACATTCATGTCTCCTAGCCCAAGAGCTTTTTTTAGCGCAATATCTTTGGCATCTGTTGAGGTAAGATTGTCTAGTTTTGAAAGATTAATTGAGTGTGCAGCATAATGCCCGTTTACGTCGCATCCTGCGTTTGCGTTTGAAAACAGGGCGGTGAGTCCGGCTTCTGCTTTTTCAGAAAGGTTTCTCTTCTCAAGTTTTTCTTTCGCCTCATAAGTGCTTAAGTAAACCGAATTCATAAGTAGCCCTATTCCCAGGATAAGGATGCTTACTGCTATCAAAAAATCAAGAGAGAAGATTTGTCCTTTAGTCATTTCTTATCACCAGCACTCTGTTGTCTATTACTATTCTGGCGTTCTGAGGATTTCCAAAGTAGGCTTCTTTTGTTATTGTCAAATCTTCCGTTTTTGTCGAGACAACAACCTTATTCAAATCGGCAAGTATGTTGACATCGGGGTGAAACACTTGTCCTTTGTAGAACACTGTTCCAATACTTTTTTCGGCGATGAATGTTGTTCCTGACATTACGTTTGACGAAGTTATGAACGTGGCAATATTTGTGGCTTCTGCGCTTAATTGGTTTTCGAGCATCATTTTCGAATTTGATTCCTTGAAGGAATCAGAGATCAGTATAAATGACCCTGACGCTATGAGTGCTACTATCAGGGCGAATATGAGGTCTATGCTTATTTGGCCTTTTCTCATGCTCAAATAAGGCTTTTATGATATTTTAAGCTTGCGCTAATCGGTTATCTCTATTTTTAAGGGGTTGGCTCTGTTATCATAAAACCGGCAATCGTTTTGCTCAAACCTTCCGCCAATTATAACATTGATCGAGTATTTTTGGAAGAATTTCTTATCTTCTTCGCTAGGTCTTGCGCTAGAACCGGGGTGAGAGTGGAGACTGCCTAGTATGCTTTTGTCGATGGGTATTACTCCTTCCCAGACACTTGAGAACTCTTCGCCGTTTGTGGTGGGCACGAGCACTATTTCGTTTATTATATTTTTTTTCTCGTTTCCTCCAAGAAAGCACATAAATTCATCAGGATAATAATTCTTGGCGGCGGCGCATGCGTCTTTTATCGTGCTAAGGCTTATTTTCCACATATCATCAAATCAGGATGAAAACATAGAAAAAGAGTGCGGGGACGATTAATGCACTCATTGTTGCGCTTCTTTTGGATTTGGTTGATAGTACAAAGAGACCGAGAGCAGTTGAAAAAAAGAGCGCAATAATTCCGCCGGTTCCCAAAAGCAGGGCAACTACAAGGATCATTATTATTCCGCTGGCCGCCGAAAGTGCTTTTTCCATTCCAGGGGAGAATAATTCAGACGCTTTTTTTGATATCAATATCACGCTTATGGCTCCTATCATTCCCGCAATTACCATTATTATGGTCCCGTAGAAAAGTTCATTTTGGGTAAAAAATATCTTGTCCTGTATGCTTATCATCGCCCCGTTTCTTGTTTTGTCTATCGCAAATAACGTGGCAAAAGAGAAAAAGAAATTTGAGACGCTTATGGCCCCGAGCATTGAGAGATACCCTTTTTGGGTTTTGCTCTTCCTTAGTGTTCTTAATATTCCTGCCGCGGTGTTGCTTCCAATGCCCGGCATCACCGATACTATTGCTCCTCCGCACATTCCTACGAGAGCTTCTTTTAATTCGCACACCCCAATCGTTGCTTCAAACGATTGCTTCTTGCACACAATTTCTTCTTTAAGCGAATAAAGTACTGCGCTTAAACCGAAATACCCCGTTATTAGCGCAAGTATTTGTTCTTGGAAAAGGATTCCTTGCGTGGCTGCCGCAAAGATTATGAAAATGTTTGTTACAATTTTTCTTTTGTTTTTGTTTTCGAGTGCTATGCTTAGTAACGCTGCAATAAGCACGATTGGTGTTATGGTAATAATTTCTGCACTATTTTGCTGGATGTAAGTAAAAAAAAGAGGGGTGAGAATTGCCCCCAGAATTATTGCCACCATCCCGCCAAAAGCTGCCGAGCATATGGCTTCAAACCCTTTTCCTTCAAGAAGCATTCGATGTCCGGGAAGTATTGATTCAAACGTATCCGTGCTTGGGGCTGAAAGAAATATTGACGGGATGAATTCGGTGAATGATTGGGTTACGCACATTGAAAGAGTAAACACGACCGCATCCATCCCAAATATCGGGCTCACTGCGAGGAGCGCTGAGAAATTGTTTGAGTGAAGTCCGGGAATGAGTCCTGCAATTATTCCTGTGGCGCATCCGGCCAGTAGCCACAGAATCATTTTTCCACCTCTACTTTGTAGGCGTAGAGGCTGGCTTGTTTATTGCTGTCCGATTTCTGGCTTATCACATATGCTTTTATGAAATTATTCTTGTTCAGGTCGAGTTGCTTTGAACAATACAAAATCGCTCTGTTTCCATCTGTTACGATTGCTTGGGTGGTTGGAGAATTTTTTATTACATGCTCCACTCTAGCAAATATGATTCCCTGCGTC
>ERZ1292640.133-Hain-H43-02um-R1-133-length-58257-cov-8_pt2 | contig 32629 bp, 22 predicted proteins | sample MGYA00564404_ERZ1292640 | MGnify/ENA primary metagenome ERZ1292640 (study PRJEB36523, sample SAMEA6512636) | groundwater metagenome | collected 2019-01-08 | study: AquaDiva: Metagenomics assemblies of 32 groundwater samples | reverse complement strand
TACGCGGTCGGTCTGCTCAAGGCGTCCATCGCCGACCTGACCGGCGACGCCAACAATGACAGCCTGCCCGATGCGTGGCAAATTCAATACTTCGGCTCGGCGGCCAACCCGAACGCCGCGCCCAAGGCCACTCCGGCTGGCGATGGCATCCCCAACTGGCTGAAATACAGCTTAGGTCTTGATCCGACAGTGGCCGGCAGCACAATCCCCGGTGGGGTGGTGTGGGCGAATGGCAGCAGCCTGGGTGGAAGTACCGATACCATCCAGATCTTCACTGCTGCGGAGGTGGCGTTTGACACGGAAGTGGGCAAGACGTACCAGATTCAGGCTGTTTCGTCACTGAGCGACGGTTGGCAAAACCTGGGCAACCCGATCCCAGGCACGGGTGCCGCGATCAGCTACACGACCCCGCTGCGGGAAAATGCACAACAGTTCTTCCGCGTTGTCCATACCCCGTAACCGCACAGGTTTCTTGGGAGACTAATAGATTCAGTCCCGGCAAACCCCTCCGCACTCGTGCGGAGGGGTTTCTGCTTTGATGAGTGAGTGAACCCGCCACGGCTGTTCATCGAAAAGTCATCCGAGTCGTCTCTTTTCCGGATCGGTGGGACGGCCGGCAACGCCTGTCAACCTTAAATCCTGAGTTTAACCGAGCTATGCCCAAGCGGGAGCCATCGTGACGCTGGTCTATCTGTTGGGCATGGCGCTGATCTGGCTCGCGCCGGAGACCAAAGGCAAGCCATTGCCGGATTAATCAAAGGCGTGTCCGGCGCAGCAGAGCACGTTCTTGACCTTGTGCCGGACCAGTTCCTTGACCTTGACTCGCGCCGGGCTCAGGTATTTGCGAGGGTCAAATTCCTTGGGCGACTCGAATAGGACCTTGCGGATGGCGGCCGTGAAGGCGAGGCGCAGGTCGGTGTCGATATTGACCTTGGTGCAACCGCCGCGCCGCGCCACTTCGATATCGGCTTCGGGAACACCCGCGGTGTCCTCGCCCAGCTTGCCGCCGTATTTATTGATTTCCTGGACCAGCTCTTTGGGCACGCTGGAGGCGCCATGGAGAACCAGCGGATAATCGCCCATGCCGGCGTCGAGGAGAGCCTTTTTGATGGCTTTGAGGCGGTTCAAATCCAGATGTTGCTGCCCTTTGAATTTGTAGGCGCCATGGGAATTGCCGATGGCGACCGCCAATGAATCCACGCCGGTGGCTTTGACAAACTGCACGGCTTCATCAGGATGCGTATAGACGCCGCCTTTAGAATAGCCGCCGCCCTCTTCACCATCGTCATGTTGGGCGCCCACGAGCATGCCTAATTCGCCTTCGACCACGCAGTTATGTTTGTGGGCGTAATCGACGACCTTTTTGCACACCTCCGCGTTCTTCTCAAAAGGAAGGTGGCTGCCGTCGATCATCACGCTGGTGAACCCCTCATCAATGCATTCTTTGCAGAGCTCGAAGGAATCGCCGTGGTCCAAATGGACGGCAATGGGAATATTGGAGAGGCTGACGGCCGCTTCGATCAGTTTTTTCAGATAGACCGGGTTGGCGTATTGGCGCGCGCCTTTGGAGATTTGCAGCATGACGGGCGCTTTTTCCTCTTCACAGGCTTCGACGATGGCCTGGAGCAGTTCCATGTTATTGACGTTGAAAGCGCCGAGGGCGTATTTGCCTTTGAGGGCTTTGGCAAAGAGTTCTTTGGTATGTGTCAGTGGCATAAATTCAATTTCGATACTGAATCAACTGTCTTGACTGTCGCTGCAAAGCGATTGGCCGGACATCCTAGAAACCCGCCTGCGAAATGGAAACAAAAAACGGGCGGTGGAGTAATGGGCCGATAAACCCTTAGCCTTCTTCCACTTCGGAAAGCTTCCGATACAAGGTTGCCAGACTGATACCCAGCAACTGGGCCGCTTTGTCCTTGTCACCGCCCGTGAAGGAGAGGGCGCGGTTCAAATAGCCCAATTCCTGGTCTCTGAGGTAAGACTTGAGCGGTCCCAACTGTTGCGGGGACGCCGGTTCCGAATTGAGCCGGACGGTTTGGGCCTCGGTAAAGGTGAGCGGGTAGAGGGCGTCCGACAGCACGACCAGCGAGCTGGGCGGACTGCCATCTCGTGTTTCCAGCACTGTCTCACCCGACTCGCGACTCGCGTACCGAAGCAGAGCGGGGGGGAGATCGGTCACTTGGAGGATGTTATCCTCACACAAGGCGCAAGCCCGTTCGATGGCGTTTTCGAGTTCCCGCACATTGCCCGGCCAATTGTGGGCACAGAGCACTTCGACCGATTGCCGGGTCATCTGGTAGGGCTTGCCGTTGCGCGGATGAACTTTGTCCCTCAGAAAATGGGAGATGAGCAAGGGAATATCATCCGTCCGCTCGCGCAGCGGCGGCAAGGGAATGGGGATGACATTGAGCCGGTAGTAAAGGTCCTCGCGGAAGGTGCCTTGTTTCAGTCTCTCTTCGAGCGGTTCGTTGGTGGCGGCCAACACGCGGACATTGACATAGACCGGCATATTGTCGCCCACGCGGCGCACTTCCTTTTCCTGCAGAACGCGCAGCAAACGGCTTTGCAGCATGGGTGACATGGAGCCGACTTCATCCAGAAAGATGCTCCCGCCATCGGCTTCCTGAAAGAGGCCCTTTTTATCGTTGATGGCCCCGGTAAAGGCGCCCTTGCGATGGCCGAACAATTCCGATTCGAGGAGGTTCTCGGGCAAGGCGCTGCAATTGACCGGGACAAAGGGCGCGAATTGCCGGCGGCTGTTATAATGCAACGCTTTGGCCACCAGTTCCTTGCCGGTGCCGCTTTCGCCCAGGATCAGGATGGTGCTGTCCGTATCGGCCACACGCTCGATCATCTTGAACACCGCCTGCATCTTAAGCGAGGTGCCGATAATCTGGTTGAATTGGTACCTCTTTTTGAGCTGTTTGCGCAGGTAAACGTTTTCCGAAACGGCTTCGTTGTAGGAGAGGGCCCGCTGCATGCACAGCTTGAGTTCGTCGAGCTTGAACGGCTTTTCCAGGTAATCGTAAGCCCCTCTTTTCATCGCCTCCACAGCGGTTTCGATGGAGCCGAACCCGGTGATCATGATGACGACAGCCGGGGGGCTGAGCGAACGGGCTTTGTGTAGAATGTCCAGTCCGTAAGCGCGGGTCTTGTCCAGATAAAGGTCGGTGATGACCAATTCGGGGGAGACGGTTTCCAGCGCTTCCATGGCGGCGTTGCCGTTGGTAAAAGGAAAGACCTCATGCCCTTCGGCCCGCAACAGCTCGGTCACCATCTGGACCATCGTTATTTCGTCATCTACCAAAAGGACTTTGGCCATGAGGCGAGGCTATCTGGAACGTTGATATGGAGCAAGCCGCTATTCTTCGGCCCGGCGGCTGACCGGCGGCTTGCGATTGGTTATTTTCCGGGCGGGTTAATGATCTCACTCATCTTGAAGATGGGCAAGAACATGCAAATGACGATGCCGCCAACCACCACGCCCAAAAACACGATCAAAAGCGGTTCGATCAAGGATGTCAGCCCGGAAAGTGTGGTGTCAATCTCCTCATCCAAGAAATCCGCCACGCGTTCGAGCATGGAATCGATTTTGCCGGTTTGTTCTCCCGCCGTCATCATGCGGATGATCATGGTCGGAAACACCGGATGCTTGCCCAAGGCCGTGGAAATGCCGTCGCCCCGCTCGATGTCGCTGGAAGCAGCGCGGATGGCTTTTTCCATGACGACATTGCCGCAGGTGTTGGCCACAATGTTGAGCACCTCGAGGATCGGCACGCCGCTGCGGATCAATGAGGCCAGCGTCCGGGTGAACCGCGCCAGGCAGATCTTGTGCGCGATAATGCCAAAGATCGGCAATTTGATGCGGGTCCGGTCCCAGAATTCGCGGCCTTGTTTGGTTTTAACGTAAGCAAACCAGCCGTAAACCGCCCCGCCCATTACGGGCAAGATGTAAAGCAGATACTTTTGCAGGAATTCGCTGACGTTGATCAGATACTGAGTGGGCGTGGGCAATTTGGCGCCAAACCCGCTAAAAATCTCGCCGAACACGGGCACAACCTTGACCAGGAGGAAAATGGTGATGCTGATGGCGACAAACGTGACGGCCGTCGGATACATCATGGCTGATTTGACCTTCTTGCGCAGCCGGGCCGTGTTCTCCAGGTAAGTCGCCAGCCGGGACAGGATTTCCGCGAGCAAACCGCCCTTCTCGCCGGCGTCCACCATGCAAACATAAAGCTTGTTAAAGACTTTCGGATGTTTGAACAGCGCCTGCGAGAAATTGTCGCCGCCTTCGACGCGGGTGCAGACATCGCGAATGACGTCGCGCATCACTTTATTAGTCGTTTGCTCCGCCAGGGCTTGCAGAGATTGCACCATGGCCAGACCAGCGTCGATCATGGTCGCCAGTTGCCGGGTAAAAACCACCAGGTCGGCCAGCGGCACGCTGCCGCCGGCGGCTTTGCCCTTCTTGCCGGCTTTTTCCTGGATGGAAACCACCAGCAAATTACGGTTCAAGAGCGCCGCAATGGCGGCCGGTTCAGTGGCCGCATCCACGGAACTGCGAATTTCGCGTCCGGTGCCGGCTTCCCGCGCTAAGTACGTATAGGACGGCATACCGTCAGATTGCTACCATCTTTGGCGACGTTTGCAAGCCCAACCTCTCTTGCCACTCAAGACGCACCGTTTGCCTTGACGCCCGCCGTGGCGATTTCTAGGGTGCCACGGTCAAATTAAAATCAAACCTGTTATTGCTTATGCGCCAGTTCTTGTCAGCCCTGCTCTTCAGTTTCAGCCTTCTCCTCCCCGGCGCTGCGGTGCTGGGCGCCTCGGACCCACCGCCCGATTTTGCGCCGCCGCCGGATGAACAACAGCTTCCACGAGCCATGCATTCCAAAATGAAAGAGCGTCCTTCGATCACCGTAGGGCAGCGGGACGCCGCCATTATCGGAACCGACCACCGCGCGCTGCAGGCTGCGGTCGATTATATCGCCGCTCTCGGCGGCGGCACCGTGGAAATCGGCCCCGGCGAATTTCTGATGCGTGACTCGTTGCATCTCCGTTCTTTCGTCACGGTGCGCGGGCAGAAAGGCAAAACCATTTTGCGCAAGGCCAAGGCTGCCTCCTCGCCGCTGGCGCTCGATGGGGATTTCGGCGAGGAACAGGTGACGGTCATTGACCCCGCCGGTTTTGCCGTGGGCGATGGCGTGGCGATATGGGACGCCAATTCCGGCGGGTTTCATACCACCGTCGCCCGCATCACCGGCAAGAACGGCAATACCTTTTCCATCGACAAACCGCTGAACGCGGATTGCATGGTTAACAACAAGGCCAGGGCCGCCACTGTTTTCCCGGTCGTCAGCGGCTACAACCTTGAAGGGGCGCGCGTGGAGAATCTTATCATCGACGGCAACAAGAATGAAAATGTGCATTTGAATGGCTGCCGGGGCGGAGGCATCTTCCTGTATCGGGGCTTTGGCACGGTCATTCAGAATTGCGAGGTGCGGCATTTCAACGGCGACGGCATCAGCTTCCAGCAATCGAACGATGTGACGCTGATCGGTTGCCTCAGCGAAGACAACGCCTCGCTGGGGCTGCATCCGGGCAGCGGCTCGCAACGCCCGGTCGTCCGCGACTGCATTGCCCGCCGGAATGGGGAGGATGGGCTTTTTCTGTGCTGGCGCGTGCGGCACGGCTTGTTTGAGAACAACCTTTTGGAAAATAATGGCCGGTTTGGCATTTCCATCGGGCACAAGGACAGCGACAATCTGGTCCGCAATAATCAGGTCCGTTCCAATCAGGAGGACGGCGTCTTTTTCCGAAATGAAACCGCCGGCATGGCCGGGCATCGCAATCGGCTGGAGAATAATCTCATCGAGAATAACGGGATGAAGAATGACGCCGCGGGCATACGCATCCGGGGCGAAACCAAGAGTCTCGTCATCAAGAGCAACCTCATTCGCGATACCCGTCCGCTCTCGGGACAAAAACAAACCGTCGGCATCCGTATTGAGGAGCAAGTTGGCGAGGTGGCGCTGGAGGGCAACACAATTGAGAGCAAGAAAGCCGTCGAAGACCGCCGGCCGGCGCGGTGAACCTGAAGCGGCGGATACTCGGAGAGAGAAACCCCGATTCGTTAACGAGCCGTGAGCTTGTGCACTGGGAGAGGACTACTGATTGCACATTCCTCAAGTCTCGCCCTCATTCGTCTCTATGCAGCAAGGGTAGCGGGAAAGAAACCGGAGAGACGCGATGGACGCAGCGCGGCAAAGCCGCAACCCGAGGAGCGGCGACATTCTTGCCGGCTTGGGCGCCGGCGTGCGATTCGGGCCGACAAGAATGTCGGCGCTCCTGCGCCAATCCCGAAAATCCTCGCGGCGCGCGAGGATTCGTACAGATTGCAGTGCAGAGAAGATTGAGTTTCGAGTCGGTCGGAAACCATTCAGCCTTCAGTGACCGAATCTGATTTGGTCTTTCTTCATTCTTCTCAGCGTCCATCGCGTCTCTGCGGTTCAATGGGCCGCGCTCGAACTGCATAGTCATGGCTTATCGGCAGGGCAATTGGAGCGCCTTCGGGCGAAATGCGCGACAAGGTGCCTGCCTGTGCCGACACGGCAGACAGGGAACGTGTCCCTCCCTTCATTTAGCATTTCAGGCTTGGCGGAAGCGGAGCGGGACCTGTAAATTCACCGGCCATGCGCCCAAACATGAATTCAAGAGCGGTTTTCCGCACAACTTTACTGGGCTTGGCCAGCCTGCTGGCCATTGGCCGGCCCAGCCAGGCTGACGATTGGCCCCAGTGGCTCGGCCCGCAACGCGATGGGGTCTGGCGGGAGACGGGCCTTCTGGAAGAGTTTCCAGCGGGCGGGCCGGTGGTGCGCTGGCGAACCTCCATCGGCGCGGGGTACACCGGTCCGGCGGTGGCCAAGGGCCGCGTCTATGTCACCGACCGCCGGCTTTCCGAAGGCGCGCGCAACCCAGGCAATCCCTTTGATCGCGGCGTTATCCCGGGCACGGAGCGGGTGCTCTGCCTGGATGAAGCCAGCGGCAAGATTCTTTGGCAGCACGAGTACGATTGCCGTTATAGCGTGAGTTATCCCGCCGGACCCCGCGCGACGCCGGTGGTTCAGGGCGGCAAAGTCTATACCCTCGGCGCGGAAGGGGATCTGATTTGCCTCGATGCTGTTGCCGGCAAGGTCCTGTGGTCGCGCCAGTTCAAGAAGGATTACGGTATTCCGACGCCGGTGTGGGGTTTTGCCGCTCACCCCTTGCTCGAGGGCAACAAGCTCATCTGCCTGGCGGGAGGCCAGGGCAGCACGGTGGTGGCCTTCGATAAAGACACTGGCAAGGAACTCTGGCGGGCGCTGTCGGCCAAAGAGCCGGGCTATTGTCCGCCCATGATTTATGAGGCGGGCGGCAAACGGCAATTGATCGTCTGGCATCCGGAATCGATCAATTCGTTGGACCCGGAAACCGGCCAGGTTTATTGGACGGAGCCGTTCAATGTCAGATCGGGCCTCACCATCCCGACCCCGCGCCAGCTCAACTCGAATCTTTTTCTGACCACGTTTTACAACGGATCCATGATGCTCCGGCTCGACGCGGAAAAGCCGGCGGCGACGGTCATCTGGCAGAGCAAGAAATCGAGTGAGAAGGACACGGACGAGTTGCACAGCATCATGTGCACGCCGTTTCTAGAAGACGGTTTCATCTATGGCGTGTGCAGCTACGGCCAATTGCGCTGCTTGAAGGCGGAGACGGGGGAGCGCGTGTGGGAGACTTTGGCCGCCACGACCGGCGATGGCAAGGAGACGCGCTGGGCCAATGCGTTCCTGATCAAGAACGGCCGCCGTTTCTTCCTCTTCAACGAAAAGGGCGATTTGATCCTCGCCAAGCTCACGCCCGCAGGGTACCGGGAAATCAGCCGCGCCCATCTGCTGGAGCCGACCAACAGTGATCCGGGCCGCGCGGTGGTCTGGTCGCATCCGGCCTTTGCCAACGGCTCTCTCTACGCCCGAAATGATAAGGAAATAATCTGTGTTTCGCTGAAGGCGGCAGGCGAGCAAGCGGTTTCCCGGTGAACCTCCACTGATAACGCCCCTGTGGCTCCTGGCCATGACGCCTCAGCCAATCGGCCGGCGGATTCTCCCTACGTTCGGTGCTCTGGAAAGAGAAGTAATGGGAAAGATGGCTGAATTAGGGGTAGCGTCCTGATTTGGCGGCCGGATTGCGCCTAAACTATGCACGATCACAAGAACATTGGGGACCGCGAACTCCTCCGAGCCGACTTGCTCTGAAATCACAGCGCGCCGTCCTACCCCGTCGCCAACTTGACCTTGTCGGGCTGTGGCTAGACAAAGCGTTCAAAGGCGAGCTGTCATGCACCTGTCAACGTTTGTTTGTTTGTTTGTTTCAACCTTGATTTTTGTGCGCATTCCGTTAGCTTTTCGTTGTGGACGAGCTTCGTGAATATCAAAAGGCCGCGCTTAAGCGTGCGCTGGTCAAGTACTTGGGGGCTGGCGAAGGTTATTCCGCCAAAATCCCGGGCTTCGCTGGCTTGATTGTCTTCGCTGACTCAAAACGCGAGGCCCTGGCTGAACTTGAAAGTGCGTTGTCGGGGTGGATTGAGCTTTCCCTGAAACGGGGCCACGGCTTGCCAGCGCTGCATGGCGAGTTGGCCGAGGCCCGCTAGTCCGCGACGTTCCATTCTTCCGGACTGACTCCAATCTCCCGCAGTATTTCCCGCAACTTCGCCACGCTTATTTCCCCTCCGCCGTGCGGATTCGGTATGGGGAGTTTTTGCGTGCCTTTGACCATGAATTCATGTTTGCCGCCGGGCAGTGGGCCTTGCCAGCCCAAGCGTCGTAATTGCTTGATGAAATCTCTTCGGCTGATGGGCGGAAGCCGCATGTTCGTCAGGCTTTAGCTCTCTGGTTTCGGGTCGCTTGCGGGCGTCGGCTTGTCGCCCAGCCCAGCGGCTTCCGCATCCGTAACCAATAGTTGAAAGGAAAGCCACTCTTGGATGCGCTTGAGTTCTTGGGCCGTAACCGCGGGCGGCGCTTGGACACCGCCGCTAATACGAGTTCATTGGCGGTTACCTCCGCCTGACGCACGAGTTGAAGTGGAAGCAGGCACTGGCCGGTTACAGGGAGAGCGGCCGCCACGGGCAAACAGCGAACCAGCCTGGCCTGGAGAGCGCACCGCGAGCGGAGGCCCAGGAGCACCGATCCGCCGTTTATTCCCGAGGCCTGAATGACCGACACAAATCGCATGCGTCATCGGTCACGCCCACGTCCCGCCTTTGTAGGAGATGCATTGTTTTGGAATGTTCACGTGGGATCATGCGCTTCGTGCTTCACCCCAGGCAGTCATAGGACAGGCTTTCATCTCTGCGCCCCGGGTCGAGCCAGACTTGCCCTGGGCCCCCTGTCTTTCTTGACCGAAAAATTCCACTGTATCTTCCGGCAGTTCATGATAGAATTCCAGGCTAGATGCAGTTCAATTGTCCCAAACTGACGGCCATCCTTTTTGTGAGCGGATGCACCTTGGCTTTAGCCAAGATGACACCCGAACAAGTCCTGACTTTGCCGCCGCCGGCCAGCCACCCGGTCGAATTCGGCAAGGAGATCAAACCAATCTTCGAAGCGAGCTGCGTGAAATGCCACGGGCGCGGCAAAGCCAAAGGCAGTTTCAGCCTGGAAAACCGGGCCGCCTTCTTGAAAGGTGGAGATTCAGGTTCTGCGGTCGTTCCGGGCCAAAGCACCAACAGCTATCTGATCGAACTGGTGGCGGGGATTGATCCCGATAACGTCATGCCCCAAAAAGGGTCGAAACTGACTTCGATCCAAGTGGGTTTGTTGCGAGCTTGGATTGACCAAGGTTTGCTTTGGGATGAAAGCGTGACTTTTGCCAAACCCCGCCCGGCCAACTTCACGCCTCGGCGACCCGAACTCCCGGCAGCGCGCGCCGCCGCCAGCCATCCGATTGATGTTTTGCTTCAGTCCTATTTTGAAAAGCAGAAAACCACGCCGCCTGAACCTGTGACCGACCCGGTTTTTGCCCGGCGGGTCTATCTCGATGTCCTCGGTCTGCCGCCCACGCCGGAAGAACTGGAGCAGTTCATCGCAGACCCAAGACCGAACAAACGGGAGCGGCTGGTCCGGTTTCTGTTGGCGCGGCCTGAAGACCGCTCGAAGGTGGCTTATCAATCGGCTGCCCTGGTCCAGCGCCGGGCGGAGAACCGGCATCGTTACGCGCAGCATTGGCTCGCCTTTTGGAACGATCTTCTGCGCAATTATTACAAAGGCCCCGGGGACATCGATGCCGGAAGGAAACCGATCACCGGCTGGCTTTATTCGGCCTTGGCCACCAACCTGTCTTACGATCAGTTTGTCGCGCAACTGGTCAATCCCAATGAATATTCGGAAGGATTCGCCCGGGGGATCGTTTGGCGCGGCGTGGTCAATGCCAGCCAAACACCTCAGATGCAAGTGGCGCAGAACATTTCGCAGGTGTTCATGGGCGTCAACCTGAAGTGCGCCTCCTGCCATGACAGTTTCATCAATGACTGGGCTTTGTCGGACGCTTATGGGCTGGCCGGCATTTACGCGGATGCGCCCCTAGAAATGTTTCAATGCGACAAGCCGACCGGCAAGACTGCTGCCCTGAAGTTTCTCTATCCGGAGCTGGGCGAAATCGACCCGAAAGCCCCCAAAGCGGAGCGCTTGCGGCAGCTCGCCGAGATCATCACGAAAAGGGAAAACGGACGGCTGACGCGCACCGTGGTCAACCGGCTTTGGGCCAGACTGATGGGGCGCGGCCTGGTCGAACCGGTGGATGAAATGGAGAATCCAGCGTGGCATCCCGACCTGCTGGATTGGCTGGCTGAGGATTTGGTTGACCATGATTTTGACCTCAAACACACTCTGGAGATCATCCTGACTTCCAGGGCCTACCAGTTGCCCACGGTCAAGCCGAACGAAGAGGCCGGAAGCAGTTTTGTTTTTGGCGGACCCGTGGTGCGCCGGTTGTCGGCCGAGCAATTTGTGGATGCGGTGGCGGCGCTGACCGGCGTATGGCATCTGCTTCCGGCCAGCACGGATTTCAATCTCAGCGCCGGCCAGACTCCAGGGACCGAATCCTCCCCGCCCGTTTCCCCGAAATGGATATGGAAGAATGCCGATGCTAGCCGCACGGCGGAAGCGGAAACGATCTATCTGCGGAAGGCGGTCTACTTCTCGGACATCCCGGCCGCGGCAGCCATGGTGGCGGCGTGCGACAACAGTTTCACCCTTTATATCAACGGAAAAAGTGTCACGTCCAATTCCGAACTGCAGAAGCCGAAGATGGTCGATATCCGGTCCTACCTCAGCCAGGGAACGAATGTTTTTGCCGTGGCCGCAGCCAATGCTTCGGTGTCAAAACCGGAGAAAGGCGATCCGCCTGATAATCCGGCCGGTTTCTGGCTTTATGCTTATGTGCGCGGCTCTCGGGGAACGACGCCAGAAAATGCGGAGTCGGCCTGGGATTTCGGGAGCGACCATTCCTGGCTTTGGAGCGCGGCAAAAGCGGATCAGTGGGAGAAGCCGGAGTTTGCCGCCACGAACTGGGCGGCGGCCGTGGAAATCGGCGAGGTGGACGCCGCTCCCTGGAACCTGCAACAAAAGCTGAAACCGGCCATGACGTGCGTTGCCCAATATGGCCATGTCCGGGCTTCGCTCGTGAACGCCGATCCGTTACTGACCGCTTTGGGATGCCCCAATCGCGAGCAGGTCACCACCTCACGGCCTTCGGCGGCCACAACCTTGCAAGGATTGGAATTGACCAACGGCGCGACGCTGGCAGAGCAGCTCAAGCGCGGCGCCGAACGCTGGGTGAAGCAGCAGCCCTCCAGCGGGCGCGACCTGGCCGTGCGATTGTACCGGCAAGGTCTGGGCCGCCCGCCCACCGCCGAAGAATTGCGTCTGGCGGAGGAATTGATCGGTTCGCCGGTTCAGCAGGAGGGAGTGGAGGACTTCCTTTGGGCCATGACGATGCTGCCGGAATTTCAGCTGATCTATTGAGACAAAGCCTATGAAAACCAACAGCCCTTGGAATCGTCGCGAATTTCTGCGCACCGCCAGCGCGGCCACGCTCTCGGCTTTGGCGGCGGGTTACGCGCGCCCGTTGCTGGCCAAGGAAGCGGAGCCAAAAATCAAACCGACGGCGGATACGCTGATCGTGCTTTGGATGGCGGGAGGCATGGCCCATACCGAAACCTTCGATCCAAAGCGTTACACCGCTTTTGAGAAGGGACTCGATTCGAACAAGGTTTTGAGCACCTTTCCGAGCATGGACACGGCCGTGGATCAGATCAAGTTCTCGGCGGGTTTGGAGAGAATAGGCCGGGTGATGGACCGCGGGACCTTGATTCGCAGTTACACAGCGGGGGACCTCGGTTTTATTTTGCATTCGCGCCATCAATTTCAATGGCACACGGGATACGCGCCGCCGCAGACGGTGGCCACGCCGCATATTGGCGCGGTAATCGCCCGGACGCTGGGCCCTTTGAATCCGGCGGTGCCGGCTTTCATTGATGTCGGCCAGCGGTTTGATTTGGGAGAAGGCGAGGAGCTGAAAGCGTTTCACACGGCCGGCTTTCTGGGCAGCGAACATGGCCCGTTCGTCATTTCCAACGCGGAACAAGCGGCGGAAAGCGTGCGCCCGCCGGCGGGTATGAGCCCGGCGCGCTTTGAAAACCGGAACAGATTTTACCGGACGCTGCTCGCGAAAAGTCCGATGGGCGAATGGGGCAGCGATTACCAGAAGGAATCGTTGTTGCGCTCGCTGGACAACGCGCATCGGTTGCTCAGTTCGCCGGCGGCCAAGGCCTTTGACCTTTCGCTCGAACCAAAGGAATCGTATGACCTTTACAACACCGGCAAGTTCGGCCTCGGCTGCCTGCTGGCGCGGCGGCTCACCGAAGTCGGAGCCAGGTTCATCGAGGTGACGACCGAGTACGTGCCGTTTATGAACTGGGACACGCACGAGAACGGGCACACCCGGATGGTGGACATCAAGAAGCAAATCGACGCTCCCATCGCCCAGTTGGTGCTCGATTTGGAAGCGCGCGGTTTGCTCAATCGCACCCTGATTGTCCTCGCCAGCGAATTCAGCCGGGACATGATCACCGAAGGCAAACCGGACAAAAAAGTCAAAGATCAAGTCATAGTGCCCGAGGTGATCAACGACCTCAAATATTACGGAATGCACCGCCACTTCACGGACGCGGGTTGCGTGTTGCTCTTTGGCGGCGGCATCAAGAAGGGCCATTTGCACGGATTGACGGCGGAGGAGCGCCCCTGCAAGACGATTCAAGACCGGGTGGTGATCGAAGACCTGCACGCGACGATTTACCAGGCGATGGGCATTTCGCCCAAGCTGGCTTACGAGATTGAGAAACGGCCTTTCTACGTGACGCGGGATGGACTAGGCAAACCGATCATGGCATTGTTTGGTTGATGGCTGGCCTAAGACATGAAGAGAAGCGATCCGAGGTCAACTCGGCTTACGAGGGACTCGCACGGCTTGTTCGCGTCATCGAAGAGGAGAAGCACTACCAAGTTTGGTTCCGGAAGTTGGGGGAGAAATCCGAGATGCAAAGGCGCATCGAGATCGAGGGAACACTGCAGGAGTTGGGTTCGCTTTCCGAAGCGCAGGCCGAGGTGGTGAAGTTTCTCAGATTACTCGAGGATCCTCGAGTGTTTGGCGCGGTGTGGGAAATCCTCCGGCGGGACGGATACCTCGACTGACGCTGGTTAATCTCACTTCTGCCCTTTCCCAGTCAGACGAAAGCGTACCCGGGCGCAAATGGTTTCAAGCTGGCCAAATGATGCCGGATTTCCGCAAAATTTTACTTTGGCTTCCCGCGCGATTCGTGTTCAATCCCAAGTCACTTATGAGTCAACCACATCCATTGACCACGACATTCCTTGAATTGCGGGGCTATCGCGTGGTCAAATCATTCGGGGTTCTGCGAGGGATCATGGCGCGGTCGCGCTCGGTTTTGGGCAACATCGGCGCGAGCATTTGAGATTTGAGATTCACGTATGTCAGGACATAGCAAATGGGCGAAGGTCAAGCACTTTAAGGGCGCGATCGACGCCAAACGGGGCCGGATTTTCTCCAAGCTGGCCAAGGAGATAACCATTGCCACCAAGCTGGGCGGCGGGGATGCGGCCATGAATCCCCGCTTGCGCGTGGCGCTGCTCAAATGCCGCGGCGCCAACATGCCTTCGGACAATATCGAACGCGCCATCCAGAGGGGGACCGGCGGCGGGGCGGAAAGCAACCTGGAAGATTTGACCTACGAGATTTACGGTCCGCACGGGGTGGCGCTGCTCGTCGAGTTGACGACCGACAATCGCAATCGCACCTCGGCTGAAATCCGCAGTTTGCTGCTGAAGAACGGCGGCACGATTGCCACGCCGGGCGCGGTGTCGCGGTTCTTCCAACGCAAAGGCCAGATCATCGTTTCGCGGGAAGCAGCGAACGAGGACGTCTTGATGGAACTGGCCCTCGACGCCGGCGCGGAGGATTTCAAGGCTGAGCCGGAAGGTTACGAAATCATCACAGACCCGGCGCATTTTGAAGAGGTGCATAGGAAAGTGGAGGCCAAAGGCATCAAGACCGAGGCAGCCCAGGTGACGTGGCTCCCGGCGCTGTTGGTGCCGTTGCCCGAGGCGGCTGCCACGGCGGCGGTCTCCAAGTTGATTGAGGCCTTGGAAGAGCACGATGATGTCAAAGAGGTTCATAGCAATGCAGACTTTTCCAGTGGAGCCGTTTGAAGATTCCGACGCATAGCGTTACAATGTGCCTGAGTCCGATCCACCTCCAGCCGACCCCAAACGCCCCGCATGGAATCCTTCTTTAACTCGGTAGCGGCGCGTTGGCTCCGGCGTTTGGCCGGATGGGTTTACCAATACCCCCGGCTGTTTTTTTATCCGCAGGTCATCTTGCTCGTCGTTTCCATTTTCTACACGGTGGAGAATCTGGAGTTCAGCACCAGCCGCAATGACTTGGTGGGAGCGGACAAAAAGTATCATCAAAACTTCCTCAAATTTAGAAAGGAGTTTGGCGCGCAGGATGACCTGGTCGCCGTCGTGGAAAGCGAAGGTCGGGAAAAGAACCGGCAGTTTGTGGAACGGCTGGGGGCGAAGCTGGAACTGGAAAAGGACATTTTTGTGGATGTTTTTTACAAGGGCGACCTGAATATGCTCGGGCCCAAAGCGTTGCTGTTCCTGGACGACCAAACCCTGGCTGAACTGCATCAGACCTTGCGGGAGTACCGGCCCTTTGTCGAACAATTCAGCCAGGCCACCAATCTGAATTCGCTTTTCCGCCTGGTTAATCACCAGTTTCGCACCGCCAGGAAGGAGCAAAACGCGGAGAACGAGTCTTTGGTCAAGGCCATTCCGGCGTTGAAACGGATCGTTGATCAGGCGGCCGACAGCCTGAAACGGTCCGGCACGCCCCCTTCGCCGGGGATCACGGCGCTGTTTGACGCCGGGGCGGAAGCGGAAGAGCAGCAGTACGTCACCTTTGCGCAAGGACGGCTTTACCTGGTCAATGCCCGCGCCCGCTCGGAAGCACTGAACAACCGGGCGGTGGAACGATTGCGGGAATTGGTGCGCCAGACTCAAGTCGAGGTGCCGGGGGTCAATGTAGGCATCACCGGAGAACCAGTTTTGGAATATGACGAAATGCTCCAGTCTCAGAAAGATTCGACGGTGGCGACGATTCTTTCATTGATTGTTGTGGCCCTGATTTTCATTTACAGCTACCAGGAGAGCGGACGTCCGATCAAAGCCACCCTTTGTTTGATTGTGGGCCTCGGTTACACGATGGGTTACACGACGTTGACCGTCGGGCACTTGAATATTCTGACTGTCACCTTTTTGCCGATCCTGATCGGGCTGGCCATCGACTTTGGCGTGCATCTGATCACGCGTTACGAGGAGGAGCTGCGCCAGGGCAAGAGCGAGCAACTCTCGCTCGAGAAAGCCATGGTCAACACCGGCCTGGGCATCTTCACCGGTTGCTTTACAACCGCCGGGGCCTTTTTTGCCATGGGTTTGACCGATTTCAAGGGCATCCAGGAAATGGGCATCATCACGGGAGGCGGGATGTTGATTTGCCTGGTGCCGATGATGACGATGCTGCCAGTGTTATTGCTGCGGGGGAGGCAAAATGTGTTGGACCACCAGATTTCGGCTGGGATTGATAAGCGGGCGCGCATCGAGAGGCTTTGGCTGGAAAGACCGGTTCTGGTGATTGTGACCACGGTGAGCCTTTGCGGGCTTTGCCTCAGCCAATTCCACAAGGTTTATTTCGATTACAACCTGTTGAACATGCAATCCAGAGGGCTGCCGGCGGTCGAGTTTGAGCGAAAGCTGATTGATTCGGCCTCGAAATCTGTCTTGTTTGGAGCAGTAGTGGCCGGTTCATTGGAGGAGGCGCTCCGGTTGGAATCAAGAATCACCAATCTGACGACGGTTGCGAGTGTGGATTCAATGAGCCATTTCCTGAGCGGCGATCAAAGCGCCAAGCTGGCCAAGATTGGCGAGATCAAGAAGGAATTGGCGGGCCTTCACTTCGCCGAAATGGACTTGAACGCGGTCACTATTTCAGAGCTGAACCAGACACTCTGGGCTTTGCAGGGCTACCTGGGGCTGGCCAGAGAAACGGTCCTGAAGGAGGGTGATCCGTCTTTAGCTCAGCAATTGGGCGCGCTACGGGAGTCGATCAGCGCGCTGAGACATGGCATGTTGAACGGAGAGAGGCAACAGGCTGCGGCCAGGCTGGCCGCCTTCCAGCAGGCTTTGTTTGCCGATTTGCAGGCGACCTTTCACGCGCTAAGGAACCAAGACAATCGGTCAGGCTTGCGAGTCGAGGATTTGCCGTCTGTCTTGCGCAACCGGTTTGTCGGACAATCGGGCAAGCATCTGTTGCAGGTGTATCCCAAGCATAATGTCTGGCAACGGTCGAACCAGGAGGAATTTGTTCGTGAATTGCGGACGGTCGATCCGAACGTGACCGGCACCCCCGTGCAACTTTATGAATACACGACTTTGCTGAAGGAGAGTTATGAAAAAGCCGCCTGGTATGCGTTGGGCGCCATCATTATTTTGGTTTTGGTTCATTTCCGAACCGTTTCCAGCGTGTTCCTGGCGCTATTGCCCGTGGCCATAGGCAGCATTTGGATGGTCGGACTAATGGGTTGGCTTGGCATCCCATTCAATCCCGCCAACATCATGACCTTGCCTTTGGTGATCGGCATTGGCGTGACGAATGGCATTCACATCTTGAACCGTTTTGCTGAGGAACAGAACCCAAGTATCCTGGCCAGAAGCACCGGCAAAGCAGTGCTGATCTCAGCCCTGACAACCGTGGCGGGTTTTGGCAGCTTGATTCCCGCCCAGCATCAAGGTATAGCCAGCCTCGGAATGGTCATGTCGATTGGCGTCGCAACCTGTATGACGGCGGGCTTAACTTTTTTGCCTGCTTTATTGGCTCTTTTGATCCGCTTGGGCTGGACATTTAAAAAACCCAGTGGCGACGATGCACTGTCGACACTGGGTCGGGAGGAACCGAGGTAAAAACCTCAATTGGCGCTATCATAACAAACAACGCACAAAAGTCAAACCATAATGTCGTTGAAAACTGGCATTATTACACTAAAACAGAACGAAGAACCTTACGATAACGTTATCGCAAGTCGGATTCCTTCTCGGAATGGTTCGATGGTTTTTGATGGATTCACAGGGCTGTTCGGGCTGCCAGACGCCACAGCGGGCTGCCCTAGTGAAAAACCTTTCGATCCAGAGGAAAAGGTCCGTTGTTCATGGCCACTCTATCTTTATGAGTTCTCGGTTTAGGACATTCATTTATGCTGTTCTTGCCCTTCCTCTGATGGTTCAAGCACAACCTGATGAGGACCTTGCCGCCGGCGTTCAGATGTCGCTCGCCCTGAGTTCAGAATCGGAACCGGAACCGGGGCTTCCTTCGATTTCTTATGAGCAGCCGAAACCACCCAGGACGATGACCTTGCCGCCATTGTTTTACTATCACCACGATCCCGACACTGACAGCAGTGAATTTGACCTGCTTTATCCCGTGTTCACTTATGACCGGTTCGGGTCGGAATACCGCTGGCAGCTCTTGCAGATCATCAGCGACTCCGGTGGGGGGAATCAGCAGACGAACATCCAGAAGCGCCTTTCCTTCTTTCCGATTTACTTCCAGCAACGCTCCACCGATCCGGCCCTCAATTACACAGCTTTGGTTCCATTCTATGGCAACTTGCAGAACCACTTTTTCCGCGATGAAATTCATTTCGTGATGTTCCCTCTCTACCTTGAGACTCGGAAAAGGGATGTCACCACGGACAATTACTTGTTCCCGTTCTTTCATCGCCGGCACGGGGAAGGCTTGCAGGGATGGCAATTCTGGCCGTTAGCCGGCCAGGAACGCAAAACCGTTTCCACCAAGACGAACAGCTTTGATGAAGTCGAGATTGTCGGGGGACACGAGAAGTCCTTTGTGCTGTGGCCATTTTACTTTAATAACAAACTTGGGTTGGGCACGGATAATCCTCAGACGCAACAGCTTTTGCTTCCTTTTTACAGCCTCCAGCGCTCTCCGCAACGCGATTCCTCGAGCTACCTTTGGCCTGTGGGCTTGACCTACACCGTGGACCGGGAGAAGAAATATCATGAATGGGGCGCCCCCTGGCCTTTGGTGGTTTTTGCGCGGGGCGAAGGCAAAACGGCCAATCGCATCTGGCCTTTCTTTGGCCAGGCTCGTACTCCCATTCTGGAGAGCGATTTCTACCTCTGGCCGCTCTACAAGTACAATCGCGCCCAAGCCGCCCCTCTGGACCGGCAACGCACGCGCATTCTCTTTTTCCTGTATTCCGACTTGAGCGAGAAGAATACCGCCGCCGGCACGGCTTTGGAACGAACCGACCTCTGGCCGCTTTTCACCGCCCGGCGGGATCATCAGGGCAACGAACGTCTGCAAATCCTGGCTTTGCTGGAACCGATCCTGCCCAATAACAAAAGCATCGAACGCAATTGCTCCCCGGTTTGGTCGCTATGGCGTTCGGAAAAGAATCCCCGCGTGGGCACCGCAAAACAGACCGTTTTGTGGAATCTTTACGGCCGTGAAGTGACGGCCTCGGCCAAAAAATACTCGCTCTTGTTCGGCCTTATCCAGTATCAATCCGGGCCGGCGGGCCAACGTTGGCGCCGGGTCTTTGTGCCGTTGCACAAAGAGCGTCAGCCCCCGGCCGCGAAATCAAGACCGGAATCCGCCGGCCGTGAGTGAAAAACCGGCTGGCGCAGGTGCCGGGTGAATAATGCGAAATCTTGAAATTGAAACTGGAGCCGTTTGCCGCCTGTAGGCCCATGAAGGCACGACGGCAAAGGATGCGCCCTAGGCGTGGTTGCGGACGGCCTTGCTATGGTCCGAAAGACTGGAGCGTTGCGAATTATGTTCCAAAACATTGGTGAAATTTTGCTCCTGTTCTGGCTGACGCTGCTCGCCTTGCCCCAAACCTGGCGGCAAAGGCGGAAGGTGTGTGAACAGCTCTTCGAGATTGGCAACGCCAGTTTGCTGATGGCCTGCATCCTTTCCATCTTCATCGGCGGGGTCATCGCTCTCCAAACCGGGCCGGTTTTGCGGGAACGCGGACTGGCAAGTTCCATCGGCGGCTTGGTTGGCCTCTCCATGTGCAAGGAGCTGGGGCCCGTTATGATGGCGGTTTTGATTTCGGGCCGCATCGGGTCGGCCATGGCGGCGGAGATAGGCTCGATGGCGGTTTATCAGGAGATCGACGCCTTGCGCACCATGAACATCAATCCGGTCCATTACCTGGTTTTGCCGCGTCTGGTGGCCATCAGTTTCGCGCTGCCGTTGCTGGTGATTTTTTCGGTTTTCGTGGGCTGGGTGGGTGGGGCCGCAGTTTGCGTTTTTAACCGGGAAATCGCGATCAGCTTTCAAACGTACTTCAGCAACCTTCGTACTGTGGTGGAACTGGGCGATGTCATTAATGGCTTGATCAAGAGCCTGGTGTTTGCCGTGGTCATCGGGGTCGTTTCCTGCCATCAAGGCCTCCACACCATCGGCGGCCCCCAGGGCATCGGCCGCTCCGTGACCAAAGCCGTCGTCAACTCGCTGGTCTTGATCTTGATCCTCGATTATTTCCTGACCCGCTTTCTACTTTATTTTGAGAAATGAACGGCCTCCCCTCCAACCATCGGGGTGTCAGCGTCCTGGTGCAGGGCTTGCGCAAGAGCTTCCGTGGCGAGCCCGTCCTGAAGGGCATTGATTTTGCCGTCGCTCCAGGGGAAATTTTCGTCCTCATGGGGCCGAGCGGCAGCGGCAAAACGGTCCTGCTCAAACACCTCATCGGCCTGGAAAAGCCCGACGAAGGCGAGATTCTGATCGAAGGCGAATCGATCCAATCGCCCGAAGTGATGAGCAAACATCGCCTGGCCATGGTCTTTCAGTCCGGCGCGCTCCTGAATTCCCTGACGGTCGGGGAGAATGTCGGCCTCTACCTGAGCGAGCATCGCACGCATCCCGAGGCTGAAATCGCGCGCATTGTGGCGGAGAAACTGGCCATCGTGGGCCTCAAAGGGCTGGAATCGCGCTATCCGAGCGAGCTGTCCGGCGGCATGAAAAAGAGGGTCGCCATCGCTCGCGCCTTGGTCATCGAGCCGCAATTGATTTTGTATGATGAACCGACCAGCGAACTCGATCCTTTGATCGCGGTGACCATTGCCGAGGAGATTCTGAATCTCAACGAACGCATCCAGGTCACGTCCATTGTGGTTTCGCATGACCGCGACCTGGCCTTTGGCGTGGCGGATCGCATGGCCATCATCCATGAAGGGAGGATACTTTTGATTGGCACTCCGGAGGAGATCAAAGCCAACCCCCATCCGCTCGTCCAACAATTCCTGAACGCAGATTTTAGAAAGGAAAAGAAACCATCATGAAAAACACGCTCGAAACCCGCCTGGGCATCTTTTTTGCCCTGGCGCTGATTGTGGCCGTCATCATCCTCGAAATGATTGGAGGGCGGGAGTTCTTCAAGCCCAGCTTTCCCGTGCGGGCCCGCTTCAACACCGTGCAGGAACTCAAAGTCGGCGACCCCGTCAAAATGGCCGGGGTCCAGATTGGCCACGTGGAAAGGATCGCGCTGGCCGACAACAAGGTGGAAGTCACCTTGAAATTAAACCGCGATGCTGGCGTCAGAACGGACAGCAAAGCTTCCATCAGGTTCAGCGGTTTGCTCGGTCAAAATTATGTCGCCATTGACTTCGGCACGGCCGGCGCGCCCAAGGTGGCCGAAGACGCTCTGCTCGTAACGACCGAGCAGGCGGATTTGAGCACGTTGATGGTGAAGCTGGAGAGCGTCGCCAGCGGGGTGGAAGGCCTGACCAAGAATTTCAGCGGCGAAAGCTTCAACAATCTGCTCGGTCCTATTACCGATTTTCTAAAGGAGAACAATCCCAAGCTCACGGCCATCCTGGGCAATGCCCAAACCATTTCCTCGCAAATCGCCCAAGGCAAAGGGACCGTCGGCAAACTCATTAACGACGATCAACTCTACAACTCGGCTCTCGCCGCCGTTACGAACCTCAACGAGAGCACCAGCGAAATCAAATCGACCATTGACCAGGCCAAAACTGTCCTCGCGCAGGTCGATAAGGGCCAGGGCTCGCTCGGCAAGCTCCTGAAAGATGAAACGCTTTATCGCGAGACCACCACCGCCATGACGAACCTGAAGGAAATCCTGCAAAAAGTAAACCAGGGCCAAGGCACGGTTGGCAAACTGATCAATGACGAAAGCTTCTACAAAAACGCCAAGATGACCCTGCAAAAGGTCGATAAAGCCACCGAGGGCATCGAAGATCAAGGCCCGCTCAGCGTTCTTGGCATCGCCGTTAACAGTCTGTTTTAGCCGTGTCCGCCCTCCTTTTGGCTTCGGCCGCGCCGCCCTGTGGCCTTTGAGCCGGGCAAGTGCCTGGCAAGAGATGCTAAAAGATGACCAAAATCCGGTTGGCGCCAAGTCAAGCTCAATTGCACCGTTCTTACCGATGGACAACGCTTGGGCCTGGAATCGGATTTCGGGTCGCGAGGTCTTTGTTTGGTTGGAAATGAGGTTGGTTGAAGGTTGCAGTTAATGGTGGAATGGCAAAGCTTGCTGGGGGTCGGATGCTCACCCTCAGCAGGCTTTGCGGGACGCACCGCCTGATTCACCGAACGACACACCTCGCACCAGCCTTCTCCAGCGTAATTCCCGGACTTTTCTACAAAGCAGCAATCGGCTGCGTCCTCCGCCAGCCAGCCGGGAAATAAGGTGAATACGACGGCTGGCCCCCAGGTCTTTAGGCTTAGTAATTATGACCACCGAGAGAACTCTAAGCCGTGACAACTCAATAGGAGCGCACAGAATATGACCCCAAAAAATCGAATTAACCGGCGCCGGTTCCTGCAAACGACTTCTGCCCTGAGCCTCGCGGCGCCCTGTTTCCTTCCGTCCGCGGTCTGGTCGGCCGAAAAAGGCCCCAACGAACGCATTGCCATGGGCTTTATTGGCGTCGGCACCCAGGGGCGCGGTTTGCTGGGTGGTTTTCTCCATAGCAAAGAGACGCAGGTGCTGGCCGTCTGCGATGTCGATACCACACGGCGGCAGCACAGCAAGAAAACCATCGAGGATTACTACAGCCAGCAGGCCAACAAGGAGTACAAAGGCTGCGCCGAGTACAATGACTTCCGGGAGTTGATCGCTCGCAACGACATCGACGCCGTCTGCATCGCCACGCCCGACCATTGGCACGCCATCCCGGTCGTGGCAGCAGCCGATGCCGGCAAGGACATTTATTGCGAGAAGCCTCTTTCGTTGACGATTTACGAGGCGCGCGCCATGGTCAACGCCGTCCGCCGGAACAACCGCGTCTTCCAGACCGGCAGCATGCAGCGGTCTTCCAAGGAATTTCTCAAGGCCTGTGAACTGGTTCGCAATGGCCGGATTGGCGAGATCAAAGAAATCTACGTTTCCGTGGGCGGACCCAGCAAGTGGTGCGATCTGCCCGAAGAAGCGATGGAACCGGGCCTGGATTGGAACTTTTGGCTGGGACCGGCCCCGCAGCGGCCCTACCATTCCGTTCTCAGCCCGCGCGGCGTGCATACTCATTTCCCGAACTGGCGAAATTTCCGGGAGTATTCCGGCGGCGGCATGACCGATTGGGGCGCGCACCATTTCGACATTGCGCAATGGGGCATGGGCATGGATGAAAGCGGCCCGGTTGAAATCCTTCCGCCGGATGGAAAGGAAGTCAAAAAGCTCACCTACAAGTATGCCAACGGCACCGTGATGTATCATGGTGGGCTCCAAGGTTACGGCTTTGGCGTGGTCTTTGTCGGCGCTAATGGCAAGGTGTGCGTGGACCGGGGCAAATTCAAAGCCGAGCCGGAGGCAATCGCCGAGAATTACGTGGTTGGATCGGACCCGATCAAACTTTACAGCAGCAGCAATCACCTGCAGGACTTCCTCAAATGCATCCGCAGCCGGCAGCGGCCAATTTGCGATGTCGAAGTGGGCTGCCGCTCGGTCACGGTTTGCCACTTGGGAAACCTGGCGTATTGGAACAAGCGCCCTCTGAAATGGTATCCGAAGAAGGAGCAGTTTATCGGAGACGACGAGGCTAATAGTTGGCTGAATCCGGCGAAGCGGGCGCCTTGGAAGGTCTGAGATTAGAGAAGCCATTGTGCCACGAAAAGGCACAACTTTCTTTATGCCACGAATTCTCATCCTTCTGGCTGGCCTGTTACCGTTGGTTTGGGTGGGCAGCCTTGCTGCATCGGAAAAAGAGCCGGCTGACGCCAGCCCTTACACGGCCTGGAAGAACGGTCCACCGCACGCGGCCGGTTTCTTTCCCATCGCGGTCTGGCTGCAAAACCCTAACAAAGCGCAGCGGTACAAGGAAGCCGGTTTCAACACCTACGTCGGTCTGTGGCGCGGGCCGACCGAAGTGCAACTCGCGGCTCTCAAGTCCGCCGGCATGAAGGTTATTTGCAGCCAAAACCAGGTCGCTCTGGCCCACGTGGACGACCCGGCCATCATCGGCTGGATGCATGGCGACGAACCGGATAATGCCCAATCGTTGGGCCAAGGCAAAGGATACGGCCCGCCCATTCCGCCGGACAAGATCATTGAGGACTATAAGAGAATTCGGAGCCGGGACCCGTCGCGACCGGTGCTGCTCAATCTTGGACAAGGCGTTGCTTGGGACCAATGGATTGGCCGTGGCGTCCGCCGCAACCATCCGGAAGACTATCTTGAATACGTAAAGGGCTGCGATATCGCTTCTTTCGACATTTACCCGGTCGCGCACCCAAGCCCCGAAGTTTCGGGAAAGCTGTGGTATGTGGCTCAAGGGGTCGAGCGCTTGGTCAAGTGGGCTGGGGGAGAGAAGATCGTCTGGGACTGCATTGAATGCACCCGCATTCAGAACCCGACGCAGAAGAAAGCAACGCCTCATCAGGTCCGTTGTGAGGTGTGGATGTCCATCATTCATGGCTCGCGGGGGCTGATTTACTTTGTCCACGAATGGGAACCGAAGTTCAACGAATCGGCTCTGCTCAGCGACCCGGAAATGTTGTCGGCGGTCACGACCGTCAACCGGCAGATCAGCCAACTGGCGCCAGTGTTGAACCGTCCCACCCTGCATAATGTGGCGAGCGTGGCCTCGGAAAATGAGGCTGTCCAAATTGCGATCATGCTGAAGCGGCATGAGGACGCAGCCTATCTTTTTGCGGCCGGCATGAGAGACGGAGCGACCGGGGCCACTTTCAAAATCACGGGCCTGAAAGGCGAACGGGCCGTCGAGGTCGTCGGCGAAAACAGAACCGTGCCAATGAAGCAGGGCCTTTTCCAGGACGGCTTCCAGGCATGGGACGCGCACATTTACAGATTCTTAGTCAAGAGAGGCGACGACCTATAACGGCAAGATCATCTTGTGACAGCAAGCTATTGCTGCTGTGGCAGTTGAACATGATGAAGAAAGCCGGAAACCAAAAGAACTTTGTCCTGCTTCTGGAAGAATTTGCGGAAACGATCTTGCCTTGGAAAAGCTACATCTTAAGATGCGCGTCAACTTGGCGCGATTCGGAAATAAAGCTTCGTCAAGTTGAGACGCATGATCCGGTCGTTTGCATTCACCACGCAAGGTCGTCTGCACAGCAAGGACATCGAAATGTTTTTGATGCCGACACTGCTGGCGGACACGAATCTCTTTCTTTGGGTGGATTTGGAGAAACCGACCCCGGAGGAAACGAAGTTTCTGCTGGAAGATGTGTTCCATTTTCATCCGTTGTCGATTGAAGACTGCGTGATGGTAAGTCCTTCGCCCAAGGTGGAGGAGTATGGCCCCAAGGAGGACGACCGGTTTGCGCCCTATCTTTTCATGGTGATTCACGCGGTGGATTACAGCCGCAAGGACGGCGTGTTTGCGACCAGCGAGCTGAATTTTTTCCTGGGCAAGAATTTTCTTGTCACCTACCACGAGGTGTCACTCAAAGGCATTCAATCCATCGCGGAACGCTGCGTCAAAAGCACGGTGCATATTGCCCGCGCGCCCGACCGGCTGGCCCATTCGCTGTTGGATTCGATTGTCGAAAACTACAAACCGGCGCTGGATGAATTGTCCCTGGAGATTGCCGAAATGGAAGACCAAGCGCTCAAGGACCCTGGAAAGGAGACCCTCAATCGCATCATCCAGATCAAAAAGGAGGTGCTGCATTTGCGGCAAATCATCGGTCCTCAGCGTGAGGTGCTGGCCCGGTTTGCCCGAGGCGAGTTCAAGTTGATTCGCGCACACCTGGTCCCTTATTACCGGGACGTTTATGATGCGCTTTTCCACATTGCCGAGCTGGCGCAGAATTACACGGACACCTTGACCGGGATCCTGCAGGTGTACTTGAACATGTCATCAAACCAAACCGGGCAAGTGGTCAAGTTGCTTACCATGATCACGCTGATTACGACTCCGATGATGATGATCGGCACCTGGTATGGCATGAATTTCAAGAACATGCCGGAACTGGATTGGAGGTATGGCTATCTGCTGAGCGCCCTGGCCACGGTCCTTTCCACTTGGGCGGTTTGTTGGTACTTCAAGAAGAAACATTGGTTTTAACAGAGACCGATTAGAATTCCCGCCGCGGTTCTATGCCCAATCCCAAGTCCAGTTTTCTTGACAAAGTCCTAGGGCGAATCGGCCGGCTGGACGTGGAGGGCTTGCAAACGGTGGTGCAACGGCTGGCCCGGGAACGCAGTCTTCTCGAAACCATTTTCAACGCCATCGAGGATGGAATTTTGGTGGTGGATGAATCGGCCCGCATAATTTATTTCAACCAGGCGGTGACGCATTTGGTCGGTTTGCCGGCCAGCACGGCCGAAGGCGAGCCGCTCGCGCGCCACCTGCCGGAAGTGAACTGGGAACAATTGTCCTCGCTCGAGGCCTCGGGCGGCCCTCGGGTCGTGCGCCAGGAATTCGAAGTGGCCTATCCGCGCCCCCGTTTTTTGCGGCTTTATGCGGTGCCGTTGGACGGCGAGAATACCGGGAGTTCGGGAGTGGCGCTGATTCTGCACGACGCGACCGATGCCCGCCAGAAGACACAGGAGGCCATTGAAAGCGAGCGCATCCAGGCTCTGACGTTGCTGGCAGCCAGTGTGGCCCATGAAATCGGCAACCCCTTGAACGCCTTGCACATTCACCTGCAATTGATGGAACGGAACCTGAGAAAGCTGAAGCAGGTAACCGGCTGGCCGGGCCGGGCTGGGACGCGATTCCGCCCGCTCCGTTCTCAACTGTTGCAGGCCAAAGAGGACGCCGATGAAATTGCGGACAAATTGGAGAATTACGTGGCGGTGGCCAAAGGCGAAATCAACCGCCTGGACTACATTCTCATCCAGTTCCTCCAAGCCATTCGGCCGACCCCGCCGCAACTGGTTTTAGCCTCCTGCAATGAGGTCGTTCGTGAAACGCTGGACCTCTTGCGCCCCGAATTGGAAAACCGGGAGCAGACCGTCACAGAAAAGCTGGCGCGACAGTTGCCCAATGTCCCGCTGGACCCGGCCCAAATGAAACAAGTGCTGGTCAATGTGATCAAGAATGCCATGCAAGCGATGACGAAGGGCGGTGAACTGACCGTGCAAACCGGGGCCTCTTCCGAAGGGGTGTGGCTCAGTATCGCCGATACCGGTTGTGGCATCCCGCAAGACCAGATCAAGCGCATCTTTGAGCCTTTTTTTACGACCAAAAAGAAAGGGTCGGGTCTGGGTTTGATGATTGTGCAGCGCATCATCCGCGCCCATGGCGGCCGCATCGATCTGGAGAGCCGGGTTGGGCAGGGGACCACGTTTCGCATCTGGCTGCCGTTGCAGGAAAGGCCGCCCCGGCTGCTGGAGGCTCGATCCCATGATTAAACCGATGCTCCTCATTGTGGACGACGAGAAGACGCAAAGGGAGGGTTTGCGAGCGGCGCTGGAGGAACGCTTTGATGTTTATCTGGCCGACTCCGCCGACACGGCGATAGAGCTTTTGGAGCAGGAGAGTTTTGCCGTGTTGCTCAGCGATTTTCGGCTGCCGCGTGCAGATGGCTTGAAGTTAATCGCCCGTGCCAAGACGCTGGCCAAACCGCCCATCTGCATACTGATGACGGCTTATGGTTCCGAGGAATTGGCGGTGGAAGCCATGAAGCAGGGAGCGGACGACTACATTGCCAAGGGCAAGATGCAGATCGATGAACTGGAGTTGCGCATTGACCGGGCCCTTCGCCACCAATCTCTCGAAACCGAAAATGAGTCTTTAAAGCTGCAACTGAACAAGAAGTTCGGATTGGAAAATGTCATTGGCGAATCGCCGCCGATGCAGGAAGTCCTGGAAAAAGTCCGGCAGATCGCCCCGAGCCGGGCGACCATCCTGCTCCAGGGCGAAAGCGGCACCGGGAAGGAGTTGATCGCCAAAGCCATTCATCAGTTCAGTCCGCGTGCGCGCCAGCCGCTGGTGGCGGTGCATTGCGCCGGCCTGCCTCCTGCCTTGCTGGAAAGCGAATTGTTCGGGCATGAGAAAGGGGCCTTCACCGGCGCGCACGAACGCCGGATCGGGCGGGTGGAACTGGCCCAGGGGGGCACTTTGTTCCTGGATGAAATCGGTGAAATCGATGCCACCATTCAGGTGAAATTGCTGCGGTTCCTCGGCGAACGGACCTTTGAACGGGTCGGCTCGAACAAGACCTTGACGGCAGACGTGCGCCTGGTTGTGGCCACCAACCGGAATCTCCAGGAGATGGTCAAGGCCGGCACGTTTCGCGAAGACCTCTTTTTCCGGCTCAACGTCGTGCCGTTGCACTTGCCGCCCTTGCGGGATCGGCGGGAGGATGTGCCCCTGCTGGCCCGGAGTTTCTTGAAGGAATTTGCCCAGGAGAATAACAAACGGGTGAACGAATTTGAACCGGAAGCGCTCGAAGCATTGATCAATTACGCTTGGCCGGGCAATGTGCGGGAGTTGCGCTCCGCCGTTGAACATGCGGTGGTGCTGGCCAAGACGGAATCCATCGGCTTCCGGGAATTGCCCGCCGGCCTGCGGAGCGCCGGAAACGCCGCTGTTGATTCCGACAGCCGGCCGTGGCTGGCGCAGAACAATTTGACCGTGCAGGAAGCAGAGAAACAATTGATTGTCCGCGCGCTCAAAGAAGCCAAAGGCAATCGCACTCTGGCCGCCAAGCGAATTGGCATGAGCCGGCGCACGCTGCATCGCAAGTTACACACCTATCAATTGGAAGGGCTCTAAATTATGTCAACCTTGCCGACAGGATTGCAGGATTGGATTTATAAACTGGAGGAAGGAGAATGGGTCCGCCATCTCAAACTGGCCTTGGTTTTCCTGGCCCTGGCGGCCTTGACCTTTTGGTACGATCTGCGCGAATTCAAGAATTTCTCCACGCCGGAAGCCATGGACACGGCGCAATTGGCCCGAAACCTGTCGGAAGGCAAAGGTTACACCACCCGATTTATTCGTCCCTTGAGCATGGCCCTGCTCCAACAAAAGCGTAGCGGCGGAGAACCGATTCTGAAGGAGGAACATCCCGATCTGGCCAATCCGCCGGTCTATCCTCTGTTGCTGGCTGGATTAATGAAATCGCTGCCGTTCCGTTATGAGATGTCCGGCGGAACCACGTTTAAGCGCTATCAGCCGGAACTGTTGATTGCTCTGTTTAACCAGGCGCTGTTTTTTGTGGTGATTTACGTGGTTTTTCAGTTGGCCAAACGGCTGTTCGACGCGCCCGTCGCCTGGCTTTCGGCGGTGGTCGTGGCCGGAACGAATCTGCTCTGGCGCTTTACCGTCTCGGGACTTTCCACGCTGCTGCTGATCACGCTCTTCCTCGGCATCGTTTGGTGTCTGGTGAAAATGGAACAAAGCGCGCGCGAGGAAAAGCATGGGAATATCTGGATGATCCTGATGGCCGTAGCTACTGGGCTCCTGGTTGCGTTGGGGGGATTGACTCGCTATTCTTTCGCATGGCTTATTTTGCCGGTTGTGGCGTTTTTCGCGCTTTATTTCGGCCAGAGAAGAGCCACGCTTTGTCTTTCGGCGTTGGCTGCGTTCTTAGTGGTGATGGGGCCGTGGCTGATGCGCAATTACCACGTGGGCGGGACGTTGTTCGGCACAGCCGGTTACGCGATCTACCAGGAAACGAGTTCCTATCCGGGCAATCGATTGGAGCGTTCAATGCCAGCCAATCTTGAACAGGAATTGAAAAACCCCGGTCTCAATCAGTACGTGCGCAAGTTCCTGATCCAAATGTCTGAAATCGTTGAAAACGACTTGCCAAAGCTGGGCGGGAGTTGGGTCTCGGCCTTTTTTCTGGTGGGATTGTTGGTCCCGTTCAGAAGTCCGGCGCTGGCGCGGTTGCGCGTGTTTCTGCTGTCATGTTTGCTCGTGCTGGTGATCGCGCAGGCCCTGGGACGAACCCATTTGAGCGTGGAATCTCCGGAGGTGAACTCCGAGAATCTTCTCGTCCTGCTGGTCCCGCTGGTCTTCATGTTTGGAGTGGCGATGTATTTTGTCTTTTTGGATCAACTGGCGGTGCCCTTGCCGCAATTGCGCACGATGGCAAACGGGCTGTTTGTGCTCGTGGCCTGCGCGCCTTTGGCCTTCACCCTTCTGCCGCCACGGTCTTCGCCGTTTGCGTATCCGCCCTATTATCCGCCGTTAATTCAAGAGGCGGCCAAGTGGATGCAGGAGAACGAATTAATGATGAGCGACATGCCCTGGGCCGTCGCCTGGTACGGCCATCGGCGATGCGTTTGGGTGACGCTCGACGCGGGGGCCAACCCGCGCAAAAGCGACTTCTTCGCCATCAACGATTTCCAAAACCCCATTCAAGGCCTTTACCTGACCCAGTTGACCATGAATGCGCAATTTCTTTCCCAAATGCTCAAAGGCCAGGAATGGGCTTGGGGAAGATTTGTCCTGGAAAGCTTGTTGCGGACCAATGTGCCGACGGGTTTTCCTTTGAAAGAAGCCCCTTCAGGCTTTCTGCCCGATCAATTGTTCTTAAGTGACCGCGTGCGCTGGAAGGGTCAGCCCAAATAAGGTCTTGATTTCATGGGTTGACCTGAGATTTTATTGTTTGACAAGCTTGGTGCTTAAACGTAAAAAGAGTCCACTTTTCAAAGAAAGACACTGGGGCGGAGATTTGTTGAAAACAGGAAAATAGCGTATGAAAAAGATTATCACGTCTGTCAGTTTGGTTGCGTTGGGTGCTGCAAGTGTGCAGGCCGCCTATGCGCCCGGATTATCGTCGGCGGAAAGGCAGAAGCCTTGGAGTGTCAGTGCCACCTTGCGCGGCTTCTATGATGACAACTACGTGACCTTGTGGCGGGATAAGAAGCGCGAGAGCTTCGGATTCGAGGTCAGTCCTTCCTTTGCCCTCAATCTGACGCGAGACCAGACGTACGTCGGATTAAACTACACGTATGGGATGAAATTCTTTGAGGACCGCTCGAAAAGTCGCGCGGACCACAGTCATCAAGCCAATGCCAAGCTCAGTCATGCTTTCACGCCCAGGTACAAGCTGGACGTCAGTGACTCCTTCGTTGTCGCCCAGGAACCCGAGATTCTGGCCCCGCCAGGCATGGCTACCGTGACTGCGGGCAGCCCGCTTCGCACCGACGGCAATAATATTCGCAATTCAGCGAAGGTTACCCTCGGTGCTTGGTTGATGCCCGATGACCTGCAAGCCGTGGCTGAATACTCCAACAATATGTTCGATTTCGAACAAACCGGGAAGCAAAGCAAGTCCGCGTTCCTGGACCGTGTCGAGCATCAGTTCTCCCTGAACATGCGCTGGACGCTCGTGCCGGAGACCGTTGGTGTCTTGGGATATCAGTACGGAATCATTGATTACACCAGCAAAGACGAGTTGGCCAACAAGCATACTCCGGATGAACGTGATAACACTTCGCATTACGTATTTGTCGGAGCGGATCATCAGTTCACCAAACAATTGAACGCCTTGGCTCGAGTCGGGTTGCAGTACACCGAGTACGATACGGTAAACAAGAGCAGCGTTAATCCCTATGCCGAAGGGAATATTACCTGGACGTACAACCCTGGCAGCTCCATTAACTTGGGCCTGCGTCATTCCAGGAGTCAAACCGATGTGGCCGATTCCATCGGGACCGGCACGCCGACGCTGGACGCCGAGACCACGGCGGCGTTTGTCTCGCTCAATCATAAGATTGCCAGCAAGCTCAATGGCAGCATCTTGGGCCAATTCTCGCAGTCCGCCTTCGAACTGGGCAAAGCAGATAACCTGGCTGAGAATATGTTGCTCGTCGGCGTGAATTTGTCCTACGAGATTAACAAGTTTCTTTCTGCCGAAGCGGGATATAATTTTGACCGGCTGGATTCCGATCTTGACCAACGCAGTTTTACCCGCAACCGCGTGTACGTCGGGATTCGTGGCAGTTACTGAAATCAAACGTTTTAAGCAAAGTCGGGAGGCTGGAACATAAAGTCTAGCCTCCTTTTTTATTCATTATGGACGCTCCCAAGACAACCCCTGCGCCTGAATCAAAGCTTCACTTTCTTGACTATTGGCGTATTATTCGCATTCGCAAAACGGTCATCCTCGCCGTATTCCTGCTCGTCGTTTTGACCACCACCGCGGTCACCTTCATTCTGCCGGAGTCTTATTGCAGCACGGTTCGGATTGAGGTGGGAAAAGATAACCCGGACATTGCTCCTCTCCTGCTCAATTTGCCCCAGCAACAGACTTTCGACCCTTATTTCATCCAAACGGAATTCGAGAAAATCCGCTCCACCAGGGTTCTCCACGCTGTGATCAAGGATTTGAGTTTAAACAAAGCTTGGGCCAAGCGTTACGGAACCGAGGAAGACCTCAAGACCTCCGAGACTTACCAAATGCTTTTGAAACAGATTGACCTGCGTCAGTCTCGCAACACCAGTCTGATTGAAATCCGAGCCTATAGTGAGGACAAGAA
>ERZ1292640.466-Hain-H43-02um-R1-466-length-32770-cov-49_pt1 | contig 32770 bp, 32 predicted proteins | sample MGYA00564404_ERZ1292640 | MGnify/ENA primary metagenome ERZ1292640 (study PRJEB36523, sample SAMEA6512636) | groundwater metagenome | collected 2019-01-08 | study: AquaDiva: Metagenomics assemblies of 32 groundwater samples | reverse complement strand
TACAAAAAACTTATTATAAACTAAGCTCTTTTTGCATTAGCAACTTGAACTTAACCCCTCAAAGACGATAAATATGTCTCTTCCCTTAATCCCGCGGACAGAAAGATCCTCTACGCGGCCAGCGCTTTAGAAAAAGAGTGGGAGAGTTTATCGCTCCTTTATGTTCACGAGATACTGGGTTTGTTAAAAGATAATCTCGTCAACGACCTGCAGAATAAAACTTTGCTTTTAAATATTCTCAACCAACTCAAGGCCAAAGAATTTCTCGATCCCCAAGCTATGCAATTTCTGCGGTTTATCCAATCACAAAAACCGCTTGAAGAAATAAAAATTGCGCTTTATCGGTGAAACACAAAAACTCTTTTATGCTTTTAATTTTTAGGCAAATTTTGCTTGATTTATTTTATAAGCATGGTAATTTAATATTATGGAAATAATCTTAGTCATTAAATCCTGCAGCCAAAAATTTAAATTTTCTTCTCACGCAAAAGAAGAAATGCTTTATGAGGAATATGGAGTTATACGTGAACGAGAAATAAAAGAGGCTATTGAGGCAGGAGAAGTAATCGAAGAATACCATAAAGATAAGCCGTATCCTAGCTTTCTGGTATTTGGAAAGACGAGCATAAATAGGCCATTACATATTGTTTGCGCGCCTGCAGAGACAGAAAAGACGTTAGTTATTATTACCGTGTATCAACCCAATCCGGAGCTTTGGATTGATTACCGAAGGAGGAAAAGATGAGATGCGCGCTTTGCGGCGGTGAACTTATAGAAAAAATGGTAACCGAAGAGGTAACTGATGAGAACAACCATATTCTAGTAAAGGTTAAGGCTGAAGTATGCGAACAATGCCATGAACGTTATTACGCCAGTGGCATTGTAGATAAATTAATTGAAGTAAAAGAATGTTTTAAAAAACACAGCTTAGGGCTCCAAGAAATTGGCAAAGTTTACGAATTAGTTGTTTAGGTTTTAAAGGCGCAGGCCCGCATCGCCCTTTCAGCGGTAACGCACGACGAACAAAACACAACGCAATACGCACGACAAACCTGGCGGCATAAATCTCTCCCAAATTGAACTTACCCTTAAAGACGAGAAATTTGTCTCTTCCCTTAACCCCGCGGACAGAAAAATCCTCTACGCGGCCAGTGCTTTAAAAAAAGAGTGGGAGAGTTTATCGCTCCTTTATGTTCACGAGATACTGGGTTTGTTAAAAGATAATCTCGTCAACGACCTGCAGAATAAAACTTTGCTTTTAAATATTCTCAACCAACTCAAGGCCAAAGAATTTCTCGATCCCCAAGCTATACAATTTCTGCGGTTTATTCAATCGCAAAAACCCCTTTCCGAAATAAAACTTGCGCTTTATCAATAAAAATTAAACTCGTTAAGTTCAAGTTGCTAATGCAAAAAGAGCTTAGTTTATAATAAGTTTTTTGTATATTTAAAAGTAACTTTTTTAAGTGTACAAAAAACAAAAAATAGTATAAACTTTTGATACTCAAAAGAGTGGGAAGGAGAAAAAATGAGGAGTAAACGGTGTCAAGTAAACGGTATCAGAACTCGGTAACTCATTGTAGATAAATGAGATACAAATAAAAAAGGGGACGTTTCTATTTTTTTAGGGAGTTCTGACACCAATGTCTTTGACACCAATGTCTTGTCCCGGGTTGCCCGCCAAAAAAATCCCGTTAGATTTTAGAGCCTCTTACGTCTATTATAGTAGGAGGTAATATAAATTGTCATTTCTACCTTTATTTACAACTTGCTTCTGCCTGGGAATATGCGTTGGGAAATTTTGGCATATTCATTTTCTATTGTTATATCTGCTTGTTTGCATCCTGCTGATTCTTGGCCTTGTATTTAATAAATACAAGGTTTTTGCCTGGCTTTTGTTTGTTTTGACAATATCTTTAGGAGCGCTAAGTTTAACAAGCACTTATATTTTACCCCCTAATCACATTCGCAATTTTAGTTTTTACAAAGCTGGGCCAGTGTTTATTAAAGGAGTAGTTACAAGTTTTCCGGAAACCAAATTTGATTGCAGCAGTTTTATATTAAGCGCTGAAGAAATTACTCAGGCAAATAAATCTTACTCCGTAAGCGGCAAGGTTTTGGTAAGGGTTCTTAATAAAAAAGAAACCTTTTCTTACGGGGACAAATTGTTGTTAGAGGGCAGGTTATACAGGCCATTTTCTTTTTCAAAAGAATTTAATTATAGGGATTACTTAAAACGCCGGAGTATTTATTGTGTTTTAAGCGTAAAAAAGAATAACTTTGTTAAGCAATTAAGCAAAAATGCCGGAAACTCCATAAAATCCTTAATCTTAAAATTAAGGATTAGAATAAAAGAAGTAATCAGCAAAAATTTATCTTTTTTCTCAAGTAGTGTTTTAAATGCCATTATTCTAGGTGATAGGCAGGATTTGTCTTTTTATGTCCGAGACGCGTTGTTAAAGTCAGGCACTGTTCATATAATCGCGATTTCAGGTTTGCATATAGGTATAGTTGCTTTTATAATTTTAGTAATGTTAAAAACGCTAAGGATTCCCAGGTATCCGCGCTATGTTCTTGCCATAATTATTTTGGTTATTTATTGCGTCTTAACCGGAGCAAATGCCCCTGTGGTAAGAGCAACAATTATGGCGGTTATTTTGCTTTTCGGTTATTTCCTTAAGAGAGAGGCTAATATCTATAATTCGCTCTCGCTTGCCGCTCTTACCATACTGGTAATTAATCCCTGGCAGCTTTTTGAGGTTAGTTTCCAGCTTTCGTTTTTAAGCGTAGTTTCTATTGTCTGGCTTACGCCAAAAATCGAAGCCATGTTTCCTGAAAGCCTGTATAAAATAACCTGGGCGCGTTCTTTAATTCTGACCTTTTGTGTATCAGCCGCGGCAACTCTCGGCCTCTTGCCCTTGATCGCTTATTATTTTAAAATTATTACGCCCATTACAATATTAGCAAATATGATTATCATCCCTTATATGTCAATTATTGTGGCTTGTGGTTTTGCCTTAGGATTAATTGGCGCGCTCGCGCCTTTTTTAGCGCCTATATTTGCCGCGAGCTGTGAACTATCTATTTTGCTGTTATTTAAGGTTAATTCCTTGTTAATTTCTATTCCCGGCGCGTATTTTAAATTGCCAGACGTACATTTTATTTATGTTTTTCTTTATTACGCCTTACTTATATCAATTTTTATTTTTCTTCCCACGCCTTCTGATAATTAATTATTTTGAAATTTTACATAGAGGGATTGTCGCGAAATGCATTAAAACCGTCATTCAGGCTGTGTCACAATCCCTATCGTGTCAAAAGCGATGGCTGATTTATCAGTCCGTGGCAATCTCTTTTCGACGAGAAATGTTTCATCGTAGGGGCGGTTCGCGAACCGCCCCTACTTCACCCGCAATGACACACATTTTGCTATTACGACACAGCCTGATTCCCGACGATGACAACTTTAGCGTATTTTGTAACAGTCCCATAAAGATTGCTGAGAAATTCTTTTTTCAGTGTTCTCTACGCAATTTGCTTGTTGGGAATTTTGGGCTGCCTTGATTTTTGTTGATTCATATGTTATATTTATAGTAGAAGAATACATTGCTTTTCGATAAGAGCAAACTATCCGAAAGGATGGGACGCAAAGCTATAGGGCCCTGTACCGTATGGTGCAAGGTAGCCAGTTGCCGAAAAAAAGTAAACTTTATCGCTTTGTTAATCCCATTTCTTTTAGGAATGGGATTTTTTATTTAGGAAAGGGGTCAAAATGAAAAATAGGCTTAGCTTAAGAATAATAGCGATAATTACCGCGGTATTTTTTCTGTCCGCGAATATTTCTTTGCTTGAGGCAAAGTCGGAAACGGCTAAGAAGTGGGAGAAGGCAGGGATTTTGTTAGGAGTAGCGGCTCTTAGCGGCGGTATAAATAGGATAGGAATGGGTACTAAAAAAGATGTTGTCATTCCTGTCAAAACTTTTCTAATCCCTAAAACTCTTATTGGAGCCGCCCTTGGAGCGTGGATAGGTCACGTGGTAACTCGTAACAAAAGCAAATCTGCGCAATTTGGCGCCATGGCTATAGGCGCGCTGATAGGAGGAGTGGGAACCTATAAATTATCCGGAGGAAAATTTTTCTCCAATACCAAAAAAATAAATACGCCTCCTAAAAAACAAACAGTTCTAACGCCGGAATTGCCCGATGGAAAGATGGAAAAACACCAGCTTTCCAAAAAAACAGAGGCGTTAGCGCTAAAGTATTCAAAGGTTTTAGAAGAAGGATATAAGCAACAGGCGCAGGCGCCTAACCCCAAAGACGCGCCTGTCGTAGCGAAGAGTAGCGCGGTAGACTATGGAACTAGATATGGCGCTTCAGGGATAGGAAATGTCTTCGATCCGAAAGGTAACCGTGATGTTAATGCCGACTTGCGGGAACAAGGTATTAATATTAATGATGAAAGATCTAGAACCCCAACGAGTTCAAAACCTCTCAATAGGCTCTTAAAACAACTAGGCCTTCTCTCTGCAGGTTAATAATATTAAAGATTATTAAAGGTGATATTAAATGTGACAGTCATAAAGGGCGCGACAGTCATAGGGAGCGTGATAGTTACCTTTGCCCTCAGACTGTCATTTTGCCCGAAAACTGTCATTTCGACCGAAGGGAGAAATCTTAAAGATTTCTCGTCGCTTCGCTCCTCGAAATGACAAGGTAAAGCAGAGATTTCTCGTCGTTTCACTTCCCGAAATGACGTGGAGGAAAAAGTGACAGTCATAAAAGGCATGACAGTCACTTTTTTTACCTTTCTCCCAAAGATTGCCCGAAAAGATAAAAATCGCGTTCAATCCGTAGATATCCTTATAAAATACAAAAATTTCTTCAAAAAATAAGATTTTATGGTATATTATAAATTATGAATAAGTTTGAAAAGATGAGAAGGCGCAATTAACGCGAATGCATTTAAATGAATATCGAAGAAGATAAATTAACGATTTTAGAAGAAATATTAAATTATCGTTTTCAGAATAAAAGCTTTCTTATTCAGGCTCTTACCCATACAACATTTGCTTATGAGTCTCAACAAAAAGAGATATCTGATAATCAAAGGCTGGAATTTTTAGGTGACAGCATTTTAGGGATGGTGGTGGCCGAACATCTTTACATAGAATACCCCAGCTTTTCTGAGGGAGATTTAACTATAAGGCGTTCTTCATTTGTGAGCAGAGATAATCTTGCGAGAAAGGCCAAGGAAATTGATTTGTTTCAATATTTATTTCTAGGGAAAGGTGAAGATAATAGCGGCGGAAGAGAAAATCTTACAAATCTTTCCGCTGTTTTAGAAGCAGTTATTGGGGCAATATACTTGGATGGAGGGTTTGAAAAAGTTAAGGAATTCATAATAAATAAGATTATTGAAATAGAATAAGTAAAGATTAGGTGTCTTATTCCGTCAGAAGTTGTGAAAATTTCTATTGAAAAAGGATTTTTTTATGGTATCTTATAAAAATATGAGACGAATAACCGTAATCGCGATTATTATTCTTTTGAGTTTATCTTTGCAATCGGCTTATTCTTTTTGGATTTGGACCCCTAAAACTGGAAAATGGCTTAGTTCCAAGGCCGCGGTTAAACCCACCCCAAAAGAGCAGTTTGATTTTGCCGTGGCAATTTTTAACCAGAATAAATTCCAAGACGCCAAGCATCAGTTTCAGAAACTTATAAAAGCCTATCCTAAAACTTCTGAGGCCGCGGAAAGTCAATATTATATTGGCCGTGTAGAGGAAAGTGAGGGTAATTTATATGAGGCATATCTTGCGTATCAAAAAGTTATTGATAAGTATCCTTTTTCAGGGAGAATTCAGGAAATTATTGAGCGCGAATATAAAATTGCCGAGATGTTTATCTCAGGAGAAAAACGTAAAGCATTGGGCGTATCTCTTCCGGTAGAAAATCCTGCTATAGAAATACTTACTAAGGTCGTGGACGGTTCTACTTATGGCCCTTTAGCGTCAAAGGCGCAGTATAAATTAGGCCTGGTTTTAAAAGGCCTGATGAGGTATTATGAGGCGGAGGATGCCTTCAATAAAGTGGTTAAGAATTATCCTGATAGTGAGTGGGTGGCTTCAGCAAAATTCCAGATTGCTTCCTGCCGCGCGGCTCTTTCGAAGGGCGTGGATTATGACCAGGGCGCGGCTAGCGAGGCAAAGAAAAAATTTGAGGATATTGTAAAAGAGTATCCTGATGCTGTTCTTTCCGAGAAAGCGGAAAAAGGCATAGATGAGTTAAATGAGAAAGAAGCAGCGAGTAATTACAATACCGCCAGATTCTATGAGAAACAGAATAACTATAACGCGGCCAAGATTTATTATGGCGATGTGGTTAAAAATTATCTTCGTAGCTCTCAGGCAGAGAAGGCAAAAGAGAGGCTACGGGCGATAGAAGCGCTGGAAAGGAAGAAATGATTTATCATAGATTACGCGGATTTCAAAAGCAGATTACGCGGATTATTTTTCTGGTTTCTGGTTTCTGGTTTCTGGTTTCTTTGCAAGGTTGCGGTTATACCACGCGTTCAATGGTTTCAAGTAAATACGCCACCATGTATGTGGCGCCTTTTGTTAATAAAGTAGATATTACTAATGAGACATATACTGCCAATAAGTATCGTATCTATAAGCCGGCATTAGAGACAGATGTTACTAAGGCAGTTATAGATAGATTCCTTTTTGATGGTAATTTTAAGCCGGTAAAAGAGGAAACCGCGGATTTGATTTTAAAAGGAGAACTGATTGAGTATCGCAGGGACCCTGTCCGATATGATGATAGCGATAATGTTATTGAATACCGCCTTAATATAGTCGTTAACATTATTCTCTGGGACAAACTAAAGGATAAAATGGTTTGGCAGGAGAATGGTTTTACAGGAGACACCGCGTATTTTACCACAGGCAGTAACGCGAAATCCGAAGATACAGCTATAAATGACGCTTTAAAGGACCTCGCGGTCAGGATAGTTGGGAGGGTGGTAGAACAGTGGTAGCCAGGCAAGGATTTCTGTGGTAAATTACTTACTGAGCTACGCGTAAGTAATGAAAATTTTGTAGGCCTATCTTTGGCCTGTTGCGGCGTTGCTCCTCCTAGGCGTAGTGCGTCGACTACGCCGTCGTCGTCGCGCCTTGCATCAGGTTCAAATCTAGGCCTCCAAATCTTTCCATTACTTATGCGTAACTCAGTAGTTGATAGAACATGATTTATTTTTTTATCGGAGAAGACAAGCCTTTCGGAGAAGACAAGCCCTTCAAGGAAACAAAATTAAAATCCCTTAAACAACAATTCCTGCCTAAAGAATTAGAGCAATTTAATCTAGATACGCTTTACGCTAAAGAGCTAACCTTAGAATTCCTACAGGAAAAATTGCTTTGTTTGCCTGTAGTGAGCCTCGAAACTTCGCTTGGGGTAAACTCCGTCGAATTACCTGTGAAAGCAGGGAAGAGGATAGTAATTATAAAAGAGGCTCAAGAATTAAAAGAAGATATCCATGAATTTATTCTTAGATACGCGGCGGCGCCTTATGGGCATGTAGTCCTTGTTTTGGACGCGGATAGCCGGGGAGGGGGAGTAAAATCGAGGGATTTTATAAGCCGTTTACGCGGATATCCTGAAAGTTGCTTTGTTTTTTCTGAGAAAGACAAGCCGGATGTTGGAAAAAATGGCGGGGTTTACAGGGGTTTGAACGCGTTTGATTTAGCTAAACAAGTAAATTCTATGAGAATAGGAGATGCTTTGAAGACTTTAAGCTATCTTCTTGAAAACGGCCAGAAGCCAGAATTGATTTTGGGAGGGTTAAGGTACGGTTGTTTAAGGGATGTTTCAGGAGTTTTAGAAAAAAAAGCGCGGCTTAAGCTTTTGTTTAATTGTGATTTAGAAATAAAAACCGGTAAGCTTAAGCCTGTTTTTGCTTTGGAGAAACTCTTGGTAAGTTTATGCGGTTTTAGTAAGCCGTTTTGCTAATCGTGATTTTTTTCGGCTGGCTGTGCGAGAATGAATAATATTTTTTTTCGCTGCCTTATCAAGTTGGGAAGATATATTTTCTAAAAGGGGCTTAGCTTCGGTGGTATTTTTTGTTAATAACAACGCTCGATATTTTTTTATTGTCTTTTTAAGCTGTTGTTTGACTTTTAGGTTTCTTAGATGTTTTTTTGCATCAGAGCGGGTTTTCTTTACAGATGTTTTGCGTCTAGGCATTTTTTACTCCACAGGTAAATTATATTAGAAATTAAATAATCGCACAAGCGAAAGAACAACTATCTTTATAAACTTATACCACAATTGATTGTTTATGTCAATAGACAAATTATCTTACAAGCCAGAAGGCAGTGGTCGGGCTTCCCATAGCCCGAGCCATAAGCCAGAGGGCAGTGGTTTGGTTCCTTTTAGCCAAAGCCATCACGGTATTGCTAAGTCAACCAGTGTAATTGGTTTTGCTACTTTTGTTTCCCGGATTTTAGGGTTTTTGCGCGATATAATTATTGCCCGTTTATTCGGTATATATCTTTATGCCCAGGCATTCGTTATCGCTTTTCGTATTCCAAATTTATTGCGTGATTTAGTAGGCGAAGGCGCGGCTAACTCCGCGATTGTCCCGGTTTTTAGCGAGTATAATCTTAAGCATACAAAAGAAGAGTTTTGGGAGTTAGCTAATATCGTATTGAATCTTCTTTTGGTCGCGCTGATGTTAATTACTGTTTTGGGGATAGCTTTATCTCCAATCATCGTCCGTTTGATAGCCCCGGGATTCATCGCTTCACCTGAAAAGCTTCAAGCCACAATTAAGTTAACCCGCGTAATTTTTCCCTATATTTTATTAATTAGCCTCGCGGCCTACGCGACGGGGATACTTAATACCCTAAAGCATTTCGCGGTTCCTGCCTTTGCCCCCTGCCTTTTGAATATTTCTATAATTATATTTGCCCTTATTTTTGGAGAAGGCCTAACCGGATTAGCTTTGGGGGTTTTGGTTGGCGGGGTTTTGCAATTAGCGGTTCAGATACCTGTCCTTTATAAAAAGGGTTTTAGATTAAGATTCTTCCACCGCTTTCGGCATCCGGCGGCAAAAACAATCGGTATTTTGATGCTGCCGCGAATTTTGAGTTCTTGTATATATCAGTTAAATAATTTTGTGGATTCTATATTTGGTTCTTTGGCCTGGATAGTAGGCGAGGGCGGGGTCGCGGTTTTATATTTTTCTTATAGGCTGGTTCAATTTCCTTTGGGGATATTTAGTAACGCGCTTTCTCAGGCGATTTTGCCTGTGTTTTCTCAAGAAGCGTTGGAGGAGAATACGGATAATTTAAAGCGCACATTTTCCTGGGGCTTGCGCGCCACATTTTTTACGATGCTCCCTGCTTCTATCGGCTTTATGGTTTTGGCGCGCCCTATTGTGACAACTTTTTTCGGGGGCGGAAAGTTTGATTTAAATTCAACCCGGCTTACTGCTAACGCGTTATTTTTCTATAGTATTGGTTTATTCGCTTACGGCGCGAATAAGATAATGCAATCTTGTTTTTTTGCTCTTAAGGATACAGTTACTCCTACAAAGATAGCATTTGCCGCTTTAGTGATGAATGTAATTTTAAATTCTATACTTATGTTCCCTTTAAAGATTGAGGGGTTGGCGCTGGCTACGTCTATATCCGGGATAATTAGTTTTTTGATGCTAGGGGCTTTATTATATAAACGGTTGGGCGGTTTTAATATAAAAGAGATTGCGGTTTCTTTCGCGCGGATGCTTTTGGCGAGCCTTTGTATGGCTGGTGTTTGTTTTTTTGTTTCTTCCAAAAGCATTAATCCGGAGAATATTTTTTTCTTAAAAGTTTTAAATCTTTTGATTTTGGTTCTTTCAGGGTGCCTGTCTTATATCGCTTTTTGCCTTCTTTTTAGGGTTAAAGAGGTACAAGAATTATGGAAATGGCTAAGATCTCTTTAATTCCCGACTTGCCCGGCGTTTATCTAATGAAGGATAAAGCCGGAAATGTGATTTATGTCGGAAAGGCTAAGTCGTTAAAAAAACGGATACGGTCGTATTTGGGCTCTCAGGTTTCCGGTAAAACATTAGCCATGATGTCTATTGTGGCTGATGTTGAATATCGCCTGGCGCCTACAGAGGCACGGGCGCTTTTGTTGGAGGCGAGCCTTATCCAGCAATACATGCCCAGATACAATGTTTTGCTACGCGATGACAAAAGTTTTCCTTTTGTTAAAGCCACTAATGAAAATTTTCCGAGAATTTGTATTGTACGCAAAAGACAGGCGGATGGGGCGCGTTATTTTGGTCGTTTCACCAGCGCGAATCTTTTAAAAGAAGCGCTAAAGGCTATTCGTAAATATTTTCCGTATCGGACTTGTAATAGATTTCCTAAAAAGGCTTGCATCTATTATCGGATATGTCTTTGCCATGCGCCTTGTATCGGTAAAATTGATAAAGATGAGTATGCCTTGATAATGAAAAGGCTTTTTTTATTTTTAGAAGGCAAAACTGATGATTTGCTTAAAGAACTTTCCAGAGAGATGATCATAAAATCAAAGGAGCAGAGATTTGAGGAGGCTCTAAAAATTAGGGATCAGATTAATGTTTTAGGCTCTATGGGAAGAACCATGGTTGGAGTAAGTCCCCGCGATGAGTTAGAAGATTTAAAGGGCATGGTTAAGTTGGATAAATTACCTTTGCGCATTGAGGCGTTTGATATTTCTAATATTTCGGGAAAACAGGCAGTTGGCTCAATGGTTAGTTTTTTTAAGGCCATGCCGGATAAAAGTAATTATCGCAAGTTTCGTGTTAAGACTATAAAGCAAAGTAATGATTATGGCATGTTGGCTGAAGTGGTAAGGAGGCGTTATCAAGGAGTTATTGCTAAAAATTTAAGTTTTCCGGATATGATCCTTGTCGATGGGGGAAGGGCGCATCTTTTGACCGCGCAAAAAGAGCTTTTGAAGTTGGGCTTAAACATACCTTTGATAAGTATTGCCAAGGAGCGGGAGAATATCTATATTAAGGGAAAATCAAGGTCCATAAGATTGAACGCGGATACTCCTGCTTTAAATTTAATTCGCAGGATTCGCGATGAGGCGCATCGTTTCGCGCTTAGGTATCATCATCTTCTGCGTAGAAAGGAAATAATTGGCAGATAGCGTCAACCGGTGAGCCGGTTTCTTGTGTGAAGCTAATCCGCCATTTGGTGGTAAGGAATTATTGGAATCATGCAAACCGTAGGGGCAGACCTTGTGTCTGCCCGCGTTATTCTGGGCGAATGTAAGATTCGCCCCTACATTTCGCATTATCCCGGACGAACCGTAGGGTCAGGCCTGTGTGTCTGCTCTAATGATAATTCGAATAATAATTCGAATGATAATTAGGGCGAACACATAGGTTCGCCCCTACGTTGGGACTGTTGCAAAATAGCTCAAAGTCGTCATTCCGGCGAAAGCCGGAATCCAGTAATCGGAATGCTCGTCGAGAAAATTTTCTGGATCGTCCGGTCAAGCCGGACGATGACAGTTTGGAGGCATTTTACAACAGTCCTACGTTGTTGCCCGAATTTAAATATGAAATATAATCAAAACCGTGAAAATCGTTGGTTTTTTATAAATTTTCACGATTATGTTGACAAAAGAGTGAAAAAGTATATACTTTAACTATGGCAAAAATATTACATGTTTTTAATTCAATCAATCACTTAAGAGAGCGGTATTATGCTGCGTCTGTCGGGAAACAATCGCTTATAAAATTATTGAGTGAAGCAGAGGTCGCCGAGCAGGTGTATAACTCCAACGCCATCGAGAACAGCACTCTTACTCTTGAAGAAACAGAGAAAATCCTTTTGCAAATAGATTTAGATAGATACATAACCGAGAGAGAAATTTTTGAAGCAAAAAATCTCGCGCGGGTAGTTTCTTATATTGATATAAGAGCCAAAGAACAAGAGCTCACTCTTGAGGTTATTCTGTCGCTTCACAAAATGCTTATAGCGAATATCCGGGATGATATTGCCGGAAGATTTCGCAAGGACGGTGAGTGGGTTAGGGTTGCAAATCACATAGCGCCGGATCCAAAAGAAGTAGTAGAAAGATTGGAAAAAATGCTTGCGGGGTATAACGCGAACAGCCATGAAAATATTATAAAACGTATCGCGCTACTGCATCTTACTTTTGAACACACTCACCCATTTATTGATGGCAATGGGCGTATTGGAAGAGTAATAAATAATTATTTGCTTATACGAGAAGGTTTTGTGTCGGTGAATATTAAGTTCATTGATAGAAAAATGTATTACGAGGCGTTTAAGGAGTTTGGCGAAAAAGGTACTACAAAAATCATGGAGAAAATAGTCGGTAAGGCGCTTACGAATAGTTATCACAAGAGGCTTGCGTATTTGGAAGGCGCGCACATTATGATGCTTGCTGAATACGCGAAAAAGTATAAATTATCACATTCTAATTTGATAAATAAAGCAAATCGCCAAACCATAGAAGCTTTTCTTGAAAAAGGTGTTTGGAAAATTGGCGTCCGTCAAAATAAAAAATAATTTATGAACGAAGCTGAAATAAGAGCGGAATTAATTGACCCGAAACTAAAAGCCAGCGGCTGGGGTGTCGTTGATAGTTCCAAGGTCTTGTTTTGTAGATTTAGAAAGACAGATATGAGAATTGGTGTTATAATACGGTAGAGTCGGTTAATTAATCACGGAGGCGGATATGAGTATTAAGCCATATTTAGAAAAGATGATTGAGCAAGATGCGTCTGATTTATTCTATCGGGCTGGCGGAGCTGTGTGCCTAAGGGTAGACGGAGAAGTAGTTGTTGTAGGTAATAAGGTATTAAGCGTCGCTGATGTCGTAAGTGCAAGTGACGAGTTAATGAACCATAAGCAAAAGGAGGCTTTTGGGAAAAATTCAGAGATAGATTTTGCTATGTATTCAGAAGAGCTTAGGAATGGATTTCGCGTAAATATTTTTCTACAGAAAAATTCGCCGTCAATCGTTATAAGAAATATACATAAGGTAATTCAGACCTTTGAAGAGCTTAATTTGCCCGGAGATGTTTTAAGAAAGTTATCTCTTGAGACAAGAGGTTTGGTCCTTTTGACCGGCAGTATGGGCAGTGGTAAATCAACAACCATTGCCAGTATGATCGAATATATTAACAACAACAGCCGCAAACATATTTTAACTATAGAAGAGCCCGTTGAAGTCGCGTTTACTGATAAAAACTGTATCATTAATCAAAGAGAGTTGGGCGTGGATGTTTCGTCTTATGCTACAGGCCTGCGTTCATTTGTGCTTCAAAGCCCGGATGTTTTATTTATAGGCAATATAAGGGATTATGATACAATGTCAGCGGCGATGACTGCCGCGCAAACCGGGGTATTGGTTTTAAGTACACTGCATACGATTAATGCCAGTCAGACCGTGGAAAGGATTATAAATTTTTTCCCTCCTCATCAACATCAGGAAATAAAAAATCAGTTATCTTCCATTTTGAAAGGCGTAATATCGTTAAGGTTGTTGCCTTTAAAAGATGGAAAAGGCAGGGTTCCTGCTTATGAAATAATGCTGCTTACGCCGACAATAAGCCGCTTGATTAGAGAGGGTAAGATTTGGGAAATTCCGCAATTTATTGAAGATGGCGCGGTGTATGGTATGCGGTCGTTTAATCAATCACTAGTAAAATTACTTAATGAGGGAAAGATAACCGAAGAAGTGGCAGCAGGTTTTTCTGATAATAAGGAAGAGTTTGCTTTGGCTTTAAAGGGGATAAAGAGGGTATAACAAAAAGTTTGGTCATTTGTAGAGACGCAAAATCTTGCGTCTCTACCGTTTATCATAAACAGGAGGTATTCATGTTAGAAGATTTAAAATCAAGACTCCAGAGTTTACACGCCCACCTTGAAGCCTTAAGAGGTTATCTTTGACGTAGATAATAAAAGAAATCTTATTCAGGGCTTATCATCGCGGATGGGCGTTGCCGGGTTCTGGGATAACGCGGAAGATTCTACTAAGGTAGTAAAGCAATTAAAAAGTCTTAAAGTAGCGATTGAACCTTGGGAATTGGCATTTAAGAAATATCAGGAATTGCAAGAATTTAGTCTTATTGTTGATATTCATGACCAGGAGTTTATTGGGGATTTAGCTAAGAGCGTTGAGAGTCTTCTTAGCGAGGCAGATAATCTTGAATTTAAAGCGCTTCTAAGTAATGAGTTTGACAAAAATAGCGCTATTTTAAGTATAAACGCGGGCGCGGGCGGCACAGAGGCTTGTGATTGGGTAAGCATGCTTTTTAGAATGTATAGTCGTTTCGCGGATAAGCATAAGTATACTTTGAATACTATTGACGCGCTCTGGGGTGAGGAAGCGGGCATTAAGAATATTACGGTTTTTATTGAAGGAGAATATGCTTACGGATATCTTAAGGCAGAGCGGGGGGTACATCGGCTTGTGCGTATTTCTCCTTTTGACTCTAATAAGCGCCGGCATACCTCGTTTGCTTCGGTAGATGTAATTCCAGAAATAGAAGAAGACGCGGAAGTAGAAATTGAAGATAAGAATTTAAATATTGAAACTTTTCGGGCTTCCGGTCCGGGCGGCCAGCATATGCAAAAGACTGATTCCGCGGTAAGAATTACGCATTTACCTACGGGTATTGTTGTGCAGTCGCAGAATGAACGTTCTCAATATCAGAATAAGAAAACTGCTTTAAGAGTTCTCAAGGCTCGTATTTATGAATTTGAGCAGGAGAAAAAAGAACAAGAACTGCTTAAACATTGCAAGGCTCAAGAAAAAAAGAAGATTGAGTGGGGCAGTCAGATTAGGTCTTATGTCCTGCATCCCTATAATATGGTAAAAGACCATCGTAGTGATTTTGAAACAGGAGATACTACAAAAGTTTTAGATGGCGAAATTGACGAGTTTATTGAAGCGTTTTTAAAGAGACAGAAATTAAAAGAATAGCGTAGAGCGTGTAGCGGATAGCGGATAGAAAAACTAAACGCTATACGCTCTACGCTAAATTTAAAATGTTAGGTTTCATTAAAAAAACTATCCTCAAGCAGAGACAAGCGGCTATTAATAAAATGTTTCCGGGTGTAAATATGGTTTTGCATCTGGACATGCCCACCCCTTCATTAAATAAGATGGTTGAGCTTAGCCGTATAGTTTTTCAGGTAAATTCGTTTGAGCCTGAAATCTCAAAGCTCTCCGATGCTGAATTAAGAAACAAAACCGCGCAATTTAAAGAGCATATTTTAAAGAAATCCATTGAATACGAATCAGAAATAAAAGAATTAGAAGATGTATTGCTTTCCGTGGCTATTCCTGAAGAAAAGGCGAAATTAAAGGAGAAAGTAAAAATAGCCCGTAATAAAATTTTCGCGCAAATTTTGCCTCAAAGTTTCGCGGTGGTAAGAGAAGCGTCTAAGCGCGTAATTGGCTTGCGCCATTTCGATACTCAAATAGCCGGCGGTGTGGTACTGCATGAGGGCAGAATTTCAGAGATGGCAACTGGAGAAGGGAAGACCCTTGTCGCGACTTTACCCGCGTATCTTAACGCGTTGTTTGGGATGGGGGTACATATCGTTACAGTTAATGATTATTTGGCGCGCCGGGATAGCGAGTGGATGGGGCCGATATATGAATTCTTAGGGCTTTCTGTGGGGGTTATTCAGCATGAAATGTCAGATGACCAAAGAAGAATCGCTTATGCCTGCGATATAACTTATGGGACAAACAATGAATTTGGTTTTGATTATCTGCGCGATAATATGAAATATGAAATGAGTGATTTGGCGCAGAGGCCTTTTTATTACGCTATCGTTGATGAAGTGGACTCAATTTTAATTGATGAGGCGCGCACTCCTTTAATTATCTCTGGCCCTGCCGAGGAATCAACGGATAAATACTACAGAGCAAAAATAATTGTAGAACAGTTAAAGGGAAGGCGCGTAACTGAGAAAGATGAAATAGATGCTAAACATAGAGGAGAAGATTTATCGAAAGGATTTGATTATGTTGCCGATGAAAAGGCTCATACAGTCGCGCTTACTGATGAGGGTGAAACAAAAGCCGCCAAGCTTTGGGGCGTAGAAAGCCTGCATAGCATAGAAACGATGGAATATCGGCATCACGCTATTCAGGCATTGCGGGCAAAGGAATTTTATAGGCGCGATGTGGATTATGTCATTAAGGATGCCCAGGTAATTATCGTTGATGAGTTTACCGGGCGTATGATGCCGGGCAGGCGTTGGTCGGATGGTTTGCATCAGGCGGTTGAGTCAAAAGAAGGCTTAAAGATTGAACGCGAGAACCAGACCTTGGCTACGATTACTTTTCAAAATTATTTTCGTATGTATGAAAAGCTTTCCGGTATGACCGGAACCGCTTTTACCGAAGGCCTTGAATTTAAGAATATTTATCATCTGGATGTGGTGGTTATTCCCACCAATAAGCCGCTGGTTCGCGCGAATTACCCTGACCGTATTTATAAAACGGAAAAAGAGAAATTTAACGCTGTAGTTGATGAGATAGTTGAACTTTATAATTTAGGCAGGCCTGTTTTAGTTGGTACCGTTTCTATTGATAAATCCGAGCGGCTCTCAGATATGCTTAAAAGGCGTGGTATACCGCATCAGGTATTAAACGCGAAATATCATGAGATGGAGGCGCATATTATTTCTCAGGCCGGAAGGCATAAGGCTATAACTATTGCTACGAATATGGCTGGCCGTGGAACTGATATTTTATTAGGCGGCAATCCTGAATATATGGCTAAGAATCTGGCTAAACAAAAATTTGCTTCATCCCTTCTAAAGAAGCCATCGGGTGAGGCAGAAGCGGCGGGATCAAAACTCTCTCCTTCTGATTTTCAGGAAGAGTACAAAAAGATACTAGAGAAATATAAAAAAGAAGCTGAACAAGAACGTTTAAAGGTAGTTGGCCTGGGAGGACTGCATATATTAGGTACAGGGCGGCATGAGGCGCGCAGGATTGATAATCAGCTGCGCGGCCGTTCCGGCAGGCAGGGGGACCCAGGTTCATCAAGATTTTATGTAGCATTGGAAGATGACCTTATGCGTTTATTTGGTTCTGACCGGCTCCTCGGGCTTATGGATAAATTAGGCCTGGAAGAAGGCCAGGTTATAGAGCATCCATGGGTTAGCGGTTCAATTGAAATCGCGCAGCGCCGCGTAGAACAGCATAATTTTGAAATTAGAAAACAGCTTTTAGAATATGATAACGTGATGAGTAAACAAAGGGAAATAATCTACGCGCAGCGTAAACAGATATTAGAAGGGATTTCCTTGAAAGAGAATATTTTAGAGATAATCTTAAAAATTATAGATAATATTTTAAATACTTATTTTAGTAATATAGCTTCGGAAGAGGTAAATATATCTGAATTAGTCAATACGGTAAAGTTAACATTTGGCGTAGATGTTTCGGCTGTTTTCGTTACAGGCGCTCCGGTTTTAAAAGCAGGCAATCCGGATAAGGAAGCTGTAGCGGAAGTTTTACATAACGCAATAATTGCTGTCTATGAAGAGAGAGAAAATTCTTTAAGCGTAGATTTAATGCGGCATTTAGAGCGAATGGTTTTCTTGCAGATAATTGATGGTAAGTGGAAGGATCATTTGTATGCTATGGACAATTTAAGGGAAGGTATTGGCTTGCGGGCTTACGGCCAACGCGATCCTTTGATAGAATATAAGCGGGAGGCATTTGGTATGTTTGGCCAGATGGTTGCCTCTATTGAAGAAGAAGTAGCAGGAGCAATATTTAGATTGCAACCAGTAAGGCAAGAAAGGTTTACAGGTGTATTCAGCGGCCTTGCGCAGGGGCAAGCGCATCCTGAAATAGCTAAGTTTGAAAAACCGCAAGAAACCCCGGCTGAAGAAGTAGCCCAAATTTTCTCACCCAAGACTAAGTCTATTTCCATCGCGTCAACTCATCCTAAGGCAGGCCGTAATGATTCCTGTCCTTGTGGTTCAGGTAAAAAATATAAGAAATGCTGTGGCCGTTAAAGATTGTTAACCTGTTAACCTGTTTGCCGGTTTGCCGGTTGAAAAAAGATTTTTTCCTATGTATTTTATCGGCAATTTTCTTAATCCTTTCCTTTCCTAATTTTAATCTTTGGATATTTGCCTGGTTTGGATTTGTGCCGTTATTTTTTGCTATACAGAATAAATCTAAAACCAAGGCATTTCTAATCTCCTATATTGCAGGAGTTATCTTTTGGGCTAGTGTTATCTATTGGTTAGTCCATGTTACCTTGCCCGGAACAATTCTTCTTATTTTATACTTGGCGTTATATTTTGGTTTTTTTGGTCTTTTCTATACGCTCTACGCTATCCGCTATCCGCTAATCTCTATTCCTTCTCTCTGGGTTTTATTAGAATATATCCGTAGCCATCTCTTTACCGGTTTTCCCTGGGCGCTTTTAGGTTATTCGCAGTATCTTAATTTGCCGGTTATTCAAATTGCCGATATCACCGGAGCAGCGGGAATTTCGTTTTTAGTGATGATGGTGAATGTTTTAATTTATTCAGTTATTAGTCGTAAGTCGTCAGTCGTAAGTAGTAAACAGAGGTGTTTATTACCCGTGCTTCTTTTGTTTATTACATTGGTATATGGTTATTTTAAAATATATTACTTACCACTTATTACTTACCATTTACCACTTAAAATTTCCGTTATCCAGGGTAATATTCCGCAGGAATTAAAGTGGGATATCTCCAGTCGTAGTTATATTTTAGATAGATATATACAGTTAACAGAAAAGGCAGTAGCTCTTAAGCCGGATTTGATTATTTGGCCTGAAGCATCTACTCCGGGATTATTAGGCGAAAATAATTGGGGTTTTGAAGAAGTGTTTGATTTAAGTAAAAAAGCAAAGATTCCTTTGTTGATAGGAAGCGTAGTAAAGGATGGAGCGAATTATTTTAACAGCGCGTTATTAGTTGATACTGAAGGCAAAGTCAGCCAGCGTTATAATAAACTGCATCTGGTTCCTTTTGGTGAATATATACCATTTAAAAAGACATTTCCGTTTTTAGAAACCGTTGTTCCTATTGGAGATATTACGGCGGGGAAAGAGTATACTGTATTTAGTGGGCCGGTTAGCCGGTTAGCCGGTGAGCCGGTTAGCCGGTTAGCCGGTGAACGGGTTGATCGGTTAGCCGGTGAACGGGTGAACGGGTTAACAGATAAATGGGTTAATCGGCAAACCGGCAAACTGGCAAACCGGCAAACCAAATTCTCTGTGCTTATTTGTTTTGAGGATTTATTTCCAGAATTATCCCGAAGATTTGTAAAAAGAGGCGCGCAGTTTCTGGTTAACATCACTAATGACGCATGGTATAAGAAAACATCTGCTAGCCGGCAACATTTGCAGGCGTCTGTGTTTAGGGCGGTAGAAAATCGTCTTTATCTGGCGCGCTGCGCGAATACCGGTATTTCCGGATTTATTGAGCCTACTGGTAAAATTATTTCTCGGGTTAAAGATGAATCTGGAAGGGATACATTTATTAGCGGGGTTGATACGCGGGAAATAGGCATTTCTAAAAAATCTTTAAGTTTTTATACGAAGTATGGCGATATATTTATTGCTATTTGTTTTTTATTTATAGCTATAAGTATGTTTTTTAGGCGCGCCGGTTAGGGCTAGCCGTTTGGGGTTTGTAATTACTGCCCAAGAAAACCGCGGCATGGGAAATTTTATTGTTCTAAGGCATTCGCAAGGAATTGTTACGATGTACCCATCAATTTTTGCGGCAAAGCCAGATTGTCCAATGAAGTATTTGGATCAACCTACGCGGTTGAATAGGTTAGATCATCAAGATGTATTTTGTGAAAGTGTTTTAAAAAATCTTTCCTAAAATTCACCCGGTCCTTTATTTTGTAATTATTGTGGTATAAACCATTAATCACGGAAACATCAACGCTATTCCTTCCCCCTTGTGGGGAGGGTTAGGGATGGGGGGGTATTTAACCCAAACCGTGCAATAGAAATGAGTACCGAGACGGCAAAGCGGCTTCCTATAGCCGAAGCCGATTTGCCGGCGAATGCCGTTTCTATTGCATAGTTTAACGCTTCTCCCTGGCGAAATAAGCAGAATCTCTGTCTTCGCAGTGCTTGATTTACGGTATATCGCATATGTCAAGTTATCTACGCAGTATATAATTTAGCATACGCAGTATACAGTTATGAAAAAAAAGCTTGCAAATAAAGCCGTTTATGGTATATTGGGTATGCATAGTTATTCACCTTGTTTATAATAAAGCAGATAGGATATACCAATGAATAAAATATCAGGAATCGGTGGAAAAAATAGAATACTCTTGGATATGCTTAGCAGATCTGGGAAGCATCTATTCTCTGTTAAAGACGCCGCAAAAATCTTGGGATTGCCAATAAAGAATGCGCGCCTTTATCTTGCCTATTTTGCACGGCGCGGATGGCTTTCAAGAATAAAGCCGGGATTATACATTGCGGTTCCTCTTGGCACGGTTAATCCTCAGGAATATAAAGAAAATCCCTGGATTGTGGCAAACCGAATTTTCTCGCCTTGCTATATCGGCGGGTGGAGTGCGGCAGAACATTGGGGACTGACAGATCAAATATTCAGTAGCATATTTGTTTTTACCACGCGCATGTTTAGAAAAAAAGAGATAACGATTCAGGGGACGGATTATGTTTTGAAATTAGTTCGTAAGAAAAATATTGGCCACACAAAGGGCGTTTGGATTGAGGATGTCAAAGCGCAGATTTCCAATCCAACACAGACAGTGGTAGATGTTTTGGACGACCCTATAATAGGTGGAGGGATACGTCATATTACCGAGATCGTTGTGAATTACTTTGGCTCGGAACATCGAAGCGATTCTGATCTAATGAAGTATGTCGCAGAAAAGAAGAATCGCGCTGTATACAAGCGTCTTGGGTTTATTCTTGAAACTATGAATATTCAGTCACCGGAGATTATTGAGACATGCCGGAAGAATATCAGCGCTGGATATTCGGTGCTTGATCCGGCGATTGAGAACAAAGGCATGTTTAACCGTAAATGGAATTTGCGAATTAATGCAGAGATTCAGAAATGATCGCTAACCAGGAACTGCGGAATTTAGTTATAGAGTGGCAACTTCGCGATGATGTAATCGAAAAAGATTATGTTATCGGATGGCTTTTATGGGGCATTGGTTCCGATCCCGATTTAGGCGTTCACTGGGCGTTTAAAGGCGGTACCTCTCTTAAGAAGTGTTATGTTGAAACGTGGCGGTTTTCAGAGGATTTGGATTTTACTATAATTCCCGGCGGGCCTGATAAACCTGAAACCATCGAGCCGATTATTAAGCGAATCCTTGAGCGCGTTCATGATGAATCGGGAATTGATTTTTCAATGAAACCGCCCGCGTTTAAATACGCGGATAAATATCTTTATACCGAAGGAAGTATTTACTATCGCGGGCCCCGCAACGCGCCCTCTCCGGCAAAGGTTAAATTAGACATAAGCGGATTAGAGAAGATTGTGCGGCCAACCGTATTAAGAGAAATATCCCATTCTTATAGCGATACATTGCCCCGGTCCGCGCAAGTGCGTTGCTATGCTTTCGAAGAGGTTTTCGCCGAAAAGCTACGCGCTATGGGTGAGCGCGGCCGCCCGCGTGATTTATATGATATCGTTCTATTATTTAGGCGTCGTGATCTTCAATCAGCGCCGCAGATAATAAAAGAAGTGTTGATTAGTAAATGTTCTTCAAAAGGCGTTCCGGTTCCCACTCTTGATTCAATACAGAATGCTACGACGAAAAACGAGCTTATTAGCGAGTGGGATAATATGCTGAGGCATCAATTACAAACGTTGCCTCCTTTTGAAGATTTTTGGGATGAGTTGCCTAACATATTTGGCTGGCTTAATGAAACCCTTAAACCGCCAGTTCTTGCTGATATTCCAGTTAAGGCGGAACAGAAAACCGTTTGGACCCCACCGCCCACCATCTGGCAATGGGGACTGGGCATTCCGCTTGAATCAATCCGGTTTGCGGCTGTAAATCATTTATGTGTTGAATTGGGATATAGAAAAGAAAGCGGAGAATTTTCTAACCCTGTTATTGAGCCATATTCATTACGCCAGACGCAAGACGGGAACAAGATTGTTTATGGGGTGAAAACTGAAACAGATGAAGTCCGTGCGTATCGAGTCGATCGCATACAAAGCATTAAAGTAACGACAAGAGTTTTTAAGCCGAGATATAGGATTGAGTTCTCATCGTCGGGAGGCATTCACGCAGTACCTACTGAACGAGAAAGTGGGTCTCAGAGTTAAGTAAAATTTGTATTTATCCATAAAATTATTATACCATGTAATTAGTCTCTTCCAATACTTTCTTTTTGATAATTAATGGGAATGATACCATAGATCGTTACCCCCCTGCTTATGAGGGAAAGTTAACGAAATTGCTTTGTATAACTAAAGAGGTTTTTAAAAAATTAAGAATCATTCGTAATAAGGGCGAAGGAATTGCTGTAAAGGGTTGGAAGTAATGGGGAAATAAAAAAACATCAATTACCGGAAAAAACTGATAGAATTTGTTTGTAACAATAATCTGCCGGGATTATGTAACGTCGCGTAGGGGCGAGCTTGCTCGCCCAGATACTTACGTAAACTAGAGCTATGTTTATTACCTTAAACACGAAAGAACCTTTGATTGTTGTTGAGCAAAGATAGCCCGGTAATATTTTCGTTCTACAACTTTTGATTGAAGAATTTCGCGAGATATAGAGCTTGGCGCTCTACCAATGTTTCTGGCTATTCCGCGCAAGCTATCCCCAGAAGCAATTTGTCGGCTTATTTCTTCACGTTCTAACATTGTGAGCCTTTGATATTTAACCATATGCAACTCCTTTCTTCTGTTATTTTTCTACTATTATAGCAGATTTAACAGATTAAGGTGTTGCGTTAGTTCCTTGACTCCAAGCTTTATTTTCTTAAGTGCTTGAAAATTGGGGAGTTACGAATTGAAGAGAAGTGGGATTTTAGAAAAAAGATGAGATTTTGCGTAGTTATCCATTCTTTGGTTCCATGTGCACAACAACATCAGTTATTTCAGGAATGCCTTTTTTAATTGCTTCTTCAATCGCGTAACTTATCTTATGCGCGTTATTAATATGCATATTCCCGCTTACTTGAACATGCAGGTCAACATGTATGTCATCAGGCCTGCCGCGGGTTCTTATCTTATGGCAGGCTTGCACCCCTTTAATTTCTAATACAATATCTTCAATTTTTTTGACATCTGATATGGCTACCGTATCGCAGAGGATAATTGAGCTTTCCTTGGCTATTTTTAGGCCCGCGTAGGCAATAAATAGAGATATAATAATTGTGGCAATAGGATCTAATATTGGCATCCCAAGTTTTATGATAATCAACGCGATTATAACCGAGATTGAAGTAAGAATATCTGCCTTGGTGTGCAATGCGTCTGAAATAAGGATATCGCTTTTTAAGGCTTTTCCTTTTTTGTGCTCATAACGCATTACCCAGATATTAGTTGCCAGAGTAAGCAGCATTATTATAAAACTTCTTATATCGATTTTAGGTGTAATCGGATTTTTGATTTTTTCTATGGCGTTATGCGTTAAGCCTAACGCGAGGATGAAAAGAAGTATGGCGATCCCCAACGAAAAGAATGTTTCATACTTTTTGTGTCCATAGGGGTGATCTTTATCTTTAGGCTGGTAGGCAAGACGTAATCCAATTAAGCCAATGATATTGGAAGCGCCGTCTGAAAGGGAGTGAAAGCCATCAGCAAGTATGCTTGTGCAATGACTCGATGCCCCATAGGCAATCTTGGCTAAGGCCACAAGCCAATTCAGGGCCAGAGTAATAAGTAAAACGCGCTTGACGCGGTTATGATGTTCCTGAAGTGAAATTTCCATAAGATTGATTATATATTCATTTAATTTATATTGCAAATTATTTAAATTCCATTCGACGATACCGCAAGTTAATTACGAACACTTCCAAGAGCTGAACTATTACTTCGGCGCTCATTTTTATTGCATGGTTTGGGTGTCGACATTGACCTGAAAAGTAATTGCGGTATGCGTGGATATATGTTAAAATAAATTTATGCGTAAAAAAATATTTCTTTTCTTTTTGTTTTTTGTTAATTTTCTTGTTTTCGCGCCAAAATCTTTGGTGTGGGGAGAGGCGCTCTCTTCATCCCCTGTTGAGGCGGTTAAATCCATTGACTCAATTCAAAAAAATGACCGTATCCTTATTTTGGCTCCGCATCCTGATGATGAGACTATTGGCTGCGCTGGCATAATCCAGGAGGCGTTAAGAATAGGCGCGAAGGTTCAGGTGTGTTATCTCACTAATGGCGATCACAATGAGGTTTCTTTTATCATTTATGAAAAAAGATTGACTTTTAGGCGGTCTGAATTTATCCATATGGGTGAGGTGCGTAGAGAGGAAGCGGTGAAAGCGATGAAATTATTGGGGTTGGATAAAAAAGATCTTGTGTTTTTGGGTTACCCTGATTTCGGAACATTCGCTATTTTTAGCCGATTCTGGCAGCAAAGCGGGAAGCCCTACAAGTCTTTATTAACACGAATATCATCCGTCCCTTATAAAAAAAACATGTCTTTTGGCGCGTCTTACGTAGGAGAGAGTATTTTAAGTGATTTAAAAAATGTCCTTTTAAATTATAGGCCAAATAAGATTTTTGTTACCTCTTCATTTGATGTAAATGGAGATCACAAGTCTTTGTATTTATTTTTACAGGTTGCCTTAAGTGATTTAAAGGGGAATATTCCTGAGCCTAGGGTGTATCTTTACCTTGTCCATTGCGTGGGCTGGCCTCTGCCGCGTCATTACCATCCGAAGTTGAGTTTAAGCCCGCCTGAAAAATTCTTAAATAGCCAGATTAACTGGATGAAATTTGAATTGACTCCGGAGCAGTTAGAAAAAAAACATCAGGCCATACTTTGTTATAAAAGTCAAACTAGGATAAGCGCTTTTTATCTACTTGCTTTTGCGCGTAAAAACGAGTTGTTTTCTGATTATGCCCCAATTAAACTTAATAGGCAGGTAAGCTTAAAAGATCAGGCGGTTTCGTTTTTTGGTTATGCTGTTGTGGATGACTGTTTTTTAATCCGGATTAAAAAATCGGAAGAATTAAACAAAAGCTTTAGAATGCAAGCCTATCTTTTTGGTTATAGTTACAAAAAACCATTTGCCCAGATGCCCAAAATCCGTATAGTTACTAAATATAATAGATTTAGAATTTTTGATAAAAAAACCTTGATCAAGCCAGAAGGCGTTTCTTTAGAATTAACTCCTGACGCGCTATTTTTGAAATTGCCGCTTAAAGTGTTGGGAGGCCCTGATTTTATTCTTGCTTCCATAAAGCCATATACGGGAATGACACAGCAAGAATTTCTGCCTGCTGACGTGGCGGGTTTTCGTAAAATTGAGATTAGAAAAGCAAATTAAATTCCCTTGATTATTTGAGAGTTTTTGCTATAATTTAAGCATAAGTTTTCGTTAATGAAGCTTCTCTTTGATTCTAAAGCAATGTGCTGAAGAATCTAATGCGTTTTTTATGTTTTCCGGAAAATGGATTCAAAAAAAATACGAAAGTCTATCGGTCGTTTTTTAGGCTGGATAGGATTAGTCGCGTGTTCTTTGATAATAAAGATTATTCCAGCATGTTATCTTTACGGGTTTGCCAAAGGGGTCGGGTTTTTGGGTTATTATTTCGCCGCGGGGCAAAGAAGGGTTGCTTTGGAAAGCCTGAATATTGCTTTTGGCCGGGATAAAACAATTCAAGAGAAGGAAAAAATCGCGAAGGATTGTTTTGTTTTTATGGCTAAGTCGGCGATAGAGCTTTTATTTCTTATAGACAGGCCGAGCTTGTTAAGGGAACGTGTAGAGATAGCCGGAAGAGAGAATCTTGATAATGCCTTGTCTAAGGGCAGGGGCGTGATTTTAGTAAGCGCCCATTTTGGCAATTTTCCTTTATTGCTGGCAAGGCTTGGCCTTGCTGGTTATCCGGTTACGGCTGTTATGCGCCCGATGCGCGATGTTCGCGCGGAAAAATTTTTCCTGGCAAAACGCGGCAGGTTTGATATAAAAATAATACATACCCAACCGCGTAATACCTGCGTTAATAGCATCCTGGAGGCATTGCGGAATAATGAAATTATTTTTATCCTTATGGATCAAAATTTTGGGACAAATGGGATATTCGTAGATTTTTTTGGCAGGAAGGCGGCAACTGCTACAGGCCCGGTGGTCTTTGCTCGGAGGATAAAAGCAGAAATTTTACCTTGTTTTATAACCAGGCGGGAAGATAATACGGAAAAGATTATTTTTGAGCCGTCTTTACAATTAGAAGAGGGCAGGAATTCACAAGAGACTGTTTTTATAAATACACAAAAATTAACCGGCATAATTGAGTCTTATATTCGTAAATATCCGGCAGAATGGAGCTGGATTCATCGCAGGTGGAAAACAGTGGGAAGATAAAAATATGGGTAGACACGAATATCCGTGAAAATCAGTGTTAAAAAATCCGTGTCCATCCGTATTTAAAAGAAAGGGAGGGAGATGTAATATGGCAGAAGAAATAAAGCAGGAAGTAAAGAAAGTGGAAGTGAAAAAAGTTTTTGCTACTATTTTTAAAGTTATTTTGGGTCTTGCGTTTTTGGGTCTGGGTATTTTAGCAATTATTAGCTGGTGGAAAGATCTTTTAACGGTAGCTAAAGGATGCATCGGTTTATTTTTGCTTTTGGCGGCATTGATTACCTTTGCTATAGCCAAAGAATAAATTAAGAGAGTCGGTTTATGGTAATGGTATAGGAAGGTAATATAACCAAAGAGGCCGGAAAATTCTCCGGCCTCTTTGGTTATTCGGGTCTTTTTATCGGGTTTAAAATAAACGTGGATCTGATTTGCGTAAGTATCTGGGCGGGCAAGCCCGCCCCTACGCGGGAATTCATAAAAATTACGTAACGATTCGTAGGGGCGGGCTTGCCCGCCCAGAAAGAGGGAAAAGCTCAAGGTTATAAGGAGGATAAAGTAAATGAAGATAAAAGAGGTAATGAAAAGAGAGGTAATTAGCGTAAAGCCTACTGATAATGCTTTGGATGTGTTGAACCTTCTTTTTAAGATGCAGATTAGCGGTTTGCCTGTAATTGATGATCAAGGAAAGCTAGTGGGGATGTTTACGGAAAAAAATGTTTTGTCTTTTATATTGCCAAGCTATATTGAAAAAATAGGGAATTTTATTTATGAAGAAGACCCTAAGTCAATAAAGGGAAAATTCGCGTATTTAAGTAAGATGCAGATCAGCCAAGTTATGCGCCGCGACGTGGTTACCGCTAGAGAGGATTCTTCTTTGTGCGAGATAGCCAAGGATATGTTGATACGCAAGGCCCGGCGTATACCTGTAATAGATGAAACTGGCAAGGTTATAGGTATTGTTTCCCGTTGCGATATATTAAAGGCCTTATCGAAGAAAGCAGAGGCAGCGGTAAATGCTTAGAAAATTTATTATACTTATCGCGATTTCTTTGGGCCTAGGTTTTTTAACCAAAAGCATTGGCTTGAGTTCTCATCAAGCGATAGCCATATCTATATTTTCTGTTTCAATATTAGGAACGCTTTTTTTCTGGGATTTTCGTTTAAGTTTCGCGTTTCTGGGAGTATCCATACTTTTATTAACCAAAGCTATTGATTTGGAGAATCTGATAAAGTTCTCGTCCCTGGAAGTTATCCTTTTTCTTGTGGGTATGATGGTTTTGGTTGGATTATTGAAAGAATCCGGGGTTTTTGCCTGGATTGTAAGTTTAATCCTGCGGGTAAGGAATCTTTCAGCCAATAAATTTCTTATTTCCGTTATCGTCTTTTCCGCTTTGTTGGCCTGTGTAGTTGACGAGGTTACTTCTATTATTTTTTTAGTCGCGGCAATCTTTGAAATTTGCGATTATTTTGAGGTTGATCCTGTACCGTTTTTGATAGTTTCTGTTTTTGCTACAAATATAGGTTCAGCCGGCACCGTTATGGGAAATCCTATTGGAATACTTATCGCGGCAAAATCCGGCTTGACCTTTGAAGATTTTATCCTAAAGGCATTTCCTTTGATGCTCGTAATTCTTTTGGCTTTGATTGTAATTGTAAAATTTTGGTATAGAAAACAACTTAACGATTTAGATAATAAAATGAAGAAGTTGGGAGCTAATGAAATCTTAATTAGGCTTATTTCTGTGCCTCCGGAAAAATCTTTGAAAATAGCGTTGGCTATTTTTGGGACAACCCTGCTTTTTATCTCTCTGCACCATCGTTTAGAATTACTTTTTAATTTAGGGCCAAATACTGTATTGCTTGTCGTGCCCCTTGTCTTAAGCGGGTGCGTGATGATCTGGAAATGGCAAAGGGCGCGAGGGTATATTGAAAAAGATGTGGAGTGGTGGACGTTGTTGTTTTTTATGCTGCTCTTTGCTCAGGCAGGCACCTTAAAATTTACAGGGGCAACGGATGTTTTAGCAAAAAAAATAGCATATTTAACAGGTAATAATCCCGTGTTTCTAACAGGGGTAGTTTTATGGATATCAACAATCGGTTCAAGTATCCTGGATAATGTAGTTTTGGTGGCGGCATTTATTCCGGTTATTCAGAGTTTTCAGAGCATAAATTTGAATTTAGCGCCATTGTGGTGGGCATTACTTTTCGGCGGTTGTTTAGGAGGCAATATAACCTTGGTTGGCTCAACCGCGAATATCGTCGCTCTTGGTATATTAGAAAAAGAAAAGAATGTGCGCGTAACCTTTTTTAGATGGTTCTGGGTGGGGCTTACGGTTGGAGTTGTTACTACTTGTATTGTTTGGGCTGCTTTAATTTTTTTGCCTTTTTATAAGTAAAGATTTCTATTTGATTGAGAAATAATGAAAACATTATTTGTTGCGGGGACTGATACTGGCGTGGGTAAATCCGTAGTTACCGGATTGTTAGCCAGGTATTTTAGAGAAAAGCGGGTAAAGGTTATTACGCAAAAGTGGATTCAGACAGGTTCAAAGAATAATTTCTCCCAAGATATTGAATTACATCTTAGGATTATGGGCGTTTGTAAGCAAGATATAAAGTGTTATCTTTCTTGCGTTTCGCCTTATTGTTTTAAGGAGCCATGTTCGCCGCATCTTGCCGCTAGAATTGAAAATAAAATAATAGACGCTAACAAAATAAAAAAAAGCTTGGTAGCGCTAAAGCGCGATTTTGATTTAGTGATAGTTGAAGGCAGTGGCGGTGTTCTTGTTCCTTTTAGCGCCAAGGGCCTGCTTATAGATTTGGTTAAAGAGAATAATTTACCTGTTCTTGTTGTGGTAGCTAATAAATTAGGCGCGATTAACCATGCTTTATTAACTATTGAGGCATTAAGGCGAAGGAGATTAAAAATATTGGGTTTGGTTTTTTGTGATGTCAGAAATGAAGATAAGTTTATTTCGCGTGATAATCCTAAGATTGTAAAAATTTTGGCAAAAGAAAAGATTTTGGGGATATTGCCATGGGAGAGAAAAATAGAAAAGTTGTATAAAAAGTTTATCCCGATAGGAAAAAATATCGCGCGATGCCTATAAAGGGACTGTTGCGAAATGCCATTTTTCGTCATTCCGGCGAAAGCCGGAATCCAGAACTCTTTGATTTCAATAGGTTTATGGATACCGGCGACCGAGGGCGAAATGCCCGAGGAAGTGTCGAAGCCCAACTGGGCTCGACCGACCGAGGGCGAAATGCCCGAGGAAGTGTCAGAGTCCAACTGGGCTCGACCTTTCGCCGGTATGACGATTTTAATGTATTTCGCAACAGTCTCATAAATAATATTTAATCCGTGTATACCCGTGTTTAAAAATAAAATCCGTGTATATCCGTGTCTATCCGTGTTTAAAAAAAAGAATGAACGATTGGCTTAAAAAAGATTTAAAATATATTTGGCATCCTTATACGCAGATGAAGGATTGCCGGAAAACGCCTTTGATTTTAATTGAGAAAGCGAAAGGGATAAAGCTCTTTGACGCAAAGGGCCGATTTTATTACGATACTATTTCTAGCTGGTGGTGTAATGTTCATGGCCATAATCATCCGAAAGTAAATAGAGCTATTAGAAAACAGCTGAACTCTCTGGAGCATGTTTTGTTCGCCGGTTTTACCCATAAGCCGGCAATTCTTTTGGCGCAAAATTTAATTTCTCTTGTTACTCGTGGTTTAACCAAGGTATTTTTTTCCGATAATGGTTCTACCTCTGTTGAGGTAGCGCTTAAAATGTCATTTCAATACTGGCAGAATAACGGTTGCAAAAGAAAAAAGAAGTTTGTTTCCTTGAGTATGGGTTACCATGGCGATACTATCGGGACAATGAGCGTGAGCGGTATAGATCTGTTCAACAAGGTTTTTTCTCCTTTAATGTTTGAGTCTCTTAAGGTGTGTTCGCCATATTGTTATCGTTGTCCGATGGGTAAGACACATGATAATTGCCGTATTGATTGCATTAAACCGCTTGAGCAATTATTAAAAAAGAGCTCATCGCGGATATGCGGAATTATTCTGGAGCCAATGATTTTGGCATCCGGCGGAATGATTGTTTATCCTAAAGAGTATTTGTCTATGGCGGCAAAATTAGCAAAAAGGTTTAATACGCATTTAATTGTTGATGAGGTTGCTACGGGTTTTGGCAGGACAGGCAGGATGTTTGCCAGTGAGTTTGTTGATATCAGCCCGGATTTTTTGTGTCTTTCTAAAGGGCTTACTGCCGGATATCTTCCCCTGGGTCTTACTTTGACTACGGATAATATCTATAACGCGTTTTACGCGGATTACGAACAAAATAAAACTTTTTATCACGGCCATACCTATACCGCGAATCCAATTAGCTGCGCGGCCGCCTTAGAAAGCCTTAAAATATTTGAAAAAGAAGGGGTTTTGAAGAAGGTGCGGGAGATTATCCCTTTATTTAGAAGCCGGCTGGAAGAGTTTAAGCGGCTTAATGTTGTGGGGGATGTCAGGCAAATCGGATTAATTGCCGGTATGGAATTAGTTAGAAATAAGTCTACCAAGGAGGCGTTTGATTCTAAGGAGCGAATTGGCCTGAGGGTATATAAAGCGGGCCTTAAGAAAAATATTATACTTAGGCCATTGGGAAACGTAATTTATTTTTTTCTTCCTCTTTGCGTAAAGAAGAATGAGTTGAATGATATATTAGACAGGGCGTATTCTATAATAAAATCTCTATAATTTTAATAAATGTAGGGGCGGCATTTATGACGCCCGTATTTTTATTGAAAAGGATAAAAATTAATGTTTATTCATACTGTTTTATTTGAGATTGAGCCTAAAGAGGTTGCGGCGTATCGTAAAGATAGCCTGATGTGGGCTAGTTACGCGAAAGAGGCGCGAGGTTTTTTCGCGTATTATACTATGAAGCGCTGTGATTATAAAAATCAATATGCTTCAATATATAAATGGAAATCAAGACGGGATCACACTTGTTTTATGAAAAAATTTCATGACTGGTTAGTAATGAAGTCTAAGGCGCGTGTTAAAGTTTTAGGTTATTATAATCTTAACGTTGTAGATAAATTTGAACCGGAGGTTTGAGATATGAGTATACTTGTTTTAGGCACAGTCGCGCTTGATACGGTTAAGGCGCCAAGCGGCGCGCGAAAGGATATGCTTGGCGGCTCGGCTGTCCACTTTTCTATGTCAGCGCGTCTTTTTACCGAGGTGAATCTTGTGGCGGTTATTGGCAGGGATTTTCCTCAGAAGCACATTGATTTTTTAGAAAAGAAAGGCATAATCCTAAGTTCACTTATTAAATCAGAAGGCAAAACCTTTAAGTGGGCAGGGGAATATAAGGATGATTTAAATTCCGCTCTTACCTTGAATACAGAGTTAGGCGTACTTTTGGATTTTTTGCCCAAAGTTCGCGAAGAGCAAAGAAGGATAAAATGCGTATTTCTTGCTAATATTGACCCTGATTTACAGGATCATCTTTTAACGCGGATGCGTTCTCCCGGGCTTATAGCTTTGGACAGTATGAATTATTGGATAAAGCATAAGCGCGAGGCGCTTCTGAGATTACTTAAAAAGGTTGATATCTATGTGGCCAATGATCGGGAAGCAAGGGAATTATCAGGGGAAACTAACCTGATAAAAGCCGCCAAGAGATTGCGCAGGTTCGGCCCAAAAATGATTTTGATAAAAAAAGGCGAACACGGAGCTTTGATGTATAGCGATAAGTTTCTGTTTTCTTTTCCTGCCTGCCCAATTGAGAAAGTAATCGATCCTACCGGCGCGGGGGATACTTTTGCCGGAGCTTTTATGGGGTATTTGGCAAAAGCAGGGCGGTTGGAGGAAAAAACTATTAAAAAGGCTCTTGCTTATGGCATTGTCGCGGCATCTTTTAATATTGAAGGTTTTGGCCTTGATAGAACCAGCTGCCTTACGAGGCATGACTTAGAGAATAGATTAGTTCAATTTAGAAGTTTAACTTTGTAATTAGTTAACGCTTTCGTCATTCTGAGCGAAGCGAAGAATCTTAGTTATTCTGAACGAAGTGAAGAATCTTATAACTCGTCGGAAACTGGATTAGATTCTTCGCCCTTCGGGGGATTGTTGCGAAATACATTAAAATCGTCATACCGGCGAAAGGTCGAGCCCAGT
>ERZ1292640.463-Hain-H43-02um-R1-463-length-32943-cov-11_pt1 | contig 32943 bp, 36 predicted proteins | sample MGYA00564404_ERZ1292640 | MGnify/ENA primary metagenome ERZ1292640 (study PRJEB36523, sample SAMEA6512636) | groundwater metagenome | collected 2019-01-08 | study: AquaDiva: Metagenomics assemblies of 32 groundwater samples | reverse complement strand
GGGTCAGGGTGAGGGGGCCGCACGGACGCGGAAGACGTGTTCGTGAATAGATCGCGCTAGGAGACAGCCATGAAGGTCAAGGAAGTGATGACGAGGGACCCGGTCACCATCGATCCCGAGGCGCCGCTCGGGACGGCAATGGACGTCATGCAGCGGAAACGGATCCGGCACCTGCCGGTCGTGGACGACGCGGGACGCCTCATGGGGATCATCACCGATCGGGACCTCAGGCAGGCGACCTTCGGGCCCGCCCTCGCCGAGCACCTGTCGCTCGGGGCCCAGCGCCGCCTCCGGGGCATCGGCCAGGCGCTGGAGGACCTCCGGGTGAAGCACGCCATGACCTGGGTCGTCGTCACCACCGAGCCGGAGGCGACGATCGCGCGCGCCGCGGTCGTCATGTTCGAGCGGCGCATCGGGAGCCTCCCGGTGGTCGAGGACGGCAAGCTGGTCGGGATCCTCACCGAGCGCGATTTGCTCCTCGCGTTGGCGAGAGAGTTCCCCGATACCGGCGTGGACCAGCAGGGCTTCCTGTGGTAACCCACAATGTTCCGGGATCGCGCTGAGGCGGGACGGGCTCTGGCGGCCGAGCTCGCGCCCGTGCTCTCGGGGCCGTGCGTGGTGGCGGCCATCCCGCGCGGCGGCGTGGCCGTGGCGCTCCCGATCGTCGAGCGGCTCCGCGTGCCGCTGACGGTCGCGTACGCCCGGAAACTCACCGCTCCGTTTGCCCCCGAGTTCGCGTTCGGGGCCCTGGACGAGGACGGCCAGATGGTCCTGGACCCCGAGTCCGTCGCCGGCCTCGGGTTGGGCCCGGATGACGTCGAGAAGGCCAAGGCGTGGGTGTGGGCGGAGATCCAGCGGCGGATGACGCTGTACCGCGTGCCCCCGCTGGCGCATCACCTGCCCGGCGCGGCGGTCGTGCTCGTGGACGACGGCCTCGCGACCGGCCTCACGATGCGCGCGGCGCTGGAATACGCCCGGCGCCACGGCGCCCGGGAGATCACCGTGGCGGTGCCGTGCGCCGCGACGGAGGCGGCCGAGCGCTTTCGCCGCGCCGCCGATCGCTTCGTGAGCCTCATCGTGGATGACGCGTTCACCGCCGTCGGGACGTACTACGAGGATTTCTCCCCGGTGACTGACGAGGACGTCGTCGCGATGCTCGCTCGCGCCCAGCAACTGGCCGCGCCGGCGGATCCCCCCGAGCCCGGTCTCCGCGTCTCGTTCAAGAACTCCCTGGGGCGCGAGCTGGCCGGTCTGTTGCTCGTCCCCGCTTCGGGCGGGCCGCATCCGGTCGTGGTCTTCGCCCACGGCTGGGGCAGCGGGAAGGATAGCCCGCGGAACAGGGCCGTTGCCCACGCGCTCAGAGCGGAAGGGTTCGCCGCCTTTCTCTTCGACTTCACGGGCCACGGCGACAGCGGGGGCACGCTCGAAGAGAGCACCCCGGCGCAGCAGGTCGATGACCTCGGCGCGGCCCTCGATCTGCTGGAAGCCCTCGGCGACGTGGACGGAGGCCGCATGGGGGTGGTCGGGGCGAGTTCCGGGGCCGCCGTCGCGCTGCTCAGGGCGGCGGAGGACGCCCGGATCCGCGCCCTGGTGCTCCGGTCGGCGAATCCGGAGGGTGCCGAAGCCGCCGCGCCCCGGGTGAAGGCGCCGGCCCTCCTCATCGTGGGCGAGCACGATGCCCCCATCCGGATCCTCAACGAGGAACTGCTCCGGCATCTCGGCGGGCCGCGGCGGCTGGAGGTCGTGCCGGCGGGAGATCACCTCTTCGCAGAGCCGGCGGCTCTGCGGCAGGCCAGTGCCCTCACCGTAGGCTGGTTCAAAAAGCACCTCTAAGGAGTCTGGCCATGGCGATCAACGAGCGGCTCAAGGGGTTGCTGGATCAGCAGAAGGTCGAGTACGAGACGCTGCCTCACCGGGAGGTGTTCACCGCCCAGGAGGTCGCGGCCACCAGCCACGTGCCCGGCCGGCAGCTGGCCAAGGTCGTGGTGGTGCGGGAGAACGGCGGCGGCTATCTGATGGTGGTGCTCCCGGCCGCCTGCCGTGTGGACCTGCCCGCCCTCAAGACCGTAACGGGAAAGCGAAAGCTGTCCCTGGCGCCGGAGGGGGAGTTCGCGCGGCTCTTTCCGGACTGCGACGCCGGCGCGATGCCCCCCTTCGGCAGGCTCTACGACATGCCGGTGTACGTGGACGCCTGCTTCCCGCGCGCCAAGGATATCTTCTTTCAGGCCGGCAACCACCAGGAGGTCGTGCGGCTCGCGTACGCGGACTACGAGCGGCTCGTGGGGCCCACGGTGGGGGAATTCTGCCTCCACGAGCGCGAGAAGAGCATCAGCGCGTAGGAGGCGGAGCCATGCTGGCCAGATTCACGATCCGGCAGATCCTTTTTCCCACTGATTTTTCCGAGTCCTCAGTCGTGGCCGGCCGGGCGGCCGCCGACCTCGCGCGGCAGCTCGGCGCGCGGCTGCACGTCCTCCACGTCGTCCCCCCGGTGACCGACCCGACTCCCGCGCCGAAGGCGCTGCGCGCCGTCGTGGACAGCCTGGGGCCTGGCCTCTCCATCGTCTCGGAGGTCGCCTCCGGCCTGGCGGCGCGGCAGATCGTGGCGTACGCGCACCGCACCGGCATCGACCTGATCGTCGTGGGCACGCACGGCCGCACCGGGGTCTCCCACGTCCTCCTCGGAAGCGTTGCCGAGGCGGTCGTGCGCCGGGCGCGCTGCCTGGTGCTCACCGTGCCGGGCCGCCTCGCGCCCGCCGAGGCCGCGTCTCCCGAGGCCACCGAAGTCGGCACGCGCTGCATCGTCTGCGCCTTGCCTTCCCCGGATCTCATCTGCGAGCCCTGCCGGACCCGCATCCGCGGCGAAGCGCTCGAGCGCAAGCTCCACGACGAGCGGGTCGGCCGCCCGCCCGGGCTGGGGACTGCCGGGCGTGGGTAAGCGCCCGGAGACGGGGGTGAGGCGGCCATGCAGGGCAGCCTGACGATCGGGCGCGTGTGGGGGATTCCGATCGGCCTCCACTACAGCTGGTTCCTCGTCTTCGGGCTGATCAGCTGGTCGCTGGCGGGCGGCTACTTTCCCGAGAAGTATCCCGGCTGGGGGCTCGCCACGTATGTGCTCGTCGGCGCCGTCACCAGCCTCCTCTTCTTCGGCTCGGTCCTCGTCCACGAGCTGGGGCACTCGTGGGTCGCGCTTCGGAACGCCATCCCGATCCGCGGCATCACCCTCTTTATCTTCGGGGGCATCGCCCAGATCGGGCGCGAACCCCCGTCGGCAGGGGTCGAGTTCAGGATTGCCATCGCCGGGCCCTTAACGAGCCTGGGGCTGGCGGGTCTCTTCGGGGGGACCTGGCTGGTCACCCGGGACATCGCGTTCCTCGCCGCGCCGATGATCTGGCTCGCGCGGATCAACCTCACGCTGGCGCTCTTCAATCTGATCCCGGGGTTCCCGCTTGACGGGGGCCGCGTCTTTCGAGCCGTGGTCTGGCGGTTCACGGGCAGCTTTTACCGCGCCACCCAGACGGCCTCCTACGCCGGCCAGATCCTGGCCTTTGGTTTCATCGGGCTGGGCGTGCTCATCGCGCTCCGGGGGAACGTCGGCGAGGGCGTGTGGCTGGCCTTCATCGGCTGGTTCCTCCAGAACGCCGCGGCGGCGAGCTACGCCCAGGCGAGCCTCAGAGAGTTGCTGCGCGGGGTCACCGTGGCGCAGGCGATGGCGCGCGATTGCCCGCGCGTGGCCGCCGACTTGCCGTTGGATCGGTTGGTTCAGGAGGAAGTGCTCGCCAAGGGACGCCGCTGCTTCCTCGTGACCGACAACGGCCACCTGAGGGGGCTCCTGACCCTGCACGAGGTGAAAGCGGTCCCGCGGGAGCGCTGGGGGCAGGTGAGGGTGGACGAGGTCATGACGCGCCCCGACCGGCTCGCCGCGGTGGGCCCCCAGGAGGATCTCGTCGCGGCGCTCCAGAAGATGGACGACGCCAACGTGGCCCAGCTGCCGGTCCTCGCCGGAGACCAGCTGGTCGGCCTGCTCACGCGCGAGCACGTTCTCCACTACGTGCGGGTCCGCGCCGAGCTGGGAGTCTAGAGAAAGGAGCCATCGGATGGCTACCCGCTCGGATGATCGGGGAGCAGCGGGCCAAAGCCGAGCAGTACCTGGAGCGGATCCGGGCGCGGCTCAAGCGCCGGCGCATCGCCGCCCGGACCGTCGTGCGCGCGGGCGATCCCGCCGCCATCATCGTCGACCGGGCGCGCGCGGAGGGTGTCGATCTGATCGCCCTGACCACCCACGGCCGGACCGGGCTCCGCCGGCTGCTCATGGGGAGCGTGGCCGAGGCCGTGCTCCGCAAGTCGTCCGTGCCCGTCGTGCTCGCCCGCGGGCGGGGCCGATGAGGCCGGGCCCGCCCTCCCGCTCCACGGTCCTCCTCGCGCTCTCGGCCCTGGCCCTGGTCGCCGGCTGTGCCGGCCCCATCCGGGGCCTGTACCCGCCGCGGGAGGGCGAGCCTGTCAGGTCGGTTTACGTCGTGAGCCACGGCTGGCACACGGGCCTCGTCGTCCGACGGATGGACGTGCCCGCCGGCGTCTGGCCGGAGCACGGCGACTTCGCCGGGTCCGAGTTCGTGGAGGTCGGCTGGGGGGACCGGGACTTCTACCAGGCCCCGAAGGCGACTTCCGGCCTGGCGCTGCGCGCCGCGCTCTGGTCGAGGGCGAGCGTGCTGCACGTCGTCGGGGTCAGCCGTCCCGTCCGGCCGGCGTTCCCGGAAGGCGGCGTCGTCGAGATCAGGGTCTCGACCCGGGGCCTCGAGCGGCTCGCCCTCTTCATCCAGGACGCCTACGCGAGGGACGAGGTGGGGCGCGCGATCCCGCTGGGGCCGGGCCACTGGCCCTGGAGCCGCTTCTACCTGGCCCGGGAGCCGTACTACCTCTGGAGGACCTGTAATACCTGGGCGGCCAGGGCCCTCCGGGCTGCGGGCGTGCCGATCACGCCGCTCTACGCGATCACCGCCGGCAACGTCATGTACCAGGCGAGGCAATCCGGCGAGGAGGCGGACACCGAGTGACGTGGCGTCCCCGGGCGAGGAAGCCCATGGGTTCGCCAGGAGCGAGGTGTTCCTGCCGGTCCTGCTTGTCCGCGGAGGGAGGGGGCGCAGGTCCTCCGCGGCGTAACGCCTCACCGTTCGCGATCGCATGACGCGCTGGCACCGAATGTCGGGAGAGGACGTCCTCTCCGCCCTCAGGACGTCCGCCCACGGCCTGACCGGAGCGGAGGTCGGCCGCCGCCTCGCCGAGCACGGCCCCAACGTCCTCGCCGAGGGAAAGCGACGGGCCCCCCTCGCCATGCTCGCCGGCCAGTTCACGGATTTCATGATCCTCGTCCTGCTGGCGGCGGCGGTGATCTCGGGGCTGATCGGTGACTACAAGGACGGAATCGCCATCGTCGCCGTCGTCGTCCTGAACGCCGCGATCGGCTTCGTGCAGGAGTACCGGGCCGAGCGCGCCATGCAGGCTCTCAAGGCGATGGCGGCCCCCACGGCCACGGTGGTTCGGGAGGGAAAGCCGGTGGCCATCCCGGCCGCGGAGATCGTTCCCGGGGATGTTGTGCTCCTCGAAGCCGGCGTGATCGTGCCGGCGGACCTCAGGCTCCTCGAGTCGGCCCGGCTCAAGGTGGACGAGTCGGTCCTCACGGGGGAGTCGGTGCCCGCGGAGAAGCTCGCCCCGGTCCTGCGCGACGAGGCCCTCCCTGTGGGAGACCGGATCAACATGGCGTACAAGGGGACGGTCGTGACCTACGGCCGCGGGGTCGCGGTGGCGGTGGCCACGGGGATGGCGACCGAATTCGGTAGGATCGCCGCGCTGCTCGAAGAGGCCGGAGAGGTCAAGACGCCGCTCCAGCGGCGTCTGGCCGACCTGGGGCGGCGGCTGGCCCTGGCGGTGCTGGTCATCTGCGCCGTCGTCTTCGGGGCGGGCCTGCTCCGCGGTGAGCCGCCGATCCTCATGTTCCTCACCGCGGTGAGCCTGGCCGTGGCGGCAATCCCCGAGGCGCTCCCGGCCGTGGTGACGATCTCGCTGGCCCTGGGCGCCAGGAAGATGGCCGAGAAGAAGGCGCTGGTCCGGAAGCTCCCCGCCGTCGAGACCCTGGGGTCCGTGACCTATATCTGCTCGGACAAGACGGGCACGCTCACGCTGAACCGGATGCGGGTCGAGGAGTGGTACTGCGACGGCGCCGTCGTTCGCGCGCCCGGGACCGGCGGGCCGTGGGAGGCGTTGCTCACGGCGATGGCCCTCAGCAACGATGCCCGCACGGATGCGGGAGGGGCCATCGTGGGCGACCCCACCGAGGCGGCGCTCTATGCTGCCGCGCGCGAGGCCGGGGTGGACAAGGCGGAGGTGGAGCCGCGCTACCCACGCCTCGCGGAGATTCCGTTCGACCCCGACCGCAAGTGTATGACGACGCTCCACGCCGACCCCGCGGGCGGGGTCGTCTCCTTCACCAAGGGCGGGGTGGAGGTCGTCCTCGGGAAAACCAGGCGAGCGCTGCCCGCTTCCGGCCCGAGCGCGATCGCCGCGGACGATCTGGTGAAGGCCGCCGAGCGGATGGCGGCCGACGGGCTGCGCGTGCTCGCCGTCGCCATGCGCCGGTGGGCGGTCCTGCCCGCCGCGGTGACCTCCGAGACGGTGGAACGGGACCTCACGCTATTGGGGTTCGTCGGCATCATGGACCCGCCCCGTGAGGAGGCACGTGCGGCGGTCGAGACGTGCGTGGCCGCCGGCATCGTGCCGGTCATGATCACCGGGGACCACCGGCTGACGGCGGCGGCCATCGCTCGGCGGCTCGGCATCCTTGACGACGACGGCGCCGCGGTCATGACCGGGCCCGAGCTTGCCGCGCTCCCCCTCGAGGCTTTCGAGGAGCGCGTGCGGCAGGTCCGCGTGTACGCGCGCGTCGCCCCGGAGCAGAAGCTGAAGATCGTGACGGCGCTCCAGGACCGGGGGGAGTTCGTGGCCATGACCGGCGACGGCGTGAACGACGCCCCGGCGCTCCGGCGGGCCGACATCGGCGTGGCCATGGGGATCGCGGGCGCCGACGTGGCGAAGGAGGCCAGCTCGATGATCCTCCTCGACGACAACTTCGCCACCATTGTCCGGGCGGTCCGCGAGGGGCGCAAGATCTACGACAACATGCGCCGGTTCGTCAAGTACGCGGTCACCACCAACTCGGCGGAGATCTGGACGATCTTCCTCGCTCCCTTCCTCGGGCTGCCCATCCCGCTCCTGCCGATCCAGATCCTCTGGATCAACCTGGTCACGGACGGTCTGCCGGGCCTCGCCCTGGCCAGCGAGCCGGAGGAGCGGGACGTCATGCGGCGGCCGCCTCGGCCTCCCCGGGAGGGGGTGTTCGCCCACGGCCTGGGAGTCCACGTTCTGTGGGTCGGCCCTCTGATGGCGGCCCTCACCCTGGGCGCCCAGGCCTGGTTCCTCTCCGCAGGGTCCGACCGCTGGCAGACCGTGACCTTCACGGTCCTCTGTCTCTGCCAGCTGGCCCACGTGCTCGCGATCCGCTCCGACCGGGAGTCGCTCTTCACCCAGGGGCTCCGCTCCAACACCCCGCTTCTGGGCGCGGTGATCCTCACGGTTCTCCTGCAGCTGGCGGCCGTCTACGTGCCGTTCCTCAACGGGATCTTCTGGACCGAGCCGCTGAGCGCCGGAGAACTGGCGGTGTGCGTCGCGGCGGCCTCGGCGGTGTTCGTCGCGGTGGAGGGAGAGAAATGGCTGAAGCGGCGACGCGGACGGAGCGAGGGTCCCCGGTGAGCGGGAGCACGCCCCCCACGGGCCTCGATGCGTTGCTCCCGCCGGAGATGGCCCGGCGCGCGGAGGAGGTCGGGGTCAGGAAGGCCTCGCTCGACGACCTCAGCATGTTCGCCCTGGCGGTGCTCGCCGGGGCGTTCATCGCCCTCGGGGCCGTGTTCGCGACCGTCGCGCTGGCCGGCGCGGGGACCGCCCCGTGGGGCGCCGTGCGCGTGCTGGCGGGGGTCGTCTTCAGCCTGGGGCTCATTCTCGTCGTCGTCGGCGGCGCGGAGCTCTTCACCGGGAACACCATGGTCATCATGGCCTGGGCGAGCGGCCGGGTCTCCACGCGGACCTTGGTGCGGAACTGGGCCGTCGTTTACCTCGGGAACTTCCTCGGGGCCGCGGCCACGGCGCTCCTGGTGCTCCTTGGAGGGGCCCATCAGTTCGGCGGCGGTGCCTTCGGGGCGGCGGCCGTGGGGATCGCCCACGCCAAGCTCCAGCTCGGCTTCGTGCAGGCCGTCGCCCTCGGGGTCCTCTGCAACGCGCTCGTCTGCCTGGCGGTGTGGCTCACACTGAGCGCCCGCACGACGGCGGACAAGATCCTGGCCATCGTGCCGCCCATCAGTGCCTTCGTGGCGGCGGGCTTCGAGCACTCCATCGCCAACATGTACTTCGTCCCGCTCGGCCTGCTCATCGCGGCGTTCGATCCCGGCTTCGTCGCGGCCAGGGGGCTCGAGCTCCAGGCCCAGGGCCTGTCCTGGTGGGGCTTCGCCGTCCGCAATCTGCTGCCGGTGACGCTGGGGAACATCGTCGGGGGCGCGGGGCTGGTCGGCGCCGTCTACTGGTTCGTCTACCTGCGGCCGGGTCGCCGGGAGTGAGGCATGCCTCGCGAGCAGTGGTCGTCGGGGCCCGGCTTCGTCCTCGCGAGCATCGGCTCGATCGCGCTCTTCCTCTTCGGCCTGCCGCTCCTGATCCTCGAGCTCGCGCTGGGCCGGCACTTCCGGACGTCGGTGGTCCCGGCGTTCGGTACACGGGGGCGGCCGTTCCGGCTGGCGGGCTTCGTCCTGGTTTTCATCCTGACCATGATCCTCTCCTACTACCTGGTGGTGACCGGCTGGATCCTGGCCTACTTCGCCGCCTTCGCGCGCGGCGCGCCCCTCGGGTGGGCCACGTCGGGATCGAGACCGTCGCGATCGCGGTCGTCTACCTCGGAGGGATGCGGCTCCTCGATGGAACGGTCGCCGTGCGGGGGCTATCGTCCGAACGGTGGAGGCCGGAGGGTTGGCGGGCAGATGGGTTGCGGGGGGGCGGCCGTGGGTTTTTCCCTTGCGACGCTCGGACTGGCTGGGGTGACGCCCTTGCTGGTGCTCTGCCGACGCCCTCTCGCGCGAGGCGCACCTCGGCCCGGCGTTCGTGGGAACGCTGCTGGTGGGGCTCACGACCTCGTTTCCGGAGATGGCTGCAACGGTGTCGGCCGTTCGGCTCGGGGCCCTGGACCTGGCGGTGGGAAACATCTTCGGAAGCAACGCCTTCAACATGCTCGTGCTGCTCGTCATGGACGCCGCGTACGTGCGTGGGCCGTTGCTCTCCGTGGTGGCCGGGGATCACCTGCTGACAGTCCTCCTGGCGATCACTTGCCTCGCCCTCGGGATCACGGCTATTCTGTCCCGGGCCCAGCGGCGTCCGGGCCCCGCGATCCTCGAGAGCGCGCTGATCGTGGCGACGTACGTCCTCGGAGCGTGGCTGCTTTACCGTCAGGGGAGGCCATGAACGTGAACACGGACATCTCGAGCGGACAGCGGTGGGTCCAGCTGGGGGCGCTGGCGCTACTGGTCGCGCTGGCCCTCGCCGTCCTCCGTCAATTCGTCGTCCCCGTGGCGTGGGCCGCGATCCTGGCCTACGCGACCTGGCCCCTCTTCCGCCGGGTGGAGCGCGCCCTCCAGGGACGCACCGCGTGGGCGGCGCTGACCATGACGGTTCTCATGGTGCTGGTCTTCGTCGGACCCGCCGTGACCGTGTCGCTCGCCCTGGCGTCGGAGATCCAGCAGGCCTTCCAGGACCTCAAGGCGTGGGCCGCCGCGGGACAGCGGCCGCCCCTGCCCGAGTGGGCGAGGCAAATCCCGTTGATCGGGCCCCTGCTGGCCGAGCGGGTGGAGGCTGTGCTGGCGGACCCTGCAGCTCTGCGAGGGTGGGTGAGCGGCCAGGCGGGCCCGTGGGCGCAGAGCATCGCGGGGATGGTGGGCGGCCTGGCGCGCAACCTTGCCGGAGCGGGCGTGGCCCTGCTGAGCCTCTTCTTTCTCTATCGCCACGGGGACGCGCTCCTCCCCCAGATCCAGCGGGTGGCGCGGCGGCTCGCCGGCGAGCGCGTGCACGCCATGTTCGGCCCGCTGGGGGAGACGGTGCGCGCGGTCATGTACGGCATGCTCCTCACCGCGCTCGCCCAGGGCGGGCTGGCGATGCTGGGCTACTGGGCGGCGGGGCTCGGCGCCCCGGCGCTCCTCGGCGCTGCCACCACGCTCCTGGCGCTGATTCCCTTCGGCGCGCCCATGGTGTACGTCCCGGCCAGCGCCTGGCTCTTCGCCCAGGGCCGCCCCCTCGCCGGCCTGCTCCTCCTGGGATGGGGGGTGCTCGTGGTCAGCACGGTGGACAACGTGATCCGCACCTGGTTCATCAGCGGTACCTTGCGCGTGCCGTTCCTCCTGATCTTCTTCGGCGTGCTGGGCGGTCTCGCGGCCTTCGGCTCCCTGGGGCTCTTCGTGGGGCCGATCACGATCACGCTGCTCCTGGGACTGTGGCGCGAGTGGACGGAGGCGGATCCCCGCTCCGAGGAAGCACCATGAGCCCGCATGGCACCTTCGTCTCCGGCCCGCTCGCCACCCGGGACGCGGCGCTGTTCACCGATCTCTACGAGATCACGATGGCCGCGTCGTACCTCCGGGAGGGGATGAACGGCCTCGCCACGTTCAGCCTCTTCGCGCGGAAGCTGCCGAAGGAGCGCTCCTTCCTGGTCGCCGCCGGCCTGGAGGACGTCCTGAACTTCCTCCGCGACTTCCGGGTCTCCAGGGCCGCCATCCGGTACCTCGCCTCCCTCGGCCGCTTCGATGCCGACTTTCTCGATTTCCTGGGGGGCCTCCGCTTCACCGGGGAGGTTCGCGCCGTTCCCGAAGGCACCGTAGTGTTCCGGGACGAGCCGCTGCTCGAGGTCACCGCCCCGATCATCGAGGCTCAGATTGTGGAGACGGCTGTTCTCAACCTGGTCCACTTCCAGACGCTCCTCACGAGCAAGGCCGTCCGCTCGGTCCTCGCCGCCCGCGGGCGCCCCGTCGTCGAGTTCGGACTCAGGCGCACCCATGGCATCGACGCGGGGATGAAGGCGGCCCGGTGCGCGTTCATCGCCGGCGCTCCCATGAGCAGCAACGTCCTGGCGGGCCTGTATTACGGGATTCCACCGACGGGAACCATGGCCCATTCGTACGTCTCGGCCTTCCCGCACGAGATCGACGCCTTCCGGGCCTTCGCCCGCGCCTTCCCGGCCCACACCATCTTGCTGATCGACACCTACGACACCGTGGCCGCGGCCCACAAAGCCGTGGAGGTGGCGAAGGAGATGGAAGCGCGGGGCCACCGGCTGGCCGGCGTCCGCCTGGACAGCGGCGACATCGTCGCCCTCAGCAAGGAGGTCCGGCGGGTCCTCGACGGGGCGGGCCTCGACTACGTCAAGATCTTCGTGAGCGGGGGCCTGGACGAAGACAGCATGGAGCGCTTTCTGGCGGAGGGCGCCCCCATCGACGCCTTCGGCGTCGGCACGCGCATGGACGTGTCCGCCGACGCTCCCTACCTGGACATGGCCTACAAGCTGGTGGAATACCAGGGGCGCCACGTGCTCAAGACCAGCGCGGGCAAGGCCACCTGGACGGGTCGGAAGCAGGTGTACCGGTTTCTTGGGCGCGACGGCCGGTTCGTCGCCGACCGCATCGCCCTGAAGGACGAGCGGTTCCCGTCCGGCGAGGCGGAGCTCCTCCTGCGGACGGTCATGGAGGGTGGCCGCCTCCTCGCGCCTCACCCGCCGCTCACCGCGGTCCGCGACTTCTGCGCCGCGCAGATCGCCGCCCTGCCGGAAGAGGTTCGCCGGCTCCGGGATGCCGCGCCCTATCCCGTCACGTACAGCGACCGCCTGGTCTTGCTCCAGCGCTCCCTGGAAGCGGAGGTGGAGGCGACCGAAGTGGCCCCGGCGCGCCGGCGGGCCGGCCGCGCCGCTCCCGAGACCGGCGCGAAACGTCCACCCACGAGAGGAGCACCCATGGCGAAATTCGGGAAAAGCCTTCAACCCCCTCGATCGCCCAAAGCGGGAGTCCCGCCCGAGGAGAGCGTGTCGCCCCCCCGGGTCCGCCGTCGTCAGAAGACTGTTCACGTCGCAGTGCGGAAGGGCACCACGCTGCTGCAGACGGGGCACGGGCCGCGGGTGGTACGGGGGGCCAAGTCGCCCAAGGTCAAGAAGCGGTGACGGCCGGCCGCAGGTGACGCCTGAACCACTCTCGCGCCAGGTCCGCAACCTGTTCGAGAGCGCCGGGCTCCTCGAAGAGATGCGTGGCTCCCGGAACGACCGCCAGCTCGTTCACGCAGCGCAGCGCCTGCTGTGCGCGGCGGTTGAGATCGAGCACCACGCGGTCGTCCCCGCCGACGATGAGCAGCGTGGGCGCGGTGACGGCGCCGAGGAGGGGGCCGGCGAGGTCCGGACGCCCGCCCCGCGACACGATGGCGGCCACGCGGGCGCCGGGCTGCGCCGCGGCCCAGAGCGCCGCAGCGACGCCGGTGCTCGCGCCGAAATATCCGACGGACAGGCCGCGCACCTCAGGCTGGCCGGGCAGCCAGTCGCTGGCCGCGCCCAGACGAGCGGCAAGCAGCGCGATGTCGAAGACATTGCCGCGGTCTATGGCCTCAGCGGGCGTGAGAAGGTCGAAGAGCAGCGTGGCCAGACCGGCCTGGTTGAGGGTGCGGGCAACCTGGATGTTCCGCGGGCTGAGACGGCTGCTGCCGCTGCCGTGAGCGAAGATCACCGCTCCGCTGGCCGGCGCCGGCGCGGCGAGATCGCCGGGGAGGGTTACGGGCCCCACCGTAATCGAGATCTGGCGGTGCGTGACGCGTTCCAGCACGGGCGACATGTCAGCCCTCCGTCGGGGAGCCACTGTGGGGTCGAGGCCTACGCGGGCAATGCCGCCCCGGGCTCCGCCCACTGGGGACGGATCCCGAGGCGGGCCAGCGTGGCGAGAACGCGACGGGGCTCTCCCCAGTCGCTCCAGTCAGTCCCGTTCACGGGCAGAACGGCCAGGTTTGCGGGGCAGGCCGCCAGCACCCCGTGCGAAAAGTTCGTCGAGGGGAGCCGGGCGTAGAGCCCCCGCAGGGCTTCTTCCTCCCCGAGCGTATTGAAGGCGGGGCGGATCCCGGCGAACCGGTGGTAGAGGTCGGGGGGAGTCCGCCGGACGAGCGCCAGCAAGGTTGGAACATAGCTCACCATGACGAAGCTATTCCACAGACACCCATGCGCCAGCAGGTCTCGGGCGAGGGCGAACGACGGTTTTTCCCAGAACTGGCGGACCCGATAAAGGGTCCGAGCCTCCTGACCCCCGATGGCACCGGCGGGTTCGATCCAGCCGTATCCCACCTCTGGGCTATCGGGGGTGATCCCGAGCAGGATGAGCAGGTCCGGCCGGTCCTGGAGGACTCTGAAGGCGTCCTCGACATGGGCCATAAAGACCTCGTCGTCGGAGACGTAGTGGTCTGACGGGAAGATCGCCACCGGCCCCCCGGGCGCCATGTCGGCCAAGTGGAGGAGGCCCAGGACAATGGCAGGGGCAGTCCCTCGGTTCTCGGGTTGGACCAGGAGGGTCCCCACTGGCTCGTCCGCCACGAGCGGAACGTAGAACCGGTGGTGGGCACGGACGACGACCAGCGACGTCCGGTCGGGCGGGATGACGAGCGCAGTCCGCCGGCGGGTTTGCTCGAGGAGCGTCTTCAGCCCCAGGATCGGGCAGAACTGCTTGGGTCTCTCATCCCCTACGATCCTGCGCGTAAGCGACCGTAGTCGGGTCCCGTCTCCCCCGGCCAGAATGATGGCCGACGGTTCTTGGTCCGACCACACCGCTTTGCACATGCGCTTGCTCCTCTGAAGAAGAAGACGACTTCCTGGCGTTGTGCAATCCCACTGCCACCGCGAGGCGTGGCCAAGCGACCTATTTCCTCCCCTTTTCATCGCCGGAAACAGATGCACTTGCCCTAGGTCGAGGTCCGTGGGGTGTGGAGAGCGCACCTCAGTGGGGCGGCGGCGTGACACCTCGGCGGTGCCTTCCCACCTGGAGTCGGCTGGATTTCCAACGGACTTGAAGACGAGAGCTCGGGCACGGTCATTGCAGATATCACCAGAGTGCCGGCGGGGGATTGTCATGGTGACGGAGGAAGCCACGGGTCTGGCGTTTCGGGAGCCGTCTCGGGAAATCCCGAACGCAGAATCTTTTCTCGAGGTCGAAGAGCGCGAGGAGGCCGCTCCTCCGGCAGCGGAGGACCCGGTTCGCTTGTACCTTACAGAGATCGGAAAGGTTCCGCTCCTGACCGCAGCCCAGGAGGTCGCGATCGGCCGGCGCATCGAGGCGGGCCAGATGGAGATTCTCCGGGCCCTGGGGGCGAGCCGCGCCGGTGTCCAGGCACTGCTGAAGCTGGCCGATCGGGCGCGGAAGCATGAGATGCCCATCGAGGAATTGATCTTTTTCCCCGAAGGCGGCGAGCCCGAGCCGGGGAAGGTCGCCGGCATCCTGGCCGGCTTCTCCCGCCTCCGGCGCCTCGAGCGGGAGATGGATGAGCTCCAGGGGGGCCTCCGGGACCGGCGTCGCTCGCCGCCGACACGCAGGATGCTCCGGCAGCGGATTGAGCGGAAGCGCGAGACCATCCAGCGGATCATGGCCGGCCTTCCGATCAAGCCCGCCCTGGTGGGCGAGCTCGTGACCGAACTCGGCCGCCTGGACGAGCGCATCCGGCAGCTCGAGGCCGGGCCTCCGAGCCGCCGACGCGCTCGGGAGATTCGAGCGCTGGAGGCCGAGATCGGGCTCCCGCGTCAGCAGTTCCGGGAACTCCTGGCTCGGATCGCCGAGAAGGACCGGATGGTCCGGCAAGCCAAGCGCGAGCTGACGGAGGCCAACCTCCGGCTGGTCGTCTCGGTGGCCAAGCGCTATCTCAGACGCGGGCTCTCCCTCCTGGATCTCATTCAGGAGGGCAACCTCGGGCTCATGAAGGCCGTTGACCGCTTCCAGTACCGGCGCGGGTTCAAGTTCTCGACGTACGCGACGTGGTGGATCCGGCAAACCATCACCCGGGGGATCGCGGACCGCGCCCGGACGATCAGGGTCCCCGTGCACATGCTCGAGACGCTGCATCGCCTCTCCCGGGTGAGCCGAGCGCTGGTCGGCGAGCTCGGACGCGAGCCCACCCTGGAGGAGCGGGCCCGGCGGATGCAGATCTCGGTCCAGAAAGTTCGGCTGCTCCAGGAGTCCGCCAGGGACCCGCTCTCTCTGGCGGCCCCCATCGGGGAGGAGAACGAACTTGGGGACTTCCTGGCGGACAAGCAGGCGACCGCGCCGGACGAACCCCTGCTCAGCCAGGAGATGGCCACGCAGGTCGAGCGGGCCCTGGCCACGCTGTCGGACAGGGAGGGGGAGATCCTTCGCCTCCGCTTCGGGATCGGGACGGACCGCGAGCACACGCTCGAAGAGATCGGCGAGCGGTTCTCCGTGACCCGCGAGCGGATTCGGCAGATCGAGGCCAAGGCGCTTCGGAAACTCCGCCGTCCGCTGCGGGGGCGGGAGCTGAGAGCCCTGCTGGAGGCGAGCTGAGTGACGGCGGGGCTCACGCGATGGCAAGAACGGTCTCGATCGCCGCGGGGCGTCCTCGCCCTGACGCTCGCTCTTCTCTGGGGGTTCGGCAGCGCCGCCGAGGAACAGCGGCTGCCGTTCAACCCGGTCATTACGAGCCTGTCCCCCTCGTCCGGCGCCCCGGGCACGGTGGTGGACGCCGTGCTGCGGGGCAGGGACCTGGCCGGGGGCACGATCTATATCAGCGGCCCCGGCGTGAGGGCGCTGGATGCTTCGATTCAGGATCCCACGACCCATCTGCTCCGGATCTACATCGACCCGGACGCGCCGCCCGGTCCCCGCACGCTGACCATCACGGTGGTGACCTCCCAGGGAATGACCAGGGTGGCCTCCACCACGTTCTCAGTCTCGCCGTGAGGTGAGCGCTCGCCGCGGCGGGGGCGCCTCATGTGAGGCAGGCGTCGTTCCTTCGAAGCACCCCGGCCTTCGGTAACCTCCCGAATTATCACGCGTCGCGGTCGGCAAGCCCCTTGCACCTGAGTTGGACGGATTGGTGCGAGGAGCGCTCGATGGCCTGGGCGACGATCAGCAAGCCGGTGAGGGCATGGGCCGTGATCCCGAATCTCCGCGACTACGCGGAGGCGCGGGCGGCCTTTTCGTGGGATCAGGCGCGGCGCGAGCTGGACGGTCTTCCCGGCGGCCAGGGGCTGAACATCGCTCACGAGGCGGTGGACCGCCACGCGGCCGGACCGCGCGCCGACTACCTGGCCCTCCGGTGGCTCGGAAAGAACGGCGAGGTTCAGGACTTTACCTACGCGCGGCTCCGGAGCCTGACGAACCGCTTCGCGAACGTCCTGCGGGCCCTGGGCGTGGGGCCGGGCGACCGCGTCTACGTCCTGGCCGGCCGGATTCCGGAGCTGTACGTCGCAGCGCTCGGGACGTTGAAGAACCGGAGCGTCTTCTGTCCCCTCTTCTCGGCCTTCGGGCCCGAGCCGATCCGCGCGCGCCTGGCGATCGGCGGGGCGCGCGTCCTGGTGACGACGGAGTCGCTCTTCGGGCGGAAGGTGGCCGGGCTTCGCTCCTCGCTCCCCGATCTGGAGCACGTGCTGCTCGTCGGCGACGGCCGCGGGCCGACCGGCGTGGCGGGCACGCAGGACTATCACGCGCTGATGGCGGGGGCCGGCGCCGACTTCGTGATCGGACCGACGGATCCCGAGGACGCGGCGCTCCTGCATTTCACGAGCGGCACGACCGGCGCGCCCAAGGGCGCGGTGCACGTCCACGAGGCGGTCGTGGCCCACCACATCACGGGGAAGCTCGCCCTCGACTTCCACCCGGAGGACGTTTTCTGGTGCACGGCGGACCCGGGCTGGGTCACGGGCACGTCTTACGGCATCATCGCGCCCCTGACCAACGGCATGACCAGCATCATCGATGAGGGCGAGTTCGACGCCGAGCGCTGGTACGGGATCCTTCAGGAGCAGAAGGTGACCATCTGGTACACGGCGCCCACCGCCGTCCGTATGCTGATGAAGGCCGGCACCGAGCTCGCGCTGAAATACGATTTTCCCGCTCTGAGGTTCCTCTCCAGCGTGGGGGAGCCGCTGAACCCCGAAGCGGTCGTGTGGGGACAGGAAGCGTTCGGCCATCCCTTCCACGACAACTGGTGGCAGACGGAGACGGGAGGAATCATGATCGCCAACTATGCGGCCATGGAGATCCGGCCCGGCTCCATGGGCCGTCCCCTGCCGGGGATCGACGCCGCCATCGTCCGGAAGGTGGGCGACGACGGGGTCGAGGTCATCGAGGAGCCCGACGTCCAGGGCGAGCTGGCGCTCCGGCCGGGGTGGCCCTCCATGTTCCGCGGGTACTGGGGCGAGCCGGAGCGGTACCGGAAGTGCTTCCGGGGCGGCTTCTACCTGACCGGCGATCTCGCGAAGCGGGACCGGGACGGCTACTTCTGGTTCGTCGGCCGGGCCGACGACGTGATCAAGACCTCCGGCCACCTCGTCGGGCCCTTCGAGGTGGAGAGCGTCCTGATGGAGCACGAGGCTGTCGCGGAGGCCGGCGTGATCGGCAAGCCCGATCCGGTGGCCATGGAGGTGGTGAAGGCCTTCGTCTCGCTCAAGGACGGCTACGAGCCGACGCCGGAGCTCCGCCGGGAGCTGCTGGCCTTCGCGCGCACCCGGCTCGGCGCCGTGGTCGCGCCGAAGGAGATCGACTTCCGGCCCACGCTGCCCAAGACGCGGAGCGGGAAGATCATGCGGCGGCTCCTCCGGGCGCGCGAGCTCGGGCTCCCCGAGGGCGACATCTCCACGCTGGAGGAGAGCTGATGACGGTCGAGCGCGGGCACGCCCTCGAGCTGCTGCGCCAGATGGTGCTCATCCGGCGCTTCGAGGAGAAGGCGGCTGAGCTCTACACGCTCGGCAAGATCCGCGGCTTCCTCCACCTCTACATCGGCGAGGAGGCGGTGGCGGTCGGGGCGATGCAGGCGTTCACGCCCGAGGACGCCATCGTCGCCACCTATCGCGAGCACGGCCAGGCGCTCGCGCGGGGCATCCCTGCCGGGTCCCTGATGGCGGAGATGTACGGCAAGGCCAACGGGTGCAGCCGCGGCCGCGGTGGGTCCATGCACTTCTTCGACGTCTCCCGCCGTTTCTACGGCGGCTATGCCATCGTGGGCGGCGGGCTGCCGATCGCGGTTGGGCTGGCCCTGGCCGACACGCTCCAGGCGCGTCGCCGCGTGACGGCGTGCTTCTTCGGGGACGGGGCGGTGGACGAGGGGGAGTTCCACGAGTCGCTGAACCTGGCCGCGCTCTGGAAGCTCCCGGTGCTCTTTCTCTGCGAGAACAACCTCTACGCCATGGGCACCGCCCTCGCCCGGCACCAGTCCCAGACCGACATCCGGCGAAAAGCCGAGGGCTATGACCTGCCGGCCGAGGCCGTGGAGGGGATGGACGTCCTCGCCGTCGAGGCGGCGACGCGCCGGGCCGCCGAGGCCGTGCGCCGCGGCGAGGGACCGTACCTCCTGGAGATCCGGACCTACCGGTTCCGCGCCCATTCCATGGCCGACCCCGAGCTCTACCGGACCAAGGAAGAGGTCGAGCAGTGGAGGACGCGCGACCCCATCGCGACCTTCACGGTCCGCCTGAGGGAGTGGGGTCTCCTCTCCGACGCGGACCTCGCCGCCATCGAGACGGCGGTCAGCGCGGAGATCGAGGCGGCGGTCGCCGTGGCAGAAGCCGGGCCGTGGGAGCCGGTGGAGGACCTGCTGAGGGACGTGTGTGCCCCCAGGACGCGATGACGAAGATGACGTACCGGGAGGCCGTGCGAGCCGCGCTACGCCAGGCTCTGCGGAGCGACCCCCGCGTGTTTCTCATGGGGGAGGACGTGGGCCGCTACGGCGGCGCGTTCGCCGTGAGCCGCGGCCTGCTGGAGGAGTTCGGGCCCGAGCGGGTCCGCGACACGCCGCTCAGCGAATCCACGTTCGTCGGGGCCGGGATCGGGGCGGCCCTCGGCGGCCTGCGGCCGATCGTGGAGATCATGACGGTCAACTTCAGCCTCCTGGCGCTGGACCAGATCGTCAACAACGCGGCGACGCTCCGCCACATGTCGGGCGGCCAGCTCTCCGTCCCCCTCGTGGTGCGCATGGCGACGGGCGGCGGGCGCCAGCTCGCGGCCCAGCACTCCCACAGCCTGGAGGGCTGGTACGCTCACATCCCCGGGATCACGGTCCTGACGCCCGCCACGCCGGCCGACGCCCGAGGGATGCTGCTGGCGGCGCTCCGCGAGCCCGATCCGGTCTTCATCTTCGAGCACGCCACGCTCTATCCGACGGAGGGCGAGGTGGACGAGGACGCCCGCCCGGCCGAGATCGGTAGGGCCGCAGTGCGGCGCCCCGGCGAGCACGTGACGCTGATCACCTACGGCGGCTCGCTCCCCAAGACGCTGCAGGCGGCCGATCTTCTGGCCGTGGAGGGGATCGACGCCGAGGTCATCGACCTGCGCTCGCTCCGACCGCTGGACACCCCGACCCTCCTGGCCTCGATCGCCAGGACCCACCGCGCCCTGATCGTGGACGAGGGCTGGCGGATGTGCAGCTTCGCGGCGGAGGTCAGCGCCCAGCTCATGGAGGGCGGCTTCTACGACCTCGACGGGCCGGTGGCCCGCGTGTGCAGCGCGGAGGTCCCGATGCCGTACGCCCAGCACATGGAGGCCGCCGCGCTGCCGCAGCCCGCTTCCATCGTGGCGACCGTTCACGAGATGCTCCGCCGTCATGGCTGAGTTCCGCATGCCCATTCTCGGGGCCGACATGAGCGCCGGGACCCTCGTCGCCTGGCGGAAGAACCCGGGCGATGGCGTGAAGCGCGGCGACATCATCGCCACGGTGGAGACGGACAAGGGCTTGATCGACGTCGAGATCTTCGTGAGCGGCGTCATCGAAGAGGTGCTGGTCCAGCCCGGCGCGACGGTCCCGACCGGGACGGTGCTCGCGATCATCAGGGAGGAGGTGCTGGCTCCCGCCCCGGCCATCGCCGTGGGAGCGCCGCCTCCGGCCGCGGTTCCGGCGTTCCGACCTCCGGCGCCCGCCGCGCCGCCTCCTGCTCCCGCCGTCCCTGGTCGCCTCCGGATCTCCCCCCTCGCAAAGAAGCTCGCTGCCGAGCTGGAGGTCGATCCGGCCACGGTCCGAGGCACGGGGCCGGGCGGCGCGATCACGCGGGAGGACATCGAGCGCGCGGCGAGGCCGCAGCCCGCCGCGGCCGAGCCGCAACGGCCCACGGTCGAGATCGATCGCCAGACCCGGATGAGGCAGACGATCGGGGCGGCGATGGCCCGGTCCAAGCGCGAGATCCCCCACTACTACCTGAGCACCACGATCGACATGCAGCGCGCCCTGGCGTGGCTCACCGAGGAGAACGGGAGGCGGCCGGTCGCAGATCGCCTGCTGTACGGCGTCCTGCTGATGAAGGCCGTGGCGCTCGCCCTCCGGGAGGTCCCGGAGCTGAACGCGGTGTGGGTGGGCGACCGCGTGGTGCCGAGCGCAGCGATCCACGTCGGCGTCGCCATCTCGCTGAGGGGCGGGGGAGTGGTCGCCCCGGCCCTCCACGACGCCGACCGCCAGAGCCTGGGCGACCTCATGCGGAACTTCCGCGATCTCGTCCAGCGCGCGCGGGCCGGGGGTCTCAGGAGCTCCGAGCTCTCGGATCCGACGATCACGGTCACCAGCCTTGGCGAGCAGGGGGTCGAGACCGTCTTCGGCATCATCTACCCGCCGCAGGTGGCGATCGTGGGCTTCGGCAAGCTCGTGGAGCGCCCGTGGTCGGCGGAGGGGCGGATCGTGTCCCGCCCCCTCGTGACGGCGACGCTCTCCGCCGACCACCGCGTCACCGACGGCCATCGCGGGGGCCTGTTCCTGGCGGCCGTCGATCGTCTGCTCCAGGAGCCCGGCCGGCTATGACGCGGGACGAGATCAGGGCCACGGTGCTGCGCGTCCTGGGCGAGGTCGCGCCCGAAGCCGATCTGGCGTCGCTCAAGCCCGACATCGGCCTCCGCGAGCAGCTCGACGTCGACTCCATGGACCTGTTGAATTTCGTCATCGGGCTACACAACGCGTTGAACGTCGAGATTCCCGAGACGGATTACCCGAAGCTCGCCACCCTGGACGGGTGCGTCGAGTACCTCATGGCGGTCCGGGGAGCCGCGAGATGAAATGGCCGGGTTGTTCACCGCGGCCGCCGAGACCATCGCCCGGACGCTGGCGTCCAAGCGGGTCAGCCCCAAGGGGATCACCTCCGGCCTCAGGATGCTGCTCTTCTTCATCAACCGGGCGGGGCGGGGGCTATCGGCCGCCCGGCGGGCGGAGCTCCTCAAGGCCAAGCGGTTGATGCAGGAGATGATCGCGAAGCGGCGAAATGAACGTGGGGCCGCGTGAACGTCACGTGCTCCTGATCACGGGGAACCCCGGCAGCGGCAAGACCACTGTCATCCGCCGGGTCGCCGCCGCCCTCGCCGGCCGGCGGCTGGGCGGCTTCTATACCGAGGAGATCCGCGTCCGGGGAGAGCGCCGCGGCTTTCGGCTCGCGACGTTCGACGGGCAGGAACGCGTCATGGCTCACGTGGAGTTCGGCGGGCCCCACCGGGTCGGAAAGTACGCAGTGGACGTCTCCGTCATCGACGCGGTCGCGGACTCCGCCCTCGCGGTGAGGGACGAGGTGGATGTCTATCTCGTCGATGAGATCGGAAAGATGGAGTGTATGTCTTCCAGATTCGTCGCCGCGCTGCGCGGGCTCCTCGACTCGGCGAAGCCGGTGGTCGCGACGATCGCGCGGAAGGGCGGCGGCTTCATCACAGAGGTCAAGGCGCGAAAAGACGTGGAGCTCTGGGAAGTGACGCGCGCGAATCGCGACGGGATGCCGCAGGAGGTCCTGACATGGTTTCGAGAAGAGAGACTGTAGCGGTGAAGGAGAGCGGCGGGCTCCCTCAGCCGAGGCGGAGCGGTCCGTGGTCGGTGGAGGGCGCGCTGGCGGAACGGCGATCGGTCAGGGAGTACGCCGGCGAGCCCTTGACGCGCGCCGAGCTGGCGCAGCTGCTCTGGGCGGCCCAGGGGATCACCGGCGCCGAGGGCCTGAGGACCGCTCCGTCGGCCGGGGCCCTCTATCCCCTGGAAGTTTACGTCGCCGTCGGCGCTGTGGACGACCTTCCGAGCGGGATCTATCGGTACGAGCCCGCTCGGCATGCGCTGGAGCTCGTGGCCAGCGGGGACAGGCGCGCGGAGTTGGCCGCCGCAGCGCTCGGACAGGAGTGCGTCCAAGACGGGGCGGCGGTGCTCGCGCTGGCCGCGGTCTATCGACGAACGACCGGGAAGTACGGCGAGCGGGGGATCCGGTACGTCCACATGGAGGTCGGGCATGCCGCGCAAAACGTGTGCTTGCAGGCCGTCGCTCTCGGTCTCGGTACGGTGGTCGTAGGCGCCTTCGAGGATCGCGACGTGAAGAAGGTCATGCACATGGGGAGCCACGAAGAACCCGTGTGCCTGATGCCGGTGGGGCGGGCGCGATAACCCCCAAGCCGATTTGGGGTTACGGCATCGCGGCGAGGAGGTAGGGCACGCCGACGACAAGGAGAAGTAGAAGGTAGATCGCGCCGAAGATGGCCCCGAGGATCCAGAACTCCTTCCGGGTGATGTACCCGCTCCCGAAGTAGATCGGCGCCGGCCCCGTCGCGTATGGGGTCAACACCCCCATCAGTCCCACCGTGTAGCACAGCGCCAGCGCGAGCGGTCGAACGGGCATCCCCGGCACCGCCGCCCCCGCGGCGAGGAACACCGGAAACAGCGCCGTGGCGTGCGCGGTGAGGCTCGCGAACATGTAATGAGAGGCAAAGAATATCGCGACGAAGAGGAGGAGCGTCACTGTGACGGGGATCCCGGCGCAGGCGCGGGCGATTCCCGCGGCGAACCATCTGAGAAACCCAACCTTGTTGAGCCCGTCGGCCAGCGTGACGAGTGTCGCAAACCACACGAGGACCCTCCAGGCATCTTTGTCAGCCAACACGTCCGACCAGTCGAGAAGGCGCGTGAGGATCATGAGGCAGAGCGCGATCAGGGCGACGGTCGCGGGGTTCAGTCGTTCGCCTCCGAAGATCCACAGCACCAGCGCGAGGACAGCGATCGCGGCCATCATCACTTCCCGGCGCGTGATCGTTCCCATCTTCGCGAGTTCCTGGCCGGCCCACTCGGGCACGTCCTCGCTCGCCTTCAGGCCCGGCGGATAGATCACGTAGACGAGCGGGGGCAGCGCGATGAACAGCAGGAGTCCGACGGGCAGGAATCCCACGGCCCACTCGGTCCAGCCGACGCTGATCCCCGCCGTCTCCTTCAGCAGCGATACGGCAAAGAGATTCGCCGCATTGGCGGTCAGAAACATGGAACTCGTGATACTTTGCGCCGCGAAGGCGATCCACATGACATACGCGCCGATGGCGCGGGCCGTAGGACCCGGTAACGAGCCGTACAGGGCGGGAATGCTCTTGATGATGGGGAAGATCGTCCCGCCGCTTCGCGCCGTGTTGGACGGCATGAACGGCGCCAGGATGAGATCCGCGAGTGCCACCGCGTAGCCCAGCCCCAGCGTCCGCCGCCCGAGCGATCGCACCAGACTGAGCGCGATCCGGCGGCCGAGCCCCGTCTTCTCGTAGCCGAGACCGAACATGAACGCGACGAAGATCAGCCACACGGTGCCGTTGGAGAATCCGGACAGCGCCCATCGGATGGAATCGTCCGGGTTCGGTGCGACGAGAAGGAGCGCTGCGGCAGCCGTGATTCCGAGGATCCCGACCACCGGTCCGGGAAGCGGCTCCGTGATCAGGGCGGCGATCACGGCGACGCAGAGCGCGAAGTAGGACCAGGCATTCGCCGTCAGTCCCCGCGGAACGGGAATCAGCCAGATCGCCACGCCGAGGAGCAGCGGAACGGCCGCGCGCCGCGCAATGGTCACCGGCTCACCCGAGCCTCAGAGAGAGGCCGGCGGCGGTCGAGGCGGTGGAGTCCTGCCTCGAGCGCGACGCGGATCGCCTCCCGGTACTCTGCCGTGTTGATGCGGCGATTGATCTCGGGAAACTTCTCGCACGAAACCCGCCCGGCCGGATAGTACTGATCCATGACGTTGACGTACGTCTCGCGCGAGATCTCGGTGGCGAGCCAGCGCATGATCTCCCGCGTCCCGGCGATCCCGCCCGGCATCACCAGGTGGCGCACCAGGAGGCCGCGCCGCGCGAGCCCGGCGTCGTCCATGACCAGGTCGCCGACCTGCCGGTGCATCTCGCGGATGGCGGGGCGGGCGACCTCGGGATAGTCGCGGGCGCGGAGGTACTGGAGCGCGAGCCCGCGGTCCCAGAACTTGAAGTCGGGCATGTAGATGTCCACGATCCCGTCGAGGTGGCGGAGGCTCTCCATCCCGTCGTAGGCGCCCGTGTTGTAGACCAGCGGGAGGCGGAGGCCGCCCTCGACAGCGAGGGGGAGCGCCTCCAGAATTTGCGGCACCACGTGCTCGGGGGTGACGAGGTTGATGTTGTGGCAGCCCCGCGCCTGGAGCTCCAGCATCATACCGGCCAGCCGCTCGGGACCGGTCTCCGCTCCCATCCCTTGCTGGCTGATGTCGAAATTCTGGCAGAAGACGCAGCGGAGGTTACACCAGGAGAGGAAGATCGTCCCGGACCCCTTCCAGCCCCTCAGGCAGTCCTCCTCGCCGAAGTGGGGGAAGTAGCTCGCCACGCGCGCATAGCGGCCGGTCTTGCAGACTGCCGTCTTGCCCTCGAGCCGGTTGACCCGGCAGTTGCGCGGGCAGGCGGTGCACGAGGCCAGCGCCTCGACGGCCTCGGCCGCCCGGCGCCTGAGCTCGGCGAGCGAGAGCGCGAGATACGCGGGCCACACAGCGCTCATTCTTTTTTCTCGAGGTAGGCGGCGATGTCCTTCGGAATGTGCGCTTCGAACTGGGCGATCTGGCCCGGCGACACGGCTTCTTTCAGGACGCGGTACACGATCCGGAGCGCCCGCTTGCCGTCGGCGGCGTGAGCGCCCAGCGCGGCGGCGACGTGCTGGACGAACGCCCCGCGGTCCATGAGGAGCGCCCGGGGCGGTTCAGCGAGAAGCCGCGCCTTCAGGGCGCCGGGGAGCTGGGAGATGAAATGCCGTCTCACCTGGGCCTCAGGGAGCAGGTGCGCGATCGCCCGCAGCACTTCCGTCGCCCAGCGTCGAGCTTCCTTCGGGGAGGCAAGCCCTCCCAGTTCCTGAACGCGCGCAAGAAACTCCCGGTCTTTCATCGTTCGCCCCCCACGAGGCGCTCGCCCGAGCGGCGGGCGATCTCGGCCCGTACCTGATCCCTGAGCCGCACCATCTCCTGCCACCCCGGGCCCCCGGGCTTGACGGGGGCGCCGATGGCCACGGTGACGGCCCCCCGGCGCGGAAGCCAGGTGCCGTCCGGGAGGATCTCGCGGGTCCCCCGGATCGTCACGGGGATCAAGGGCCGGCCGGTCTCCACGGCGGCCTTGAAGCATCCCAGCCTGAACGGGAGGATCCCCGGCGGCCGGGCGAACGTTCCCTCCGGGAAGAAAAGGAGCGACGTCCCGGCGTGAAGCAGCGCGGTGGCCCGCTCGGCGTCGGCCACGCTCCGCGCCAGGTCGGCCCGCTCGACGGGGAGGTGACCGACCTTCCGGATCACCGTCCCGACCAGCGGCCAGGAGGAGAGCTCGCGCTTGGCCACGAAGACGAGCTCGTCCGGAAGGGCCGCCAGCAGGACGACCGAATCGAGGTAGCTCGCGTGGTTGGCGGCGAACACCGCCGGCCCGATCCCGAGGAGGTTCTCGAGTCCCTCGACGCGGAGCGGGCAGCCGGAGAGCGCCAGGATGAGCCGGCACCACAGCCTGACGATGCGGTCGGCCGGGCGGCCGCGCGGGGCGAGGAGCAGGAGCCCCCACAACGCCGGCAGCGTGAGCAGCAGCAGCACCCCGACGTAGCCGGCATAGAGCAGCGCTCCGGCTCGCCCGGCAAGCCGTCCCGCGCGCGCGCCCCAGTCTTCCACGCGGAGCCGCGCCCACTGCCTCCGCGCCGAGGGGCGTCCCCGCGCCAGCGCCCCGGAGAGGTAGGCCTGGCGCGCCGCGCCTCGCCGCACCTTCCCGCTGGGGGTTTTCGGCACCGTCCCCGGCGCGCTGATGAGGACGGCGTCGGGGGGAATGCCCAGCGCGCCGACGACGCGATCGACGAGGGCGGCCCGAAGTCGCTCCCGGGGCTCAGGGGCCGTCTCGCGGCTCTCGGCGACCACCACCAGCCGTTCGGTCCCGATCTCCGGATCGGCGACGCCGAAGGCGGCCACGCACCCCTTCCTGAGTCCGGGCACGTCGCCGGCCACCTCCTCGACCTCTTGAGGGTAGAGGTTCCGGCCGGCCTTGATGATCACGTCCTTCTGCCGGCCGGTGATGAAGAGCTCGCCGTCCGCCCAATAGCCGAGATCGCCGGAGTCCATCCAGCCCTCGCGGAGGGCGGTGCGCGTGGCGTCGGGATTTCTGAAGTACCCCGTCGTGACCGACGGTCCCCTGAACTCGATCCGGCCCTCCGTCCGTTCTCCCACGGGCCGCCCCGCCGCATCCACGATCCGGACCTCGTGGCCGGGCAGCGGGCGGCCGCATGAGACGAAGCGGAGCGGAGTCGGCTCATCCGGCGGCGCGGGCCGCGCCTCGCCCGAGCGCTGGAACGGCTCCCGGGCGACGGCATCCACGCGGGGCGGGCGGCCAAGGGGCGGCACCGTCAGCGCCACGGTGGACTCGGCCAGGCCGTAAACGGGGCACATCGCCTCCGGCCTGAAGCCGTACGGGGCGAAGCGGCGCGTGAAGCGCTCGATCGTCTCCGGGCTCACCGGCTCCGAGCCGTTGAGCGCCAGCCGCCACGCCGAGAGGTCCAGGCCCTCGATCTCCTCGTCCGTCACCTTCCTGACGCAGAGGTCGAAGGCGAAATTCGGGGCGGGCGAGAGGGTGGCGCGGTGGGCGTGGAGGGCCCGGAGCCAGCGCGCCGGCCGGGAGAGGAAGGCCAGCGGCGAGAGAATCGCGATCGGGATGCCGAAGTAGAGGGCGCCGAGCCACGAGCCAATCAATCCCATGTCGTGGTAGAGGGGGAGCCAGCTCACCGCCACGTCATCGGGACGGATCCCGATTGCCCGGCCGATGGCGCGGATGTTCGCCAGGATGTTCGCATGGGAGAGGAGGACGCCCTTCGGGTCGCCCGTGCTGCCGGAGGTGTACTGGATGAGGGCGGGATCGGCCGGCCGTCCGTGGAACGGGGGCGCTCCCACCTGCGACGCGGCCAGTCGATCGGCAGCGACGACTTCCCGCAGGGACGGCACGCGCGAGCGGAGCAGGCCGGCCACCCTCTCGGCCCGAGGGAACGTGATGAGTATGCGCGCTTCCGCATTGCGGAGGATGCCGACCTGGCGCCGCGCGTACTCCTCGATCCGGTCGGGGCGAAACGGCGGGTAGATGGGGACGGGGACCCCGCCGGCCAGGAGGGTGCCGAAGAAGGCGTGGAAGAACGCTTCCTCGGTTCTGAGCATGAGGGCCACCGACTCTCCCGGCCGGAGGCCGCGGTCGCTGAGACCGGCGGCCAAGGCCACGGAATGATCCCAGAGCGCCTTGTACGTGATCGGCTGCTCGCGGCCGTCCTCGTCGCGGAGGAAGATGTGGACGCGCTCCGGCTCGGCCTCGGTGTGCCAGCCGAGAACCTCGGCGAGCGTGCCCGCCGAAGCAGGCGCCGCGATTCCCACGCCCATCGGGGCGCGCGCCTCGGGAACGGGTTCGGGCGGGGCGGGCTGGGCGGTGAGGATCGCGCCGGCCAGGTCACGGGGGCTCTCGGCGCCGGCCATCACGGCGTCCGGAAGGCGGACACCGAAGGCCTGCTCGAGCCGGAGGAGCAGCTCGACCCGCTCCAGGCTGCCGAGGCCCAGGTCGCGGTCGAGCGAGTCGTCGAGGGCGACGGCCCCACGGGATGGCAGGCCGCCCAGCTCAGCGACGAGCCTCCCGACGATGGCGAGGACCTCTCGCTCGACCGCCCGGCGGTCGGCTCCCCCGATGCGGGACATCGGGGCCTCCGCTCAGACCGAGTAGCGGTACGGGAACTCCGACTTGACCACCAGCTGGCTGTCGATCCCCTTCGAGCCCTCGATCGCCCGGGCCATGGTCTCCAGGGCGGATTTCTCCGTCTCGGTGAGCACGAGCCCCCAGAGGGAGATCACGCCGTCTTTCGTCTGGACGACGATGCCGCGGTTGGAGATCCAGGGCTCCTCGGCGAGCCGGGCCCGCATCTCGCGGACGATCCGCTCATCGGAGGGCTGGCTTCCTGCGCGCGGCGGTGCCTTCGCCAACGCCTTGATCAGATCCCCGCGGCTCACGATCCCCAGGAGCTGGCCGTCGGCGACGACGGGAACCCGGCGGATCCGGTGCTGATCCAGAATGAGGGCGACGGATTCGATGGGGAGGTCGGGGCTCACGGCGATCAGCGACCGGGTCATGACCTCCCCCACGGTCATGCCGTGAGCCTTCTGGTACTCCCGGGCCAGCCGCTCGGCATCGCCGAAGAAGGCCTTCCACCAGGACATCCGCTCGCGGGGTTTCTCCCGGAGGATGAGATCTCCCTCGCTGACGATGCCGACCACCCTGCCCGCGTCGTCCACGACGGGAAGACCGCTGACGCCGTGGTCCACCATCAGTTTCGCGGCCTCGTGGATCGGGGTCTTGGGAGCGACCGCGATGACGTCCCTGGTCATGATTTCTTCAACCTTCATGCTCTCCTCCTTTTCCCGGATGACCGACTGCCGCGGGATCCTTTCCCTTGGCCACCATGTGATGTGGTGCAACACCCGTGCCTCGGGCGGAATCCGTTAAAAAGTCGAATAATTCGCTGCCCCCGGGGCGGAGCAGCCGGCCGTGAAGGAGGGAATTCCCGCCCCAGGTGAGACATCGCCACCCCCATTTTCCCGCCCGCCCAGACACGCTAAGTCCACACCACCTCAATCGTTTTCTGAGCCACGGGGCGTGGCACCCGCGTTGCAACGCTGGTCTCGGGTAAGACGATAACACGAAGGAAACGACGAGTGAGTTGGACCATCTGGATCACGGGGCCTCCCGGGAGCGGCAAGAGCACGCTGGCCCGGGGGGTGGAAGTGGCGCTGGAGGCGCGGGGAGTCACCCTGAAGGTGCTGGAGCTCGACGAGGTCCGGAAGGTCGTGACCCCCGCGCCCACCTACAGCGACGCCGAGCGGGAGGTCGTGTATCGCGCGCTCGCCTACATGGCGAAGCTCGTGACGGAGGCGGGCGTCCCGGTCATCGTGGACGCGACCGCCCACCGGCGCGCGTGGCGGGAGCTGGCGCGAAGCCTGATCCCCGCGTTTGCCGAGGTGCAGCTCCTCTGCCCGGTCGAGGTCTGCCGCGAGCGCGAACAGCGGCGGCGCCCGGGCCACGCCCCGCGCGCCATCTACGCCCGGGCCGGCGGCCCCGGGGCGACGGTGCCCGGGGTGGACGTGCCCTACGAGGTGTCGCTCCGCGCGGATCTCACGCTGAACACCGACGAGTGCGACCTCTGGACGCAGGTCCAGGAGGTCCTGTACGTCGTGCGGCGACTTTTGCGGGTGGCCGTGTTCCAAGAACTGCGCCTGCGGAGGAGGTTCGTATGCGAGTGAAGGAGTGGATGAGCGCGTCTCCGACCACGACCGACCCGAAGACGTCCATGTCCGAGGCGCGGGAGCTGATGCGCCGAAAGGGAATCCGCCACCTGCTGGTAACCAAGGGGGAGCGACTGGTCGGGATCGTCACCGACCGCGACATCCGGCTGAACCTGCCGTCGCCGGCCACGAGCCTCTCGGTGTGGGAGATCAACTACCTGCTCACCAAGCTGACGGTGGGCGACGTCATGACCAAGTTCGTCATCACGGTTGAGCCGGGGCGGCCCATCGAAGAGGCGGCCCGCCTGATGCTCGAGCATCGGATCGGGGCGCTCCCCGTCGTCGAGGATGGCCTCCTGGTGGGGATCCTGACGGAGACCGATCTGCTCCGGGCCTTCGTGTACTCCCAGAGCGCCATCGTGCCGGTGACCGCCCGTGGGTGAGCCGGTCCGCTCCGGCGTCGAGCTGACGACGATCTCGTTGATCTGCCCGCTCTGGAGGCAGGCGGTGGACGTCACCGTGATCTGCGACGAGGGCGGCTTCGTCGGCGTGGTCGGCTGCCCGCTGAGCGAGCCGGGGACCGCCTGCCTGGCGCCGTGCCAGGCGGAGATGCGCCGGTGGTGCGAGTACGCGGGGCGAGGGAGGTGACGGCCATGCTCGGTCTTCCGGAGAGCATTGCGATCTTTGCGGCGTTGACGCTGATGGTTGGACTCGCGCTGTTCGCCGCGGCTGGGCTGCTCCCCCGGGAAATGCGGACCGTCAGCCGGACCTTCTGCTGCCCGTTCCGCTGGACGGACGTGACCGTGGAGTTCCAGGAGGACTCCTTCGGCCGCGGCCGCTACCTCGACGTGGCGCGCTGCACGGCCTTCCCGGCCTCCGCGATCGGATGCGGGAAGCTGTGCCGGTCCATCGCTGCATGACCGATTCCAGCCGGATCATCCGGGCGGGAGACGAACGGCTCATCGTGTCTCCCAAGACCCTGATCGTCGAGGACGAGCCGGATCTGCTCGAGACGTGCGTCCGCCTCCTCCGGCAGGTCGGCCACTCCTGCCTGACGGCTCGCTCCGGCCGGGAGGCGATCACGCTGATCGACGCCGAACATCCGGATCTCGTCGTGACCGACCTCCGCCTGCCGACGCTCAACGGGCTGGCCGTCACGCGGCACGCCCGCCACGCATCCCCTCCGGTGCCGGTGGTCCTCATCACCGGCTACACGTCCCCCGAGGCGAAGCGGGAGGCGCAGGCGGCCGGCGCCCTCGTGTTCCTCCCCAAGCCCTTTTCGGCGGCCGAGTTCATGGACGCCGTCAACCGCGCCCTGGGCATCTCTTCCGCCTGACGCCGCGGTGGCCTTGGGCTGCTCGGTTCTCGCCTCGGTGGCTGTGGCGCCGCTGCCCCACTCCCCCCAGGCCCCTCGACGGGAGGGGCCGCCACCCGTCAAAAAAATCAGCGGCTTAATCACGCCGCCCCCCTGGCATCCAGATTGCTCCTTTTTCCTGTGAAGGGATGGTGACAATGCGATGAACGAGCGACGGATGATCCAAGCGACCGGGTTCGTGGTGGCCCTCTTCGTGGTGCTGGCGCTTCCCCTCTGGGCGGGGGAGACGACGAACATCTCGGGAACCATCGTTGCCCTCAACAAGGAAGCCGGCACGATCGTCGTGGGCGAAGTCGGGCCCTGGCGCGTGAAGGAGGGCGCCACCGAGATCACGCCCCGCACGGTCGCCGTGACCGCGGGGACCGAGTTCAAGCAGGTCCGGCGGGCCGAGGGCGCGGGGCCCACGGGGTGGGTCGGGGAGTTCGTGGAGGTGGCGGTCGGCCCCTGGGAGTTGAAAAGGGGCGACTTCGTCACAGTGCAGGTCCGCCACGAGGGGCCGCGGCTGACCGCGCTCAAGGTCGCCGTGTCCGTCCTGGTGGAGCCCTGATATAGTAGGAGGACAACGCATGTATAAGAAGATTCTCGTCCCGCTGGACCGGAACGCCGGGGCCGAAGCGGCTCTGCCCGTCGCGGCCGACCTCGCCAAGGCGGATGGAACCGTGATCCGCCTGCTGCACGTGGCCCCGACTCCGTCCGCCATCGTGGCCGAGGGACGGGTGATCGCCTACGCCGACCAGGAGTCCGCCCGCCTCCAGCACATCGCGACGGTCTGTCTGCGCGAGGCGGCGCGCCAGCTGGCCGGACTGCCCGTCGAGTACGCGGTTCGCTTCGGCGAGCCGGCGGAAGAAATCCTGGAGGAGGCCAGGGAGTCCGGCGCGGACCTCGTCGTGATGGCCACCCATGGCCGGAGCGGCGTGGCGCGCCTCATGCTGGGGAGCGTGGCCGAGGCCGTGCTCCGCCGCAGCGAGATCCCCGTCGTCCTGGTTCGTCACGGCCTGCCGGCAGCCGCCTGAGCGCCACCCCGCCGACCGGTCTCGCCGCATGGCCCGCCGGAGCGGGGAGTTCTGGACCCAGCGGAAGGTCGCCTGGTACCGGCGGGCTCTCGGGCGGAGTGACTTCGCGCCCAAGGTGCTGGGGGCCATCGCCTCGCTGCTCGAGGAGTGCGAGACCGCGCTCGATGTCGGAGCGGGGTGCGGTGCCCTGGCCATCCCGCTGGCCCAGCGCCTGCGCCGGGTGACGGCGGTGGAGCCCGCCGCGGCCATGGCCAAGGCGCTGGCCAAGGAGGTCCGCGAGCGCGGCCTCACCAACCTCAGCGTCGTGGAGGCGGCGTGGGGGGATGTTCCCGTGCCGCCGCACGATCTCGTGCTCTGCGCCCACGTGGCGAATCTCCTCGAGCGGGAGTCGCCCTTTCTCCGCGAAGCCCCGGCGTGTGCCCTGAAAGGGGTGGCCTTCGTGCGCGACGCCACCGGGAGCGGCGACAAGTTCTTCTTCAAAGAGCTCTATCCCGCCCTGCTGGGGCGCTCCTACGGCGGCCCCTGCGAGCAGGAGGAAACGGTGGAGGCCCTGGCCCGGCTCGGCGTCGCGCCCACCGTGACCCTGATCGACTACCGCTCCGACCAGCCGTTCACCGATCTCGAGGAGGCCTGCGACTTCTGGATGGAGTACATGGGGCTCCAGGGCGAGCAACCCCGCGCCTTCCTCCGGACGTTCCTGGCCGAGCGCCTGGTGC
>ERZ1292640.390-Hain-H43-02um-R1-390-length-35910-cov-13_pt2 | contig 32944 bp, 28 predicted proteins | sample MGYA00564404_ERZ1292640 | MGnify/ENA primary metagenome ERZ1292640 (study PRJEB36523, sample SAMEA6512636) | groundwater metagenome | collected 2019-01-08 | study: AquaDiva: Metagenomics assemblies of 32 groundwater samples | reverse complement strand
CGGCGGGATTGCCTCCCGCTGAACGCGTCAGCTTTCTCTGGACGCACGGTTGACGGACAGCTCGAACTTCGTCGGCCGCTCGATGGGGATGTTGCTGGGCTTGGCGCCGTTCAGGATCCTGTCCGCGTAGGTGGCGGACCGGCGGAACATCTCCATGAGGTTGGGTCCGTAGGAGAGCAGACCACCGTCACTCACGAACTCCCTGAACTCGAACATGGCCGGAATGCGATGCTCCACCGCGAAGCGAACAATCCGGCTCCGCTGGCTCAAGATGAGGGGATCCGCAGGCGCACCCAATCATCGCACTCCTTTGGCGAACTCGCTTTCTTGGATGAAGCGCCAGCCTGCGCGCTCCGCAGCGCCACGGTCGTCGCTCGCACCGGAAATGCCGAGGATGTTGCCGACCATCACGTAGTCATGCGCCGGAATGTACTGCCGCAGCTGGCGCAAGAAGTCGTGCTTCTGGATGCCGCATGGCCCCACGAACGAGCAGATGTGGTGCCAGTCCGGACAGTGCAGCGTCACCATCGCCCAATTCCCACAGAGGCCGACGATATGGCCGTGCTCGCGCAGCTTGACGAGATCGAACAGCTTCACAGGACCCTTGCTGACTTCCAGTGTCTCATCCACGTCGAACGCGTACACTACCATAGCGGTTTCCTCCAGCCACAGTGTACAGCGACCCTAGCGCGAGGGGCCGCCACAACTGGCCGGTTTTGGGTGTCCACCGAGGAAGAGTGGACCGAGCGTAGCCATCTGGACGGGTATGGGCAAGGACAAACGGGTGAGGGCCTCTGCTACACTACGGACTAATGTCCGACGACGGCCCGAAGAGCGCGTTCGAGCTGGCGATGGAGCGCCTCCGGCAGAAGGACAAGGAGGCCAGCATCGATGATCGCCCACTCACCGACGAGCAGAAGGCCGCCATCGCCGAGGGCCGCCAGTTCTACAAAGCGAAGGTCGCCGAGCGCGAGATCCTCCACCAGGCCGCGCTTCGCAACGCCCGTACCCACGAGGAGATCGAACGGCTGAACGAGGATCTACGGCGCGACAAGGAGAGGCTGGCGAATGATCGCGACCGTAAGATCGCCGAGATCAGGAGAGAGGAGTCCTCGTAGGCCCAGCGCCCTTCACCCGTGTTCCGCGACCTGGTGCGCGAGACTTCGAAGCCGCAAGTAGCTAAGATCTAAGGTCAATCCAGTAGGTCGTGGGCACCGTGTAGCATTCGGCGTTGCGGGCCCCCGAGTTGAACCAGGGATCGGAAATATCTGGCGAAAACGTGGTCGTGGCTAAAACACGGGTTCGAATCCCGTGAGGTCCCGCTGGGTTGGACTAACATAGCCGCTGGTACAACAACTGGGGGCAGGTCACGACGAGTGTGCCAAACTGCTTTATGATCAGCCAATAGACAATCTTATGGTAACTCTAGGTCAATCAGCCCGCGCTGGCGGTCCTCCCCGTTTCTGAGTCCAGCCAACCTTACGTTCTTGGGCTAGGGGCAGCTCATGGGAGTTGCCAGCGAGAGCACGGGTGAGCGGCGGGAGCGCCGGGCCCGACTGCGGGTGACTCGCTAGGAGCGGTGCGGGCCCAGAGTCCCCGTGGCCCACCTTGCTGTCCAGGGAGGGCAGGAAGCAGGCAAGAATGGTTCATATCGGAAATCCCGGCTAACCCCGGCAGAAAGGCAGCATGCGCATCGCCCGGAAGTCTCTCGAAAACCCGATCCGCGCCGAGCTGTTCGGCATCGAGCGCCTCGAGCAGCACGCCGAGAGCCTGGCGGCCGCCCAGCGCGTCATGAGGCAGTCGGGCCGGGGGCGGCGATTATTGTCGCGCGTCGAGGATAACGATCGCGTGCTCCGCGAGTCGTATCGCGTGATCGCCAACGCCATCCGTGAGGAGCGCGCGATCACTCCGGCGGCAGAATGGCTCGTCGACAACTTCCACGTCGTGGACGAACAGCTGCGCGAGATCCGCGCCGACCTGTCGCCCGGGTTTTATCGCGAGCTACCCAAGCTGGGCGACGGACCGCTCGCCGGTTATCCGCGCGTCTACGGAATCGCCTGGGCATTCGTTGCCCATACCGATAGCCGGTTCGATCCCGACACGCTCCGGCGGTTCGTGCACGCCTACCAGCGCGTGCAGCCGCTGACCATCGGCGAGCTGTGGGCGGTGGCGATCACGCTGCGCGTCGTGCTCGTCGAGAATCTTCGGCGCTTGGCGGAGAGCATGGTTCGCGGGCGAGCGGCGCGCCAGGAGGCCGACGCCCTGGCGGACAACCTGCTCGGCGTCGGCGACGCTGCCGTCGCGCCGACCGCGAGGGGCCTCGCGCGATTCGAGAGCGGCCCGCTGATGACCGCCTTCACGGTGCAGCTCGTCCAGCGGCTGCGGGAGCAAGATCGCGCGGCGACTCCGGCGCTTCTCTGGCTCGACCAACGGCTGCAGGCGCAGGGGACGACATCCGACGACATCGTCCGCGTCGAGCATCAGCGGCAGGCCGCGATGAACGTGACCGTCCGCAACGTGATCATGAGTATGAGTCTGATGTCCGCGCTCGACTGGACCCAATTCTTCGAGAGTGTCAGCCTGGTCGACGAGGTGCTTCGAGTGGGCACCACCTATGTCGCGATGGACTTCTCGACCCGCGATCGCTACCGGCACGCGGTCGAAGAGCTCGCGCGGGGCTCGGGCCGGCCCGAGCTCGAAGTCGCGCGCGAGGCCATTGCTCAGACGCACCGCGCGGACGTGGACGACGGCCGGAAGAGCGATCCCGGCTTCTATCTCATCGGCAACGGGCGCACGGCCCTCGAGCTGGCGATTGGCTTCCGGCCTCCCGCGACGCGCCGGGTGTTTCGCGCGTACGTCGCGTCGGCGACGCCCGGGTACCTCGGAACCATCGTCGTCCTCAGTGGGCTCACGCTCGCGCTGCCCCTCCTCGCTGCAGGTGCATCCGGCGTCGGACCGGTGAGCCTGCTGGTGCTCGCGCTTCTGGCCGCGGTTCCCGCCTCGGACCTCGTGATCGCGCTCCTGAATCGTTGGGTCCCGGTGCTGCTCCCGCCGAGGGTGTTGCCTCGGCTCGAGCTGCGCGACGGCGTGCCCTCGAGTCTGCGGACGATGATTGTCGTGCCCACCCTCTTGACCGATCGCACCGAGGTCGCCGAGCTGATCGAGCGGCTCGAAGTGCATTATTTGGCGAATTCGGACGGGGATCTTCGCTTCGCCATCCTCTCCGACTGGGTGGATGCGCCTAGGGAGAGCATGCCGGGTGACGACGACACTCTGGGGGCGGCACGCGAGGGAATCGCACGTTTGAACCGGCGCGACGGCGCCGCGCCGGATGGCAGCGACCGATTCCTTCTCTTCCACCGGCGGCGGCTTTGGAACGAGAGCGAGCGGACGTGGATGGGGTGGGAGCGCAAGCGCGGCAAGCTCCACGAGCTGAATCGCCTCCTGCGAGGGGCGACGGACACCAGCTTCTTGCCCACGGGCGCCGTCGCGCCCTTCGGCATCCGCTACGTCATCACCCTCGACGCCGACACGCGGCTGCCCAGAGGCGCGGTTGATCGGCTGGTCGGCACGATGGCGCATCCCCTCAATCGGCCTCGGTTCGATCCTGGAAGGCGGCGCGTCGTCGAAGGGTACGCGGTGCTTCAACCGCGAGTCACGCCGCCCCTCCCAGGACGCGAGGGCTCGTTCTTCCAACGCCTCTCGTCCGGCCCGGCAGGCATCGACCCGTACGCGGCGGCCGTGTCCGACGTGTACCAGGACCTCTGGGGGGAAGGTTCCTACACCGGCAAAGGAATCTACGACGTGGACGCCTTCGAGGCGGCGCTGGCGGGACGGGTGCCGGAGAACGCGCTGCTGAGCCACGATTTGTTCGAGGGTGTGTTCGCGCGTGCCGGCCTCGTCACCGACGTCGAGCTGTTCGAAAGCGCTGCATCGCATTACGGGGTCGCGGCGGCGCGCCAGCACCGATGGGCGCGCGGCGACTGGCAGCTGCTTCCGTGGATTCTTGGAACCCAAATCCCGGCGATCGGGCGCTGGAAGATGCTGGACAACCTGCGTCGCACGGTGTCGGCGCCGGCCGCCTTTCTGACGCTGGTGGTCGCGTGGATGCTGCCGGGCACGTCGCCCGCGGTGTGGAGCGCGTTCATCCTTGCGACCATCGCCGTGCCCTCGCTCTTGCCGGTTCTCAGGGGATTGATCCCTCGCGGGCGCGGTATTTCGAAGCGCAGCCATATCCGCGCGGTAGGCAGAGACATCGTCCTGGGCGTCTCGCAGATCGGACTCACGATCACGATGCTGACGCACCAGGCCTGGCTGATGAGTGACGCAATCGTGCGGACGCTCGTCCGCGTGTATGTCACGCATCGCCGGCTGCTGGAATGGGTGACCGCGGCGCAGGCGAAAGCCGGTCTCCGTCTCGATCTCCCTGGCTTCTACCGTCGAATGGGCGGCGGGGTCGCGCTCGCCGCCGCCGCGGCGGTGGCCGTCGCGTGGGGGCGGCCAGAGGCCTGGCCCGCCGCGCTGCCCTTTCTCATGCTGTGGGCCGCGTCGCCCGCGGTGGCTCGATGGATCAGCGTGCCGCGGCGCACTGCGAGCGCCCAGCCGCTCTCGTCGGAGGATGCGCGAGCCCTCCGGCTGGTCGGGCGCCGGACGTGGCGGTTCTTCGCGACGTTCGTCGGTCCCGAAGACCACGCGTTGCCGCCCGACAACTTCGAGGAAACGCCGAGCCCGGCGGTGGCGCATCGCACGTCGCCCACGAACATCGGCCTGTATTTGCTGTCCACGGTGGCTGCACGCGATTTCGGCTGGCTCGGCACCCTCGACGCCGTCGAGCGTCTCGAGGCCACGCTTGGGACGATGAACGTCCTCGAGCGCTTCCGCGGCCACTTCTACAACTGGTACGACACGAAGGCCTGCCATCCTCTCGACCCGAAGTACGTGTCGTCGGTCGACAGCGGAAATCTCGCCGGTCATCTCATCGCGCTCGGGCACGCCTGTGAAGAGATGATCGACCGTCCGCTCCTCGACCGCGCGGCGCTCGCCGGGATCGAAGACACCGCCCTGCTCGTCCGCCTCTCGACCCTCGTGACGGCCGGCGATGCCCCCCCGCGCACGGTCATCCGCGGGCGCCTGGACGAAGCCATCGACGCCGTCACGGCGGCAGTCCAGGAGCCCCCGCACGATTCGTCCGAGTGGGGTTCTCGACTCGCGATGCTGAAAGCACACGCTCACACGGTGGTGGGCATCGCGCGAGCGCTGGTCGAGGAGGATCCTCAGAGCGTGCAGACGGACGTCCTCGTCTGGGCGGAAGCGCTCTGCGCCACGGTCGAAAGCCACGCGCGCGACCTCGACATGCCCGACACGCTCATTCGTCGCCTCACGATCCTCGCCCGGAGCGCGCAGGCGATGGTCGGCGCCATGGACTTCGGCTTTCTCTTCGATCCAATGCGGAAGCTGTTTGCGATCGGGTACCGCGTCACGGACGGCAGCCTCGACCCCGGTCGGTACGACCTCCTCGCATCGGAAGCCCGTCTCGCGAGCTTCGTCGCGATCGCCAAGGGCGACGTCCCCGTCTCGCACTGGTTCCGCCTGGGCCGTGCCCTCACACCGGTAGAACGGGACTCCGTGCTCGTGTCCTGGTCGGGATCGATGTTCGAATACCTGATGCCGGCGCTCGTCATGCGCGCGCCGGCGGGAAGCCTGCTCGAGCAGACATCCCGGCTCGTCGTCGGCCGGCAGATCACGTATGGCGCCGAGCGCGGCGTGCCGTGGGGTGTGTCGGAGTCCGGCTACAACGCGCGCGACCTGGAGATGACCTACCAGTATTCGAGCTTCGGTGTGCCGGGGCTCGGGCTGCGACGCGGACTCAGCGAGGACGTCGTCATCGCGCCCTATGCGACGGGACTGGCGGCCATGATCGATCCAACGGCCGCGGTTCGAAACTTCCGGCGCTTGGCGGCGGCCGGGGCCAGCGGCGCCTACGGCTTCTACGAGGCGCTCGACTACACCGCGCCCCGGCTTCCGGAGCGTGCCGAGCTCGCGGTGGTGCGTGCCTACATGGCGCACCACCAGGGAATGGTGGTCGTCGCGATCGCGAACGCCCTCCACGACGGCGCGATGCGCGCGCGCTTCCATGCCGAGCCGATCGTCCAGGCCACCGAGCTGCTGCTGCAGGAACGGACGCCGCGTGACGTGGCGGTCGCCCGGCCGCGCGCGGAAGAGGTGCAGGCCGTCGGCGACGTGCGCGAGTTCATCCCGCCGGTCGTGAGGCACTTCACCTCGCCGCACGGCTCGATGCCGCGCACACATCTGCTCTCGAACGGACGATATGTGGTGATGCTGACGACGGCGGGCTCGGGATACAGCCGCTGGCGCGATCTCGCGATCACGCGCTGGCGGGAAGACGTCACGCGCGACGCGTGGGGATCGTACGTGTTCCTTCGCGACGTCGACAGTGGCGAGAGCTGGTCGGCCGGGTACCAGCCGCGCGGAGGCGAGCCGGACAGTTACGAGGTCACGTTCTCCGAGGATCGGGCGGAGATCGTCCGGCGAGACCGCGCCATCCGCACCACGCTCCAGGTGATCGTGTCGCCCGAGGACGATGCCGAGGTGCGTCGCGTATCGCTCACGAATTCCGGGACGAAGAGCCGGGAAGTCGAGCTCACGTCGTACGCCGAAGTCGTGCTGGCGCCGGCGGCGGCGGACGCGGCCCACCCGGCGTTCTCCAATCTGAGCGTGGAGACGGAGTGCGTCCCCGAACTCGACACTCTGCTGGCGACACGCCGGCCGCGCTCCCGCGCCGAGGCCCAGGTCTGGCTGGCCCACGTGGCTGTCGTCGAAGGCGAGACGGTTGGCCAACTGCAATGGGAGACTGACCGCGCCCGGTTCGTCGGCCGCGGGCGCGGGATCCGAACCCCCGCTGCGGTGATCGACGGCCAGCCCCTCTCCAACACCGTCGGCGCGGTGCTCGATCCGATCGTGAGCCTCCGACGCCGCGTCCGGCTTCCGCCGGGCGTCACCGTGCGCGTCACCTTCTCGACGCTCGTCGCGCCGTCGCGCGCGGAGGCCCTCGGCCTCGCCGAGAAGTATCGCAATGCGGCGACGTTCGACCGCGCCGCGATGCTGGCGTGGACGCACGCGCAGGTTCAACTGCACCACCTCGGCATCGGCCCCGACGAGGCGCACCTCTTCCAGAGCCTCGCCAGCCGCGTGCTCTACTCGGACCGGACGCTCCGGCCCTCCGCGGACGTGCTCGCGCGTCACACGGGCGGTCCCGACGCGCTGTGGGTTCACGGGATTTCCGGCGACCTCCCGATCGTGCTGGTTCAGATCCACGAGCCCGAGGACGTGGCCATCGTGCGGCAGCTCCTCCGCGCGCACGAGTACTGGCGGATCAAGCAGCTCGCGGTCGATCTGGTGATCCTGAACGAGCGCGCGCCGTCCTACGTTCAGGATCTGCAGTCGTTGCTGGAGACGCTCCTCCGCACGAGCCAGTCGGCGGAACCCCATGATGGACACGGGCCGCACGGCAACGTGTATATCGTCCGAGCGGACCGCATGACGGCGCCGCAACGTGACGTGCTACAGGCCGTGGCGCGCGCGGTGCTGTCGAGCCAGCGCGGGACGCTCGCCGAGCAGATGACGCGTGCGCAGCGACCCGACGCCGCTCCGGTCGCTCAGCCACGGCGGCCGGCGGCGACGAAGCCGACGCCGGACGTGGCGATCCCCCAGCCGGATCTCGAGCTCTTCAACGGCCTCGGCGGCTTCGAGGCGGATGGACGCGAGTACGTGACGATCCTCGGCGAGGGGCGGTGGACGCCGGCCCCGTGGCTCAACGTGATCGCGAATCCGAGTTTCGGCTTCCAGGTCTCCGAGTCGGGTTCGGGGTACACGTGGTCGGTCAACAGCCGCGAGAACCAGCTCACCTCCTGGTCGAACGATCCGGTCAGCGACCCGCCGGGCGAGACGATCTACGTCCGGGACGAAGAGACCGGAGATCTATGGGGTCCGACGGCGCTCCCGATTCGCTCTGGGACCTCGCCCTACGTCATCCGGCATGGGCAGGGTTACACTCGCTTCGAACACGTCTCGCACGGCGTCTCGCTCGATCTTCTGCAGCTTGTGCCGCTCGACGACTCCATCAAGATCTCGCGTCTCACTCTGACGAACTCGTCGGGCCGGGCACGGCGGCTGTCCGTGACCGCCTACGTCGAATGGGTCCTCGGCGTGTCGCGGAGCGCCGCCGCGCCGTTCGTCGTCACCGAGATCGACGAGAAGACGGGCGCGATGTTCGCGCGTAACGCGTGGAGCCGCGAATTCGGCGCTCGCGTCGCGTTTGCCGACCTCGGCGGGACTCAAACGGCGTGGACCGCCGACCGGACGGAATTTCTCGGGCGTCACGGCACGCCGGATTATCCAGCGGCGCTCGCGCGAAGAGACCGGCTCTCGGGACGGGTCGGCGCCGGCCTCGATCCGTGCAGCGCGCTACAGGCGACGATCGAGCTGCCCGCTGGAGGACGGGCGGAGGTCGTGTTCTTCCTCGGCGAGGCGGCGAGCCCCGAGCAGGCGAGGGAGCTGATCGTTCGCTACCGGACCCGCGACGTGGCGGCGGTCTTGCGGGCTGTCGGCGAGCGCTGGGACGATGTGCTCGGCACGCTGCAGGTCGCGACGCCCGACCGGGCCATGGACATACTGCTCAACCGGTGGCTGCTGTACCAGACGCTTGCGTGTCGGGTCTGGGCGCGGTCGGCGTTCTATCAGGCCAGTGGGGCGTACGGGTTTCGCGATCAGCTTCAAGACGTGATGGCACTCGCGGTGTCCGAGCCCGAGCTGGCGCGGCAGCATGTGCTCCGGGCCGCGGCGCGGCAATTCGTCGAGGGCGACGTCCAGCACTGGTGGCACCCGCCCACCGGTCGCGGCGTCCGAACCCGGATCTCCGATGACCCGCTCTGGCTCCCGTACGTCGTCGCCCAGTATGTCGAGGTCACCGGCGATGGCACTGTCCTCGACGAGATCGTTCCCTTCCTCGATGGCCCGAAGCTCGTGGTCGGACAGCCCGAGTCGTACTTCGAGCCCCGCGCCTCCGAAGAGCGGGGCACGCTCTTCGAGCACTGCGCGCGCGCGCTCGACCACAGCCTGACGGCCGGAACTCACGGCCTGCCTCTGATGGGCACGGGGGATTGGAACGATGGGATGAACGAAGTGGGTGCCGAAGGGAAGGGCGAGAGCGTCTGGCTCGGGTGGTTCCTTCACGCAGTTCTGTCCGAATGGGCGAAGCTGGCCGACGCGCGCGGGGAGGGCGAGCGCGCTGAGAAGTGGCGGAGCTACGTGAGCGCGCTGAAGGAGTCGCTCGAACACGAGGCCTGGGACGGCGACTGGTATCGGCGCGCCTACTTCGATGACGGGACGCCGCTCGGCTCCGCCGTCAACGACGCATGCCGCGTGGATTCGATCGCGCAGTCCTGGAGCGTGATCTCGGCGGCGGCCGACCCGGCACGCGGAGCGCGCGCCATGGCGGCTGTCGACGAACACCTCGTGCGTCGCGCAGACGGCCTCGTGTTGCTTTTGACGCCGCCGTTCGACCACACGCCCCTGGAGCCCGGCTACATCAAGGGGTATTTGCCCGGCGTCCGGGAGAACGGCGGGCAATACACGCATGCGGCGATCTGGTCGGCGATCGCCTTCGCGGCGCTCGGCGACGGGGATAAGGCCGTCGAACTCTTCGCGATGTTGAATCCGATCAACCACGCCAGCACGGAAGCGGGCGTTCAACGCTACAAGGTCGAGCCCTACGTCGTCGCGGCGGACGTCTACGCCGAGCCGCCGCACGTCGGCCGCGGGGGCTGGACGTGGTACACGGGATCAGCGGGTTGGATGTATCGGGCCGGGCTGGAGTCGATTCTCGGGTTCCGGCTGCGTGGCGCGCGGCTCGTGGTAGACCCGTGTATCCCGCGTGCGTGGCACGGCTTCGAAATGGTGTTCCGCTATCGCTCCGCGCGTTATGACATCGTCGTGGAGAACACACAGGGTGTGTCCCGGGGAGTGTCGTCAGTGGAGGTTGATGGCGTCTCCCTCGACGGCGAGCTCAGCATCATGCTCGCCGATGACCGGAAAACACATCGCGTCCGAATCGTCCTCGGCTGAGCCGAGGCCAGTCTTCGTCTCGTGTCAGAGTGACGTCGCCGCCACCCGGCCTTCATGGCTGACGCATCCGGCGTCGAGACCCCGGTGATATGGCTTCATACGCGACCCAAGCTTCGGGAAGGTTTCTCTGAAGTCTTTGCTTTTCTGCCACAAAACGTCCGCGTCAAAACCACGAGACGGGATACTGGCGCACCCTGCCCGGTCTGCGATGCTCTCGATCGGCGAGAAGTGAAACATTGGTCGCGCGATGTCCCTCCGTTTCATCCAGGCTGCCGATGTGTTGTCGTGGCCATTGATGACGCCTCAAACTTCGCGCCCGGCGGGAAGGGTCCTTCGTGGCGTGATCCGCAGAATACGAGGCTCCCAAGATCTCCTCTGGTCGTGTCTCTACGGCTCGGATCTGCCATGGCGGTGAGACACTTCCATTATTTATGCAAAACTCAATAGTTCCCGGGATGGAACCACATCTTATTCGTCATCTCGTCCTATATTCCTCAGAGACGCTGGCGCCAGGTCTCGAAATATCTCATCTGGCTTAGTGAGTCCCTTCGACGGCCAACGGGCAGACCACGCCCTGACGGTTACCGCATGGTGGTCGAGGCATCAGAGGCAGCAATCGTCCAACGCGTCTTCCGGGAATTCGGTGAGGGCAAGGCGATCAAGACTATCGTCAAGTCTCTCAACGCGGAAGGGGTGCCTGGTCGCCGGCGAAACCAGAAGGGGTGGTCAACCTCGACGGTGAGCCGGATCCTCAAGAACGAAAAATACATCGGCCACTGGATCTGGAACCGGACTGAGACACGCCGCGATCCGAGAACTGGCCGGAGGCGACGGGTTCTCAAGCCTGCCAGTGAATGGCACGTCGTCGAAAACGAAGAGTTTCGTCTCGTCTCCCAAAAGACATGGGACCAGGTCATCGCCCGCTGGCAGGCGATAGACCGCACGTGGCCAATACGACGCACTGAGAAAACTCCCGGGGATCGGCAACGTAGCTATGTCGAAACGAATCCCCCTCACCTGCTGTCGGGAGCCCTCCGTTGCGGGGAGTGTGGCGGCGCCGTCGGTCAGGTGAGCGGCAAGGGCAGTGGCTACTACGGCTGTCTGAAGGCTTCACTGAGCGCCTGCGGCAATAGGCTGCTGGTTTCACGACGCCTCACGGAGAAGAAAGTGCTCGCCGCCGTCCAGGAGCAGCTCCGGGACCTCCCGTCGCTCCGCTATGTGCTGGAGCGGGTAGAGGCTGAGGTGAAACGACTTCACGCTCATCTGCCCGAGGAAACAGAGCTCAAGCGCGCCACCCTGGCCACTGAGGAGCGCCGCATCGCCAACTACATCGCTTTCATTGGGGACGGGAAGGCAACGCGTGCACTTGGAGAAGCCCTTGGCGCTGCCGAGCAACGGGCCACATCGCTCCGTCAGGAGCTCCAGGCTCTGGACACTTCAGCGGGGGAGCTGTTTAAGGCTCCACCGATCGAATGGATTGCGGAACGGCTAGGTAAGCTGCAGGAAGTTCTTGAGCGCGAGACACCCCGGTCCGCCCTGATTCTACGTCGGATCCTCGGGCCGATACGGTTGGTGCCGGTCACCCCGCAAGTAGGAAAGCCGTACTACCAATCCGAGACCACCCTCCGGGTCCTCGATCTCCTCGAGGCCCCGGAGGGTGGTTCGAATTGGTCGCAATGGTGGAGGTGGAGGGTATCGAACCCTCGTCCGGAAACCCTCAGCGTCAGGCTTCTACATCAATAGTCGGTATTTTCAGTCTCGCCACCCGAGGCTCCTACCGACAGGATCCCCGGGCCGCCAGCCTCAAAAGATCTCGCCCCTCACCCCGAGGCCGGGTTCAGGACCAGCCACCAGAGTATGGCGCCCCAAGTCCAGGCCCTGATGGCTCAACCCGGCGGGACGCTAGCCGTTCTTAGGCGGCCAGACTTAGCTGAGTGTCGGCAGCTATAACCGTTCTCTCGGTTTTACGAGGAGAGAGAACCTCGAGATGCCGCCTGCGCCTCGTTGATCCCCGTCGAAGCCAGTCACCCCCTCTAAGACCTAGCGCTCGCGGGAGCGGACGGCCTTGTCCAGCTCCCGCCGCATCTCCCGCTCGCGGATGGCCCGGCGTTTGTCGTGCAGCTTCCGCCCGCGCCCCAGGCCCAGCTCGAGCTTCGCCCGACCGTTCTTAAAGTATAGCCGCAGGGGAACCAGAGTCAACCCGCGTTCCTGGACCTTGCCCAAGAGCCGGTTGATCTCCCCCCGGTGGAGCAAGAGCTTACGCCGGCGCTCGGGGTCGTGGTTGGCGTCCGACCCGTGGTGATACGGGCTGATGTGGCAGCCCACGAGCCAGAGCTCCCCGCCCTCCACCAGGGCGTAGCTGTCCTTGAAGTTGGCGTGCCCCTCCCGGAGGGACTTCACCTCCGTCCCCCGGAGGACCAGACCCGCCTCGAACGTCTCCAAGATCTCGTAGAGGTGGGTGGCCTTCCGGTTCGTGACCACCACCCGCTCGATTGCCATCCTGTCCCCTTGCCTGGTCCCTGTCCGTATGATAAGTAGGATATCCGAGCCGAAGTGGCGGAATTGGCAGACGCGCTAGATTCAGGGTCTAGTGCCCGCAAGGGTGTCGGGGTTCGAGTCCCCGCTTCGGCACCATCTCTAACAATACCCTAGGTCCCCTCGGATTTCCTCCCGTCAATTCGGCAACACGATGACAGTCTGTCCCGTCAATTGCCCCCCGGCTATAATACAACCACTTGTTTTTGCAGGTGTTTCTCATTGGCATCGCGTGTGCTATCAGCTGATCATCACCGGGTGATCAGGCAGATGAGCGGCCAGAAGAACAAGACGAGCGCCTACTACCTTCGCAGCATCCCCCCCGACTTGTGGGAGTCGGTGACGGCCAAGGCCAAGGCTGAGGGGCGAAACATTCGCTGGGTGATTCTCCACGCCCTCCGAGACTGGCTCGACGGCTCGTACGAGCCCGCGCGCAAAGAGGCCGAGGGCGGCCGCATGGACGCGCCGAAGCGCGACGGATTGGGATGGTAGGGCCGTGTCGATCCGAACCAAGCTGACAATCCTCATCTGCCTCCTGATCGCGGCTCCCCTGCTGTTTTCCGCCGTGTTCTGGATCAACACCCTGGTCTCCTCCCTGGGCGGCCTGCGCTGGGAAGACCTCATCTATTACGGCCGCGAAGAGGTGGAGGAGCGCGCGGCCCTCCGTTTCTGGAAGACGGCGCTCGCCCACAACGAATCGGTGGTTCGCGCCCTGACCCCCGTCGGCCAGCGGCACACCCGCCAGCTCACGTTCCTGACGGCGCGGCTTCAGGAGGGCAAGTGCCTGACCACGAAGGGGGACCTCCCGGCCCCCTGCCGGGCCCTGGCCCGCGAGTTCCTGGGCCTGCACCCGGAGCTGGAAGGGCTCCTGGCCTTTTCGGGCGCCCGGTTCGCGGAGGTCCTGAACCGCGAGGTCCCGCGGGAACGGATGTCCGCCATCCACGCCGCCCTGTTCCCGCTGGCCCAGGCCGCCGAGAATGTCGCGCTCCGGCCGGTCTCGGTGGGGCCTGAATTCCTCCTGGCGACGGCGCAGGTGCCCCGTGGGGCCCCCGGCTGGAGCGTCATGGTGTGGACGACCACCCGGGACTTCACGGCGCCCTTCGAGGGGCTGCTGTCGGGGAACCTCTACCACACGGGGCTCGCCAACGACCAGGGCAAGCTCCTCATCCCGCTCGAGCTCCGGGGGCAGACGGCGAGCGGGAGCCGGCGCGTGCCCCTCTCCTACTTCTTCTTCGAGGACGCCGAGCAGCGCAAGCGGGTGCTGGAGAACCTCCGGGAAGGCCGGTCCGGCAACGGCCGCGGTACTCTGGCCGGGACGCGCTATATCTTCGCCCACGCCTCGATCCCGGGGACCGGCCTGCGCGTGCTGACCCTGCTGCCGCTGGATCAACCCGCCGAGACCCGCGTCTTCGGAGCCCTCCGGAACTACCTCGTCGTGTCGGCGGCGCTGATTATCCTGACGGCGGTCGGGGCGTTCTTCCTGGCCACGCGCCTGACCCGGAGCCTCCGCATGCTCATGACCGCGGCGGAGGAGATCGGGGCCGGCCGCCTCGACGCGCCGATCGAGGTCAAAGGCAAGGACGAGATTGCCCGGCTGGCGGCCAGCTTCCAGACCATGGCCGAGCAGATCCGGGAAAGCTTTGCGACCCTCGAGCAGAAGGTCGCCGACCGGACCCAGGACCTCACGCTGAAATCCGAGGAGCTGGGGCGCGCCAACGAGGACCTGATCCGGATGCACAAGAGCAAGTCCGACTTCCTCGCCAAGATGTCCCACGAGCTCCGCACCCCGCTCAACTCGATCATCGGCTTCAGCGACCTCGTGCTCTCCGGCTCCTTCGGCCAGATCACGGACAAGCAGAAGGACGCCCTGGGGCGCGTCGTGCGGAACGCCAAGAACCTCCTCCAGCTGATCAACGACATCCTCGACCTCTCCAAGATCGAAGCCGATCGCATGACGCTGAAGCTCGGGCCCGTCAATGTCAAGATCCTCATCGGCTCCGCGGTCGGCAACCTCGAGTTCAAGGCGCTGGAGAAGAAGATTTCCCTGAAGGCGGAGATCGACCCGGAGATCCCCACGCTGCAAGCCGACGAAGTCCGGCTCATGCAGATCCTGAACAACCTCCTCTCCAACGCGGTCAAATTCACCCACGAGGGCGGCGTGACCCTCACCGCTAGGCTCCTGGACCCGAACCGCGTGCGGATCGAGGTGCGGGACACCGGGATCGGCATGACCACCAAGGACCTGGCCAACCTCTTCACCGAGTTCTACCAGGCCGACACGTCCCTCACACGCAAGTACGAAGGCACCGGGCTCGGCCTGGCGATCACCAAGCGGCTGGTCGAAGCCATGGGAGGGAGCATCTCGGTCGAGAGCCGGCTGGGCGAGGGCTCCACGTTCACCGTGACGCTCCCGCTGGTCGCCGCGGGCGAAGAGGCCGAAACCGTCACGCTCCCGCCGATGCCCGCGCCCGCCAAGGCGGCGCCCAAGCCGGCCGTGCTCGAGGGGAAGCGCCGGATCCTGGTCATCGACGACGATCCGGAGATCCACACGCTCATCGTGGAGACCCTCAAGGAGACCGGCGTGGAATTCCTGCGCGCCCTGGACGGCGACGAGGGGCTCCGGCTCGCGCGGGAGGCCCGGCCCGACCTCATCCTGCTGGACATCCGCATGCCGAACAAGGACGGCTGGGAGGTCCTGCACGACCTCAAGGCCAACACCATCACGGCCGGGATCCCCGTTGTCATCATGAGCTCCGTGGACAACAAGTCGCTGGGGTTCTCGCTCGGCGCCGCGGATTACCTGGTCAAGCCCGTCCACCGGGACGGCCTCTTCCAGACGCTGAACCGCCTCAGCATCGGGCCGGGCTCGGGGTACATCCTCGTGGTGGACGACGATCACGAATCGGCGGTGGTGGTAAAGGAGGCGCTGGAGGTCAAGGACTTCACGGTGGCCATCGCGTACAACGGCAAACAGGCGCTCCAGGCGGTGAAGCAGCAGATTCCCCGCCTCATCGTCCTGGACCTGATGATGCCCGTCATGGACGGCTTCGAGACGCTCGCCCAGCTGCGGAGCGAGCCGACCACCAAGGACATCCCCGTCGTCATCCTCACCGCCAAGGATCTCAACCAGCGGGAGCGGGCCGCGCTCGACGGCAAGATCCAGGCGCTCTTCCAGAAGGGACAGGTCTCGCTCGACCAGCTCATCGACGACGTTCAGAGCGCCATCTCGCGGCACCCGGCGGGGGTGTGATGGCGCCTCTGGTGCTGATCGTCGAAGACATCGAGGACAACCTGATCCTCATCAAGAACCTCCTGGAGATGGCGGACTACCGCGTGGTCGAGGCCCGGGACGGGCGCGAGGCGCTGGCCCAGGCCCAGGCCCATCATCCGGACCTCATCCTGCTCGACATGTCCCTGCCGGCGATCGACGGCTGGACCGTCGCGCGGACGCTGCGCCAACTCCCCGACTTTCGCTCCACGCTCATCGTCGCCCTGACCGCCCACGCCATGCAGGGCGACCGGGAGAAAACCCTCGACGCGGGGTGCGACGAGTTCATGACCAAGCCCATCGACGTCCCCAATTTTGTCCCGGCCGTCACCAAAATGCTGGAGGGCAAACATGGCTGAGGAGTTCAAGGCGACCGTCCTGGTCGCCGACGACAACCCCGACAATGTGGAGCTCCTGCGCGAGGTGCTGGAGGCGGCCGACTACACCGTGGTCGTCGCCTACGACGGGGACGAGGCCCTCCTGAAGGTGGCCGAGGCGAACCCCGACCTGATCCTCCTCGACGTCATGATGCCGGGCAAGGACGGCTTCGAGGTCTGCCGCCGCCTCAAGAAGTGGGAGCAGACCCGCAACATCCCGGTCATGATGCTCACGGCGCTCCATGAGGTGGCCGACAAGGTGCGGGGGATCGAGTCGGGCGCCGACGAGTTCCTCACCAAGCCCGTGGACACGGTGGAGCTCCAGACGCGGGTCAGGGCCCTGGTGAAGGCCAAGATCTACCGCCAGCAGGTCATCGAGAAGAACGCGCTGCTGGAGAAGATCCTGAACCGCTACCTGCCCGAAGAGGTGGTGGCGAAGATCCTGGAGGACTCGAGCCTCCTGAAGCTCGGCGGCGTGCGCGACTTCGTCACGATTCTTTTCGCCGACCTGACCGGGTTTACCGCGTTCGCCGACGCCGTGCCCCCCGAACACGTCATGGAGACCCTGAACCAGACCTTCTCGCAACTGACCAAGATCGTCGCCGACAACCACGGCACCTTCGACAAGTACCTGGGGGACGGCCTGATGGCCTTCTACGGCGCGCCCATCGCCTCCGACAACGACGCCCTGAACGCCGTCCGGACGGCGGTGGAGATGCGGGAAGCCTTCCAGGCGCTCAAGAGCGAGTGGGGCGAGGGACCCCGCGCCCAGCTCGGCCTCGCGGTCGGGATCAACTCCGGGGAGGTCATCGTCGGCAACCTGGGCTCGGAGCGGCTGATGAACTACACCGTGATCGGCGACGCCGTGAACGTCGCGGCACGCCTTGAGGAGCGCGCGGGGCCGGGCCAGATTCTGATCGGCGAGACGACCCACACCCTGGTGGAGGAGCTCGTAGCCGCCCGGAAGTTCGGCGAGATCGAGCTCCGGGGCCGCTCCAAGCCCGTGGCCGCCTACGAGCTGGTGCGGCTGTTCAACCCCGCCTGAAACCCAAGCCCTAGACTTCGTCGAGGCTGACGCGCCGGCCCAGGCGCGAGGAGCGCTGGGCCGCCTCCACCACCCTGAGTGCCTGGAGCCCCGCCTGGACATCGACGGCCGGCCGTCGGTGTCCCGCAACGGCATCTAGGAACTCCTCGAGTTCCCGGCGCAGCGGCTCCTCCCCCGCCGCCTTCACCTCTTCCTGCTCGCCCTCCCGGGCCGTCCACTGCCCCCCGGCCCGTTGGTGCTGGTGGCCGAAGACCGTGACGACGGAGCGGCCGAAGTCGGCCACCAGGCTCCCGCGCTCGCCCACGATCAGGCAGTCGCGATGGGTGCCCGGGACGAAGTAGCCCGCTTCCACGAACGCCGGCACCTCCCCGTACTCGACGGTCACAAAGGCCAGATCGTCCAGGCCGCGGCCCAGATAATCCCGGAGGGTGGCCGTCACGGCGGTCGGCGCCCGGCCGAGCAGGTGGGCGAAGAGGTCGAAGAAGTGGATGGCGTCGGTTTGGGTGACGCCCACGTCCGGGCGGGGGCGCTTGAAGCCGGCGAAGCGGGCGGTGACGTACCGGACGGGGCCCACGCGGCCCTCCGCCAGGCAGCGTTGGAGCGCGTCGGTCACAGGGTGAAAGCGGAAGATATGACCGACTTGGAGGACCATCCCCGTGGCCTTGACCACCTCGACGAGCTGCCGCGCCTCCGCCACCGTCAGGGCGAGGGGCTTCTCCACGAAACAGCCCTTGCCTGCGCTGAGGCAGTGAGTCGCAATCTCGAGATGATTATCAGCGGGGGTGACGATGTCCACCGCGTCCACGCGGCCCAGCGCCGTCGTGAAGTCGGCGACGACGCGGGAGGGATCCACGCCGTTCTTGGCCGCCCAGGCGCGACGCTCGGGAGACACGTCGGCGGCCCACACGGTCACCCCGAGTTCGGAGAGCCCCCGGAGGTGCTTTTCCCCCCAGCGGCCCAGGCCGATCAGCAGGACGTTCACCCCCTCACTCCGGGGGCCCCTCGCCGCCCAGATCCTCGATCACCTGATAGCGGAGGTGGCGATGCGCCATCCAGCGCACGACGAGGAGATCCCGGAACGCGCTGAAGGCCCGGTTGGCGATCCCGTACTTGGACTCCCCGAAGCGCCGCGGCCGGTGGTTGACGGGGACCTCGAGCACGCGGAAGCCCTGCAGCCGAAGGAGCGTGGGAATGAAGCGGTGGAACCCCCGGTAGAGCGTGAGCCCCCGGAGACATTCGCGGCGGAAGGCCCGGAAGGTGCAGCCGCTGTCCTGGATCGAGTCGCCGCTGATCATGTTCCGGACCCAATTGGCGATGCGGGAGGAGACCTTGCGGATCCACGGATCCTCCCGGCGCGTCCGCCAGCCCGTCACCGCGTCCCACCGGTCGAGGTGGCTGAGCAGCGTCGGGATGTCGTGGGGGTCGTTCTGGAGGTCCGCGTCCATGGTGACGACCCAGCGCCCGCGGGCCGCCTTGAACCCGGCGTCGGTGGCCGCCGACTCCCCCGAGTTGACCTTGAGCCGGACGAGCCTCACGCGGGGATCGCGCTCGCGGAATCCACGAATCACCTCCGCGCTCCGGTCCCGGCTCCCATCGTCCACGAAGACGATCTCGTAGCGAAGGCCGGCCGGATCGAGGACTTCCCGGATCTCGGGCCAGAGGAGCGGCAGGTTGGCCTCCTCGTTGTACACGGGGATGACCAGGGAGAGATCGAGGGTGGAGCCGGACGATGGGCTGCTAGGCACCGGGAGGATCGAATCGGGGTGGCCGCGGATGCGTGCCCTTCCACTCCTCCGTGAGCCGGTGCGTGAGCCGGAGGTGGTCCAGCGCGCGGGCCAGAGTGTGGGTGACCAGGTCCTCGATCTGCTTCGGCCGGTTGTAGAAGGCGGGCATGGGCGGGAGCACCACCGCGCCCATCTCGGCGAGCGCCAGGAGGCACCGGAGATGGCCGGCGTGCAGGGGCGTCTCCCGGACTAACAAGACTAGCGGCCGGCGCTCCTTCAGGGTGACGTCCGCCGCCCGTGACAGGAGGGTGTCCGTATGGCAGTGCGCCACGGCGGACGCCGTCTTGATGCTGCACGGGGCAATCACCATGCCGTCGGTGCGGAAAGAGCCCGAGGCCAGGGCGGCGCCGATGTCCTTGTCGTCGTAGGGCCGGTGCGCGAGCGCCTCCACCTCGGCGACGGTGTACTCGGTCTCCTCGACGATGGTCCGTTTACCCGGGCCCGAGATCACCAGGTGCGACTCGACCTCGGGGAACCCGCGGAGCAGCTCGAGGAGCCGGATGCCGTAGATCGCCCCGGTGGCCCCCGTGATGCCCACGACAATCCGCCTGGCGTCCGTCATGATCGTGCTCGCGGGGCTAGAGGCGGAAGCGCTTCCGGAACACTTCTTCGCGCGTCTTGTTGTGCAGCACCTCCCACTCGCGGCTCCCCTCGGGGGCCGGCCGCGAATAGGAGGAGAGAATCCGGCGGACCTCCTGGTCGATGGACTCTTCCAGCTTGGCCTCGTCGGTGAGGGTCCGCACCACCTCGTTCCGCACGTCTTTCCGGGCCTCCTCGTCGCCGTCCTTCACCACCACACCCTCGGTCGCCTGGAGCTCGGCGATGATCCGGTCGGCCAGGTAGAAGATGCGCTCCCGGCTCAGGCGCATCAGAGGATGAACCCCCGCTCCCGGGCGAGCTTCCCCTTGACCATCGCCAGGAGGCGGGCGTAGTCGACCGCGGTGTCCCGGATCTCCTTGGTGTGCTCCATCAGGATCTGCCGGGCCTCGGCGTCCAGCCGCTCCTCGGCCTGGAGGTTGTCCATCAGCACTTTGCGGACGGCCCCCCGGGCCGCGGCCTCATCCTTGGTCTCCACGAGCTTTTTCACCAACAGCCGTTTCACCACGGCATCGGCCATCCGCTCAGCCATCGCTGCTTCGCGTCTCAGCATCTCGTTGGTTCAACACCGGATCCCAGTCCGCCCACAGACTACACGGGTGGCCTTCGGGGTGTCAAGGCAACGTCCGCGAGAAATTTACGCAATCGGGAGACTCACGATGAAGCGGCTCCCGACTCCCACCTGGCTCTCGACCCGGATTCGGCCGCTCTGCGCCTCCACGAGGGATTTGACCAGGGCGAGCCCCAGCCCGAGCCCCCGCACCTCGGCGGTGTCCGGATGGGGCACGCGGCAGTACCGCTCGAAGATCCGGGGGAGGGCCGCGGCGGGGATCCCGACCCCTCGATCCTCCACGCCGAGCTCGACCCGGCCCGACTCCTCGGCCACGCGCGCCCAGACCCGGATCGGACCGCCCTTCGGCGAATACTTGATGGCGTTGGCGAGCAGATTCTTCAGCACCCGGTCCAGCGCGTCGTGATCGGCGAGGACCGGGGGGAGCGCGGCGGGGAGGTCCGGCTCGATCGTGTGGGCGGCGCTCTGGGACGCGAAGAGGTGCACGTTGGCGTCCACCAGCGGGCCCAGGGCCAGGGGCGCCGTCCCGAGCGCGCGCTCCCGCCCGCTCTCGATCCGCGAGAGGTCGAGCAAGTCGGCGACGATGCGCCCCAGCCGCTCGGCCTCCCGGTGGATCGTCTCCAGACAGCGGCGCGCCCCCTCCGCCGCCGGCGGCCGGGTCAGGAGCAGCTCGCTGAATCCTTGGATCGAGGTCAGGGGGGTTCTGAGCTCGTGGGACACGATGGAGACGAAGTCGGATTTCGCGCGATCGAGCTCCCGAAGCCGGCGGGTCGCCGCGGCCACCTTCTGCTCAAGTTCCTCCGCGAACCGGCGCTGGCGTTCCGCGAGACAGGCATTGTCGATCCCCAGGGCCAGCGCGAGGGCCAGCGTCTCGACGGCCGCACGCAGCTCGCGGGGGAATTCGCCGCGCCGCTCGATCACCAGCACCCCCAGCCGCCCCTCGCGGGCGCCGAGCGGCACCAGCAGGGCGCGGCGGGGCGGCCCCGCGCTGCGCCAGGGCGCGCCGAACCGCCGGTCGCTCTCCAGATCGCTCACGAAGAGGCTCTTCCCCGCCCTCACCACCCACCTCGCCGCGGAATCTTCCGCGACCGCGCCGGCTCCCTCCGCCCCCCGCGCCGCAACGGGCGGCTCCGCGCCACCCCCCAGAACGATCGCCACGGCCTCGGCTTCCAGAGCCGTCTGAAGCTGCCGGACCACCTCTCCGAGGAGATCTCGAAGCCCCTCGCCGCCGGTCAGCGCGCCCTGGAGGGACAGGAGCATTTGAACCCGGGCCGCCCGGGTCCACGCCCGGCGGGCCAGGGCCCCCGTCACGCTGCCCACAAAGAGGAACAGGCCGAGGCTGATCAAGCCCTCGACCGCGTCCGCCGTCAGGCCGTCTCGCTCGATCGCGGGCAGGACGAACGGCGCGTAGAGGAGCGCGCCCAGGAGCCCTCCGCTCCCGCCGCCGAGCCCGCCGAAGCGGAGCGCCGCCCAGAGCGTCGGCACGAGGTACAGGTGGCGGAACCCCGACGCGGGACCGGCGTCCATCCAGACGAGGGCGGCCGTGACGGCGCCGAAGCCGAGGAGGATCCCGGGCCCACTCATCCTCGCTCGGCTCGATCGCCCCCGGGGTTACTTACGAGGAACGCATCGCCGGACCGCAAAGGACTCACCGCACCTGGAGCGTCCGGTACGCCCCGAAGAACGCGAGCGCGGCGGCCAGGGACGGCAGGAGGCTCCCCGAATACCAGAGGAGCGCGCAGCCCGAGAGCGACAGGAGCGCGAGGTAGAACACCGCTCCAATCATCAACTCCACCACGCGCGGCAGGGCGGGATCCACGAGATACCGGAGGAGCGAGAGCCCGGTCGCCGCCAGGGCCCCCGGCCAAAAGCCCCACCGCCGCTGCCAGCGGTTGAACAGCGTCCCGCGGAAGAAGCACTCCGCCGACAGGACGTTGGCGCCGACGTCGTAGAGGAGGGCGCTCAGGTGCCAGGCCAGCGGGCCCACGCGGACAGGGTAGCCGAACGTCCGCGAGGCCGACAGGAGCAGGTGGGCGCCGAGAAACCCTCCCACGGCCGCGCCGAGGCCGAGGGCCGCCCAGGGAGTCCCGGCCCCAAGCCCCATCCGGCGGCACTCGCCGCGGCGGAGCGCCACGCACGCCAGCAGGATCGGCGGGAGAACGTAACCGAGACATCCCCACGGCAGCGCGGCGCAGGCCCCGGCGGCGATCAGGAGGGAGAGCGCCAGTCCCCCGGCCGCAGGGCCCCAGCCCGGCGACCCCTCCCAGGCGGCTGCCAGCGAGGCCGCCAAGAGCCCGCCGTGAAAACTCCCCACGCCGACGACCCTCATGACCTCGAGGGACAGCACGCCGGCATGGCCGGCGGCCACCGCGAGCAGGCCGGCACCCCCAAACGGGACCAGAATCGCCAGCCGGAATGGAACGAGTGGGCCGTGGGGCGGCCGTTCCGGGTCAAAGGGGCGCGTCAGGGCATCCATCGGTCACGAGCCGGAGGAAGGCGGAGACGATCCCGGCGTCGAGCAGACGCTCGGCCGCGGCTTCGATCCGGCGGAGCGCCTCCATTCGCTCGAGGCTCCGGCGATACGGGCGCTCCGACGTCAGGGCGTCGTAGACATCGGCCACCGCCACGATACGCGCGCCGAGCGGAATGGCTCCGCCCGCGAGCCCCGCCGGGTAGCCGCTGCCGTCCTGCCGCTCGTGGTGATGGCGGATGATCAGCGCGCCGTCCGAGAAGAACTCGAGTGGGGCCACGATCCGCGCTCCCACGACGGGGTGCTCGCGCATCAGCGCCCACTCCTCCCCGGTCAGGGGACCGGGCTTGCGCAAGACCGACTCGGGGATCCCGATCTTCCCCAGGTCGTGGAGGAGCCCGGCCTGGGCGATGACCCGCGCCTCGCTCGGGGAGAAGCCGAGGCGGCAGGCCAGTCGCTGGGCCAGGCCCGCGACGCGCTCGGAGTGGCCACGCGTGTACGGATCTTTCGCCTCCAGGGCGTTGGCCAGTCCCAGCAGGCTCTGGAGGAACGCCCGCTGGAGCCGGTCGTGAATGCTCTTGAGGTCGCACGCGTAGCGGAGGGACTGCTGGTAGGCCGCCCGGAGGCGCGTGTAGGCGAGCCGGAGATCCTCGGAGGTCTCTACCGCTCCGGCCACAGCGGGACCTCGGGAAGGAGGGACGACACGAGGGTGAGGAGCCGGAGGGGAGAAAACGGCTTGGTCAGGTAGAGATCGGCCCCGGCGGCGCGCCCCCGGGCCAGGTCCTGCGCCTGGCTGGCGGCGGTGAGCATGACGATCCTCGTTTTCTCGAGCCCCGGCTCCAGCCGGAGCCGCCGGCAGACCTCGAAGCCGTTCAGGCGCGGCAGCTGGACGTCGAGAAAAATGAGGTCGGGCCGCTCGGCGAACGCCACCTCCAGCGCTTCGAGACCGTCGCCCGCCTCGAGCACACGCACGTGCTCGTCCTCCAGCGTGAAGCGCACCAGTTCCACGATCGGCGGCTCGTCGTCCACGATGAGCACCGTGGCCATGGCCCGGAGTGGGGGCAATCGCCGTGCCAGGAGGAGGCGCTCACGGTGACGGAGAGATGGCGGGCGGGGCGACCGGGAGGTGCACGCCGGGCTGTGCAGGCCTGGGGGCGCGCTGCCCCGGAGAGTGTGCAGAGCCTAATCGGATGGGGCCTCGACGGCCCCCCTCCGAGACCTCCCCCACTAGGTTGCGCGGGCAAAGCCCGCGCTCGAACAGAACGGGCGGCTTAGCGGGACGGACCCCGGCCGGCCACCTGCAGGCGGGCGAGCGCCCGGGAGAACGCCGTCAGGGGAGACGATTCAATGCAGGAACGAAAGCGTTTTCGCTTTGGGGAGCTCCCTTGCCTTTCTAAAAAAGTCTGTTTCCGTAATTTCCGTTGGCCATTCCAACCGAACACGAAGTCGGTACCCACCTTCTTCCAGTTTTTCAACTCTGATCGCATTCAAGCTGCTTAGATTATTCACGTCTCGCACAATCGCTTTCAGGGGGGTCTTCAAGGACGCATAGATTCCCGATGTCTGTCTAATAAGTTGTTGCCAGTCCATCCACTCGACCTCAAGAAGGATTCTCAAGATCTCCAGCTGGCGTTCGGCAATAACTCGCTTGCGCGGCGTCTTCAACCGCGTGAACAAATCCACCATGAGGTTGCGGAAAAGTTCCTTGGAAATCTCATGCTGAATTTCCGTCAACAGCCGTTGACTCTGAAGTGCGACGCCCTTGAGCGCGAATTGAAGGAACGATGTTAAGTCGTGATCTTTTTGACGGACCTCCGCCAAGGTGGCGAGGTACGCACTCTTCTCGTCGTAGTAATAGTTCGACATCGCAATAAAGGCCGTATCCCTTAACCCGGCACGCTGCAACATCAGGGCCTCAAGCGCGCGGGCCGTTCGGCCATTCCCATCAAGGAACGGGTGCATAGCCGCCAAGTGATAGTGGGCCGCGAGCGCCTGAACAATGGGATCGTGGTCACGATACTCGTGTTGGATCGCCTTTGCGAAATCCGCGAAGGCCCGCTCACACTCCTGTCCCCCCTCGGCGCCACGATGGCGGGGGCTCCCAAAGTTCACATTTTGGTCGCGTTCTCGTAACTGTCCCGGTGGGCAGTGATCGTCATCGGCTCCCGAAACGATCTGTCGATGGATCGCGCAAATTAGCTCGACGGTAACCGGTCTGTCGTGCGGGAGCTTCGAAATCCACCTATATGTCTTTACCGCGGCATGGGCCTGTCTCTGCGAGCGCGTGACAAGTTGTTCCGGCGTCTCTCTCATCGCTGCATCAAGTTCCCGTTCCGTGAACTCAGCCCCTTCAATGCGAGAGGTACCGGCAACCTCACGCTTTAGCTCCATCTGCTGCAGGCGCTCGACCCAGCGCCGCTGGTACGGAACCGTCTTGAGGGAAAGAACAACGGACTTCGCCTCGGCCAGCGCGTTGGTCAGGGCGGGGCCATCGTAGCGAATCCAATTTCCAGGTGTCTCGTAGCGGATCATCTTGATCGTATGTTCTAGTATACAGTCGTTTCTATGTCAATGCCCATTAAATAATACATCTATAATGTTAATTTTAAAGGCTTTTTATCACTAATATCGGCTCTGATGTGTTAGATGTTGACACCCCGTTCATTTCCTGGTATTTTCCGGGTCATCGGAGATGGTTTCGCCGAAAAGCTTCGCGAGCGCATCGACCAACACGCTACCCACAGCGACAACAAATGCGTTCGCGGGAAGGTGAATCAGTTCAGCTGCTATGTGGCGTGGGCAGCTGTCGCGGGAGAGGAAGATCGTGATGGGGCGGAGCGCGCCTTGTATTTCCGCTTCAAGCCGGAGTGTAATGACCGGAACGGTGTTCCCGACGGGCCGGATCTCGACGTGAATACCGACATGGCCTAGAACTACAGCTCAGGGCTGCCCATCTAAGGGGGTCGGACCTTCCGGCCCCCTTGGTGTCTTCAGCGTAAGAATGCCTTCAACTTCACTCGGGGCCAGCACCACCGGCCCCAACCGACGGAGAGATGGCGGGCGGGGCGACCGGTGGGTGCACGCCGGGCTGTGCAGGCCCGGGGCGGGGCTGCCCCGGAGAGTGTGCAGAGCGGCCGGGGCGGCGGCCTAGCGCGAAGGAACCCGGCCGGCCACCTGCAGGCGGGCGAGCGCCCGGGAGAACGCCGCCAGGGCGCGCGTGTAGTCGATCTCTTCCTGGGTCTTGCCCTGAAGCCGCCGCTCGGCGCGCTGGCGCGCCCGTAGGGCCCGCTCGCGATCGATCTCCTCCGGCCGCTCGGCGCGCTCGGCGAGGATCGTCACGCGGTCCCCCTGCACCTCGGCGAACCCGCCGCTCACGGCCAGGTACTGCTCGGTGCGGCCGATCCGGTAGGAGACTTCCCCGCTCTGGAGTGAGGTCAGGAAGGGCACGTGCCCCGGGAGGACGCCGAAGTAGCCCTGGAGGCCCGGCGCCACCACTTCATCCACGTCCTCGGAGACAACGAGGCGGTTCGGCGTCGCCAGCTCGAAGCGCGCGCGCGGCTCGGCCACCGGAGCTACGCTCCCGCCCGGAGCTTGCTGGCCTTTTCCCCGGCCTCCTCGATCGTGCCGACCATGTAGAAGGCCTGCTCGGTGAGCTCGTCGTGCTTGCCCTCGAGGATCTCCCTGAAGCCCTTGATCGTGTCCTTGATGGAGACGTATTTCCCCGGCTGGCCGGTGAAGGCCTCGGCCACGAAGAACGGCTGGGAAAGGAAGCGCTGGATCTTCCGCGCGCGCCCGACAATCAGCTTGTCCTCTTCCGACAGCTCCTCCATGCCCAGGATCGCGATAATATCTTGCAAGTCCTTGTAGCGCTGGAGCACCTGCTGGACGCCGCGGGCCGTCTGGAAGTGCTCGTCGCCGACGATCCGCGGGTCCAGGATGCGGGAGGTGGAGGCCAGCGGGTCCACCGCCGGATAGATGCCGAGCTCAACGATCTGGCGCGAGAGCACGGTGGTGGCGTCCAGGTGGGCGAAGGCGGTGGCGGGCGCGGGATCGGTGATGTCGTCGGCCGGCACGTAGATGGCCTGAACCGAGGTGATGGAGCCGCGCTTGGTGGAGGTGATCCGCTCCTGGAGCGCTCCCATCTCGGTGCCAAGGGTCGGCTGGTAGCCGACCGCCGACGGCATCCGGCCCAGGAGCGCCGACACCTCCGAGCCCGCCTGGGTGAAGCGGAAGATGTTGTCGATGAAGACGAGGACGTCCTGACCTTCCTCGTCGCGGAAGTACTCCGCCACCGTCATCGCCGTGAGGCCCACGCGGAGCCGGGCGCCCGGCGGCTCGGTCATCTGCCCGTAGATCAGCGCGGTCTTCTCGATGACGCCTGACTCCTTCATCTCGATCCAGAGATCGTTGCCCTCACGCGTCCGCTCCCCCACCCCGCCGAAGACCGAGATGCCGCCGTGGTGGGTGGCGATGTTGTGGATCAGCTCCATGATGATGACCGTCTTGCCCACGCCGGCCCCGCCGAAGAGCCCGGTCTTGCCGCCGCGCGTGTAGGGCTCCAGGAGGTCGATGACCTTGACGCCGGTCTCCAGCATCTGCACCGCGGTGGACTGCTCCTCGAAAGACGGGGCCGGCCGGTGGATCGGGTAGGTCTTGGCGGTCTTCACCGGCCCCTGCTTGTCCACGGGCTCCCCGATGACGTTCAGGATCCGCCCGAGCGTCTCCCGGCCCACCGGGATGGAGATCGGCCCGCCGGTATCGCGGACCGTCATCCCCCGGGTCAGGCCGTCGGTGGAGGCCATGGCGACGGCCCGGACGCGCCCCTCGCCCAGGTGCAGGGCCACCTCGAGGACGAGCCGCGTGGAGTAGGTGAAGATGTCCTTCGCCTCGATCCCCGGCACCTCCAGGGCGTTATAGATCGCCGGCAGCCGGTCGGGCTCGAACTCCACGTCCACGACCGGGCCGATAACCTGCACGATCTTCCCGTCGCTCATGCGCTGCTCCTTCGCGTCATGCTTCGGCGGACTGCCTCAGGGCCTCGGCCCCACCCACGATGTCCAGGAGCTCCTTGGTGATCCGCTCCTGGCGCGCTTTGTTGTACTGGATCGTCAGCAGATCAATCATCTCCGAGGCGTTCTTCGTCGCCGCCTCCATCGCCGTCATCCGCGCGCCGTACTCAGCGGCCAGGGACTCCATCAGCGCCCGGTACGCCTGGATGGTCACGTGCCGCGGCAGCATGGCGGCCAGGATGGCGTCGGCCGAGGGCTCGTAGAGGTAATCCACCACGGCCGCGTCCGCCGGCACGGCGGCGGGCGTGATGGGCAGCAGCTGCTCGCGCACCACCCGCTGGACCGCGACCGAGCGGAACTCGTTGTAGATCAAGTGGATTTCGTCGGTCTCCTCGGTGAGGTAGTCCTGAATGAGCCGCGTGGAAAGCTCCGCTGCGTGGGAATAGGCGAGGCGATCGAAAAAGCCCAGCATCTCCGATTTGACCGTCCACGCCCGGCGCCGGTAGTGATCCCGGGCCTTCCGCCCCACCACCACCAGCGTGAGGCCGGCTTCCTCGCTCTGGCGGATGAACTCCAGCGACCGACGGATGACGTTAGTGTTGAAGGCCCCGCAGAGCCCCTTGTCCGCCGTGATGATCACGATCTGGCGCCGGCCGCCCTCGCGCCGCGCCAGCAACGGATGGCGGTCGGGCGCGGTCCGGAGGGCGAGGTTGCCCAGGAGGGCGGACAGCTTGTGGGCGTAGGGCCGAGCCTCGAGGATCCGCTCCTGGGCCCGGCGCAGCTTGGCGGCGGCCACCAGCTTCATGGCCCGCGTGATCTTCTGGGTGGACTGGACGGCGCGGATCCTGCGCCGGATGTCGCGTAAGGTCGCCACAGCCGGTCAGTCCTGTTCGAACCGGGCCGAGAACCGAGCAGCCCAAGGCCCGAGGGAGGAGGCCACCGGAGGCGTACGACCAAGCCCGCCTGCGGCGGGACTCGGTGCCCGCAAAGGAACGATGGCCGACGACCGAGCGCTGATCAGTCGCCGAAGGCGATCCTCGGCGGGCACCCGCGAAGCGGGTCGTGCGACGGTTGTCGGCACGGTTATGCGGGCTTGATGCCCTTGGTCTGGACAAACTCGGCCTTGGCCTCGGTGATCGCCGTGTCCAGGATCTGCCTGAGGGCGTCCGAAATCTCGCGCTTCTCCCGGATCTCGTCGTAGATCGGCTTGTACCGCCGCTCCACGAAGGGGGAGAGGAACTCCTCGAAGGGGCGGATCGCCTCGATGGGCAGATCGTCCAGGAGCCCTTGGGCCCCCGCGTAGATGATGACCACCTGCTTTTCCACGGGGAGCGGCACGAACTGCCCCTGCTTCAGGATCTCCACCATCCGCTGACCGCGCGCGAGCTGGGCCTGGGTGGCCTTGTCGAGCTCCGAGCCGAACTGGGCGAACGCCGCCAGCTCGCGGTACTGCGCGAGATCCAGCCGGAGCCGGCCCGCCACTTGGCGCATCGCCTTGATCTGGGCACTCCCGCCCACCCGCGACACGGAGAGCCCCACGTTGACGGCCGGCCGCACGCCGGCGAAGAAGAGATCGTTCTCCAGATAGATCTGGCCGTCGGTGATCGAGATGACGTTCGTCGGGATGTAGGCCGAGACGTCGCCCAGCTGGGTCTCGATGATGGGGAGCGCCGTGAGCGAGCCGCCTCCCAGGTCGTCGTTCAGCTTCGCCGCCCGCTCCAGGAGGCGCGAATGGAGATAGAAGACGTCGCCGGGATACGCCTCGCGCCCCGGCGGCCGCCGGAGCAGGAGCGACAGCTGTCGGTAGGCCTGCGCGTGCTTGGAGAGATCGTCGTAGATGCAGAGGGCGTGGCGGCCAGAGTCGCGGAAGTACTCGCCCATGGCGCACCCCGCGTAGGGCGCGATGTACTGGAGCGGCGCCGGCTCCGAGGCCGAGGCGGTGACGACCGTCGTATAGGCCATGGCGCCGGACTCCTCCAGCCCCTTGACCACCTGGGCCACCGTGGAGCGCTTCTGCCCGACGGCCACGTAGAAGCAGTACACCCCCTGCCCCGCCTGGTTGATGATCGTGTCCACACCGATCGCGGTCTTGCCGGTCTGCCGGTCGCCGATGATGAGCTCCCGCTGGCCCCGGCCGATGGGGATCATCGAGTCGATGGCCTTGAGCCCGGTCTGGAGCGGCTCCTTCACGGGGCGCCGGTCCACCACGCCCGGCGCGTAGCGCTCGATGGGGCGGAACTCCTTGGCCGTGATGGGCCCCTTGCCGTCCACCGGCTGGCCGAGGGCGTTCACCACCCGCCCCACGAGAGCCTCGCCCACGGGGACCTGGGCGATCCGCTTCGTCCGGGAAACCTGATCGCCTTCCTTGATCAGCGTGTCTTCGCCGAGGAGGACGGCGCCCACGTTGTCCTCCTCCAGGTTCAGCACCATCCCGTACACGCCGCCGGGGAACTCCAGGAGCTCGCCCGACATGGCGTTCTCGAGACCATAGACGCGGGCGATGCCGTCGCCGACCTCGATGACGCGCCCGACCTCCTTCAGGTCCACCTCCGGCTCGTAGCCCTGGAGCTGGCGCTTGATGAGCGCGCTGATCTCTTCCGCCTTGATCATCCGCTATCCCCTCACGAGGCGCTCGCGCATCCGCGCGAGCTGCCCGTCGAGACTGCCGTCCACTACGAGGCTGCCGATCTGCGCCACGAACCCCCCGAGGAGGCTCGAGTCCACCCGGGCCTCGACGATGACCTCTTTGCCCGCCATTCGCGCCAGACACGCGGCCAGCTGCCCCCGCTCCGCCTCGCCGAGCGCGACCGCGCTCCGGACCTGAGCACGCACCTGCCCGCGCTCGGCATCGAGCAGGCTCCGGTACGCCCGCGCGATCTCCGTCAGATGATCCGTGCGTCCCCGCTGAGCCACGAGTCCGATGAAGTCCCGGACCAGCGGGGAACAGCCCAGTTGCTCAGCGACCCCCATCGTGACCGACTTCTTCGCCGCGCCCTTGATCCAGGGCCGGCTCAAAAATTCCTGGAGTCGGCGCTCGGCGGCCAGGACCTCGAGCACCCGGGCCAGCTCGTCGCCCACCACATCGAGCCGTCCCGCCTCCCGCGCCACGCCGAAGAGGGCCTTGGCGTATCGCCTGGCCGTGGCCTCCTGCTGCCTCATCGGGCTACCTTCTCCCTCCTCGTGTTTCGCCTCATCGCCTGTTCGAGCGCCGGCTTTGCCGGCGCAATCATCGGGTCCGCTCGAGCTCGGCGATGGCGTCGGTGACGATCTTCTTGTGCTCCTCGCCGCGAAGGCTCTTCCGGATGAGCCGCTCCGCCGCCGAGACCGCCAGGTCGGCCACCTCCTGGCGGAGCTCCTGTCGGGCCCGCCGGACATCCTGCTCGACCTCCGCGCGCGCACCCTCCACGAGCCGACCCGCTTCGGCGCGGGCGGCCTCCACGAGCCGCCGCTGCTCCTCCGCCGCCTCCTTGAGCGCCGCCTCGCGAATCGACTGGGCCTCGGCGTAGGCCGCCTGGAGCTGCTTCCGGTGCTCCTCCCGCTGGCGCTCGGCTTCCGCCTGCGCCGCCTGCGCCTCCGAGAGCGACTTCTTGATCGCCTGGGAGCGCTCGTCGAGCTTGGCCAGGAAGGGCCGGTAGAGAAACTTCCAGAGGAAAAACAGGAGGAGAACGAAGTTGACGACTTGGATCAGGAGGGATCGGTCCAGATTGATGAAGCTCCCGCCCCCTTCTGAGGCCAGCGCCGCGCCGGGGAGCAGGCCCAACAGGACGACGAGTCCTCCTACGAGCTTAGACATGCGTGAAATTCTCCAGGCCGAAGGCGTTGTGAAAAGAGGAGCAAGCAAAACACTAGACAAGTATCACGAGGGCCGGAAAACTGTCAAGGCCTGGTGATGATTCCGCCCCCGATCACCTGCTCCCCGTCGTAGAACACCACCGACTGCCCCGGGGTCACGGCGCGCTGGGGCTCGTCGAAGCGGACCTCCACGCGCCGCTCCCCCAGCGGCCGGACCACCGCCGGGGCCGACGCGTGGCCGTGGCGGATCTTAGCCGTCACCCGCAGCTCCCCGCGCGGCCAGTCGAACGGGATGAAATTGGCCTCGGCCGCCACGAGGCACTCGCTCTCGAGGCCCTCCGCCTCGCCCACGACGACGGCGTTCCGCTCCGGGTCCAGCGCGAGCACGTAGAGGGGGCGCTCGGAGGTCAGGCCGAGGCCGCGCCGCTGGCCCACGGTGTAGGCCGCGAGTCCCCGGTGCTCTCCCAGCCACCGCCCCGCGCGATCCACGATCGGACCGGGACGGAACGCCTCGGGAATCCGGCGCCGCAGGAACCCCCGGTAGTCGTCATCGGGAATGAAGCAGATCTCCATGCTCTCGGGCTTGTCCGCCACGGGAAGCCCGAGGGCGCGGGCCTTGGCCCGCACCTCCTCCTTGGTCAGCGCGCCGACGGGGAATTCAGCCGCGGCGAGCTGCGCCTGGGTCAGCGGCCACAGAAAGTCCGACTGGTCCTTCCTGGGATCCCGCCCGCGGAACAAGAGGTGCCGGCCGGTCTCGGGATCCCGCCCCAGGCGCGCGTAGTGGCCCGTGGCGACCGCCGTCGCCTCCCACGCGCGCGCCCGCCTGAGGAGCGACCCGAACTTGACCTCCTGGTTGCAGACCACGCAGGGCACCGGGGTTCGTCCCGCTCGGTACTCGCGGGCGAAGTTGTCAATGACCGTCCGGTCGAACTCGCGCTCCGAGTTGAGCAGGTAGTACGGGATCCCCAGCCGGCGCGCGACCTGCCGCGCGTCGTCCACGGTCTGGGGCGAGCAGCAGCTGCCGAAGCGCCGGGGCGCGTCCTCGGGCTCCTGCCACGGCCACACGCGGAGCGTCACCCCCACGACGTCGTGCCCCTGCTCGACCAGGAGCGCGGCGGCCACCGATGAATCGACGCCGCCGCTCATCCCGACGACGATGCGCTGCATCATATCTCGGAGGGGGGCTCCGCCCCCCTTCCGACACCTCCCCCCAAGGGTTGCGCGGGCCGAGCCCGCGCTCGAACGAGCGCGAGCCGGGTCACTCGCGCTGAATGCGACTCCCTCATCACGGCTTCAGGCGGCTCCCCGAGATCTGCTCGACCAGGCGCTCGAGCTCTTCGCGCGACGCATAGA
>ERZ1292640.462-Hain-H43-02um-R1-462-length-32976-cov-7_pt1 | contig 32976 bp, 16 predicted proteins | sample MGYA00564404_ERZ1292640 | MGnify/ENA primary metagenome ERZ1292640 (study PRJEB36523, sample SAMEA6512636) | groundwater metagenome | collected 2019-01-08 | study: AquaDiva: Metagenomics assemblies of 32 groundwater samples | reverse complement strand
ATGGCTCCGATCATGACGATGGCTCCGATCATGACGATGGCTCCGATCATGACGACGATGGCTCCGATGATGACGACGAGTGCGGCGATGGTTCCGACTATTCGGCAGTGTTCGATGCCGCCACAGGCACAGTGACTTTCCATCTCGGAACGGTCGCAGCGGATGACGGCGGAGAGGGTGGGGCAGATGAAGGGGCGGTCACGGTCACGGTCAAGGTTGTCGCCACCTCCGGCACGATTACCAACCGCGCGGTTATTTCCACGACGACCACAGAATCCAACACCGCCAACAACAGCAGCGAGTTGACGCACACGGTGGTCTCTGCCGACGTGGCAATCAGCAAGAGCGGCCCGGTGGGGATGGTGACGACGGGATCATCCATCACTTACACGCTGGACTTCCGCAATCTGGGCGCGGCCGCGGCCGAGGATGTGGTCGTAGTGGATACGCTGCCCGTCGGGGTGTCCTTTGTGAGCGCCAGTGGTGGAAGTTCCTATGATGCGGTGACCCGCCAGGTGAAATTCCACATCGGGACGCTGGCGGCCGATGATGGGGTCGCGGGAGGGGCCGACGAGGGCACGCGGACCGTGACGGTGAAAGTCACCGCCACCAGCGGTTCGATCATCAATCGGGGCACCATCTCGACCTCGACGCCCGAGTCTGACCTCAGCAACAACGCATCCGAGTTGACCAACACAGTTCACAGCAAGCCCTATGACGGGACTCCCGGCAAGATCACGGGCGGTGGTAGCGTGGACGAACGCATTCGCAACTTCGGCTTTGTCGTGCAGGGCAGGATCGAGCATGGGCAGATGGTCTTCACGGGCGAACTGGAGTTCCAGGACAAGAAGAAGGGGATTAATCTCCACAGCACTACTATCACGCTTCTCCGCGTGGCTCCGGACGGCAAGTCTGCCATGTTCACCGGTACGGCTAGAGTCAACGGCAGCGCGGGCTACAACTTCACGGTGTGGGTGGAGGACAACGGGGAGCCTGGGGCAGGAAGGGACCGTTTCCGCATCGAGATCACTGGTCCCAGCGGCTTCACTTACGACAGCAGTCGTCTGGCTACCAAGGGCGGCTTGCTGGATAAGGGCGGGAACATCCAGGTGCATCGTTAAATCCCCCTTTGTCAAGAGTCGGGAATTCCTTTCTCAGTCCCGCCGCCTGGATGAATGTTCGGCAAGAGTGAACCTAAGACCGGGAGTTCAAATCACGAAATACACTAACGGTTCTTGACGATGGTGTTTCCGATGTTCTGACCGGTTCAGCAGGACAAGATTGGTTCCTGGTGAATCTGTTTAGGGATGTTGTAACCGACGGGAAGCCCAACGAGTTGCATTGACGGAATAGGCAAAGACAATGTCGCCTGATGGACAATAGCCTGGCAAGGTGAAGGGCCGGTCTCGGTTCTTGTTTGAGAAAAACCGATAAAAACCATTGACAGGCTCTCCTGTGCTTTTATATTCCACGGAAAGTTAGCGGGCCGTGAAACGTTAAAGAACCATTAATCCCCGAATCTTTTGATACGGAAGAAGATGGGATTTATGGATTTTTTGTCGTTTTTTGGGGTTGTCAGGATGAGTGATTTGTGGGTATTGCCCATGTAGCTCAGTTGGCAGAGCGCGTCCTTGGTAAGGACGAGGTCATCAGTTCAACCCTGATCATGGGCTCCAGTTTTGAGCTATTTGAAAGAAAAAATAACACACTAAACATTAGGAAATCGCAATGGCTAAAGAACAGTTTATAAGAACTAAACCGCACGTGAACGTCGGCACGATCGGGCACGTTGATCATGGCAAATCGACCTTGACCGCCGGCATTCTGGTAGTGCAGGAGCGCAAAGGAATGGCCAAGAAGATTTCTTATGCGGACATCACCAAAGGCGGCACGGTACGCGATGAAACAAAAACGGTGACCATTGCAGTCTCCCACGTTGAGTATGAAACCAATGCCCGCCATTACGCGCACGTGGACTGTCCCGGGCATGCTGACTACATCAAGAACATGATTACCGGCGCGGCCCAAATGGACGGCGCGATCCTCGTGGTGAGCGCGGCAGATGGTCCGATGCCGCAAACCCGTGAACATATACTGCTGGCGCGGCAAGTCGGAGTGCCGGCCATTGTGGTGTTCCTGAACAAGGTTGACTTGGTTGACGATCCTGAATTGCTCGACTTGGTGGACATGGAGATCCGGGATTTGCTGAACAAATATGGCTTCCCGGGCGACACGACGCCCATCGTTCGTGGCAATTCCAAGGCGGCCATGGAAGGCAAGCCGGAAGGGGAAAAGCCGATCCAGGAATTGATGGATGCCATCGATAAGTTTATTCCCTTGCCGGTTCGCGAGGTCGATAAGCCGTTTCTGATGTGCATCGAAGACGTCTTCAATATTGAAGGTCGCGGCACGGTCGTCACGGGCCGGGTGGAGCGCGGCGAGTTGAACAAGATGTCCGAAGTGGAAATCGTTGGGATCAGCGAGACGCGGAAAACGGTCGCCACCGATATTGAAATGTTCCGCAAGCTGTTGGATAAAGCCAGCGCTGGAGACAACGTCGGCGTCCTGCTGCGTGGGATCAAGAAAGAAGAAGTCGAGCGCGGCATGGTTTTGGCCAAGCCTGGGACCATCACGCCGCACACCAATTTCAAAGCAGAAGTGTACGTGCTATCGAAGGATGAGGGCGGACGTCATACACCCTTTTTTACGAATTACCGTCCGCAGTTTTACTTTCGCACGACGGACGTGACGGGGACGGTGACTTTGCCTGAAGGCGTTGAAATGGTCATGCCCGGCGACAATGTTTCGGTGGAGGTGAAAGTCATTTCACCGGTTGCCATGGAAAGAGGCCAGCGGTTTGCCATCCGCGAAGGTGGCCGCACTATCGGCGCTGGCCGCATCAGCGAAATCATCGCTTAACACAGACACTGAGATCATCTTGGGAGCGCGCGTGAAAGGCCCGCCTCCGTGTCTTCGTTTTTCAGAGACAATTTGGCAATATGATATGGATCATTTAGGGCGGTAGCTCAATTGGTAGAGTAGCGGTCTCCAAAACCGTCGGTTGTGGGTTCGAGTCCCTCCCGCCCTGCCAAGCCGATGAGAAAGCCGGAGGGGTGGCAGAGTGGTCTATCGCGACGGTCTTGAAAACCGTTAAGGCTAAACACCTTCGGGGGTTCGAATCCCTCCCCCTCCGCCAAAAAAAGTGTGAACAAAGAATATATAAAACTTTTAGTTTGGGCCGTAGCCGTTGGAGTGGCTTTTGCATTTCTTTGGCGCAAAGGCTATCTTACTCGTCTGGCCGATTACGTAGCTGAAACTCGTGAAGAATTGAGAAAATGCACTTGGCCAACAGTCGATGAGTTGAAGGGATCGACCGCTGTGGTAATGGTGGCTATGGCGTTGCTGGGGGGATTCACCGTCGGGGTGGATTTTGTTTTGTCCTTTTTGATGCGGCTGGTCACTTAACGAAAGATACTCGGTCGATAAAAAAATTCATGCAGAGTCAATGGTTTGTTATCCATACCCTCTCGGGCCAAGAGCAAAAGGTCAAAGAGAGCATCGAAAAACGTCTCAAGACCGAGGAGATGGAGGAGTATGTCCACGAAGTCCTGGTGCCAATGGAAAAAGTTGCCGAAGTGCGGAACGGCAAGAAAACCGTTACCGCGCGGAAGCTTTATCCAGGCTATGTTTTCATTGATATAGTTCTTCTGGATGACAACAAGCGCGTGATTGAAAAGCCGTGGTATTTCATCCGCGAAACTCAAGGGATCATCGGATTTGTCGGCGGAGAAAGGCCGGCGCCGGCTTCCTCCGAGGAAATTGCCTCGATTAAAGAACAGATTTCGGACTCCGAAGATCACGAAAAGCCGAAAGTCAATTTTGAAGTGGGCGAAACCGTCAAGATTAATGATGGTCCGTTCCTGAACTTCAGCGGCGTCATTGAGGAAATTGAGCCGGATCGGGGCAAGCTCAAAGTGACGGTGAACATTTTCGGCCGCAATACGCCGGTTGAGCTGGAGTATTGGCAGGTGGAGAAAGCTTAAACACTGATATGGCAAAAAAGATCGTAGGACAAATCAAATTGCAGATCCCGGCCGGACAGGCCAATCCAGCTCCGCCGGTGGGCCCGGCTTTGGGACAACAAGGGGTCAATATCATGGCTTTCTGCAAGGAATTCAACGCTGCGACGAAGGACCAGGGTGGCATGGTGATCCCGGTTGTGATCACCGTTTATCAGGACAAGTCTTTCAAGTTTATCACCAAGTCACCGCCGGCTGCGATCCTGCTCAAGAAGGCGGCCGGCATTGCGACCGGTTCCAAAGTGCCCAACAAGGAAAAGGTTGGCCAAGTGACGCGCAAGCAGGTTCTGGAGATCGTAAAACTGAAGATGAAGGATTTGAATGCCGCAAATGAGGAGGCCGCCTTCCGCATTATTGCCGGGACGGCCCGCAGCATGGGCATTGATGTCCAAGATTAACTCCAATCGCGGGAGAGCATTCCGCTCGCTTGCACCGCACTAAAACTGATGCCAAGCAAACGTTACAAGAAAGCGCTCGAAATGGTGGATACCAGCAAAGCGTATCCTCTCAAATCGGCCGTCGATCTTCTCACGCACTTCCCCAAAGCCAAATTCAACGAAACGGTTGAAGTCGCATTTCGCCTGGGTGTTGATCCCAAGCAGTCCGATCAAATGGTTCGCGGCACCGTTCCTTTGCCGCACGGGAGCGGCACGATTGTGCGTGTGCTGGTGTTTGCCAAGCCAGGCCCCGCGGCCGACGCTGCCCAGGCCGCCGGCGCGGAATACGTCGGCTTTGAAGATTTGATCAAGAAATGCAGCGAAGGCTGGTCGGATTTTGATGTGGCTGTCGCCACTCCTGAAGCCATGGGCGAGGTCCGCAAACTGGGCAAAGTCCTTGGCCCTCGCGGATTGATGCCCAACCCAAAGACGGGCACGGTGACTGAAGATACTGCCAAGGCGGTCAGAGAAGTCAAAGCCGGACGGGTGGAATTCAAGATCGATAAAGCCGGCAACCTGCACGTGCCGGTGGGCAAGGTCTCATTTGCCTCAAATCAGATTGTCGAGAATGCGCGAGCGGTCATTGACGCGGTGAGTCGAGCTCGTCCCGCCAGCGTCAAAGGGACGTTTATCCAAAGCTGCACCTTGTCGGCCACCATGAGTCCGCCCGTCCGCCTGGATGTGCGGGAGCTTCTATCGGTGGCCTAATCTCAATCTCAACTTTCACGATCTCAATACATGCGCGCTGAAAAACAATTGATTAGCCAGGAGTACGTTGCCCGGCTTAACGCTTCGCCTTTTTTTATCCTGGTCGATTATAAGGGCTTGAGCGTTGGGCACTTCACCGAATTGCGCAAGCGTCTGACCAAAGCCAACGCCGAGATTCACGTCGTCAAGAATTCCATCTTCCGCATCGCGGCCCAGGAATCGAGACTGGCTGATTTGAGCGGAAGTTTGACCGGCCAACTCGCGGTGGTCACCGGCCGCCGCGATATCTCGGTGACCGCGAAAGTCGTCAAGACTTTCCAATCCGAATTTGACAGACCTAAAATCAAGTTTGGCTACCTGAATAACGAGCGTTTAGAAACTGCGGCCATTTTGGCTTTGGCCGATTTGCCCTCCATTGAAGTTCTGCGAGGCAGATTGGCTGGCCTGATCCAAGCGCCGGCAGCAAGTCTGGTCCGTCTGCTGAGCACACCGGCCGCCCAATTGGCGCGCGTGCTTCAGGCCAGAGTGGACAAAGGTTAGTCTCATTCTAACACTTTCCTCCCGGCCCGTGTCTCACCGGGAGCGAAACTAACATAACAACAAAGTAAATCGTCGGCCTGCAAACTGTGAGCTTAAACCATCCCAAGCTTTGGATGACGACGAGACTGAAAGGCAAGCTAACATGGCAGATATAACAGCAATAGTTGAACAGTTAAGCCAATTAACGGTCATTGAAACTGCGGACTTGGTGAAACAATTGGAGGCCAAGTGGGGAGTCAGCGCCGCGGCTCCCGTAGCCGTAGCCGGCCCTGCAGCAGCAGGCGGAGCCGCCGCCGCTCCCGCTGCCGAAGCCAAGACGGCTTTTGACCTGATTCTGGTGTCGGCCCCGGCAGAGAAGAAGATCGCCGTCATCAAGGCCGTGCGCGAAGTGAAAGCAGGATTGGGCCTGGCCGAAGCGAAGAAGCTGGTCGAAGAGGCGCCGAAGCCAATCTTGGAAGGAGCGAACAAGGCGGATACTGACGCCGCCAAGAAGAAACTCGAAGATGCAGGCGCCAAAGTTGAAGTAAAGTAAAGGCGCGCTTATTTTAGGAGTGGCGAGCCGGTCTCGCCACTCCTGTTCGCTCGGTCGAACAGCCAAACATCAATTGATTATCATAGGCAACCCGTTCGTCCAGAGGTAATTCAGTGTGATTTTCCGGTTCATCTCTGAGGAAAAGCCAGGGAGACTGGTGTCGTGTCGTTTAGAGTTAACCATGGTCGGGCCAACCCGCCACCTTACGAAATAAAGGTCAAAATGCCATCACGTGCCGTTGAACGTATTAACTTTGGGAAGATTAAAGAGGTCATCGCGCCGCCAAACCTGATCGAAGTGCAGGTCAATTCGTATCGTGAGTTTTTGCAGGCGGACATTGCGCCCTCGAAGCGGAAGAAGCTCGGACTCCAAGCCGTTTTTACGGAAGTCTTTCCCATTGAAAGCTATGACAGCAAATCGGTTCTTGATTACCACAGCTACGAAATTGGCGAGCCGAAGCAGGATTGGCTGGAATGTCTCCGCGAGGGCATCACTTACGGCGCGCCTTTGCATGTGACCTTCTTGCTCAAGGAAGAAAAGGGCACCAAAGAGGAAAAGGTATTCATGGGTGAGTTGCCGCTCATGACTCCCCAGGGAACCTTTGTCATTAACGGTGCCGAGCGCGTCATCGTCAGCCAGTTGCATCGTTCCCCAGGTTTGGCATTTGAAGCCACGCAGCATCCCAACGGGAAAACGCTTCATTCCTTCCGTATCATTCCGGATCGTGGTTCCTGGTACGAAGCTCAATTTGACACCAGCGATTTGCTTTATGTGTACTTGGACCGCAAGAAGCGCCGCCGGAAGTTCTTGACCACCACATTCTTCCGCGCTTTAGGCCACGGCTCGGACGCCGACATCCTGAAACTATTTTACGATATTGAAGACTTGAGCGTGAAGGAGGCTGAAGGATTGGATAACATCCAAAACAAGGTTCTTATCGAAGATGCCATCGATCCCGATAAGGGCATCGTGGTCGCTCGCGCTTTCGAGCCGTTGTCCAAGGCGGTGGTCAAACAAATTGCGGAGCTGGGTGTTACAAAGATCAGGGTGGTGGACACGACCGCTGACGACGGAATCGTCATCAAGTGCCTGAAAAAGGATCCCACCAAGACCGAAGAGGAAGCGCTCAAGGACATTTATCGGCGCTTGCGGCCGGGGGATCCGCCCACGGCAGCCAACGCCCGTGCTTTGATTAAGAGGCTCTTCTTCGATCCAAAACGATACGATTTGGGCAGGGTCGGCCGCTATAAAATCATGCAGAAACTCGGTCTCAAGAGCGGCGATGACTCGCGCATTTTGACCAAAGAAGACCTGGTCGGGGCCACCAAATATTTGCTCCGGCTGAAAAAAGGCGAAGGCACGTTGGATGACATCGACCATTTGGGAAGCCGCCGCATCCGCACCGTCGGCGAGTTGCTGGCCAACCAATGCCGGGTCGGACTGGCCCGCACGGAGCGTTTGGTTAAGGAACGCATGACCTTGTTCGACCAAGGCATGGATTCCATGACGCCTCAAAAACTGATCAATCCGAAGGCGCTTTCCGCCGTGGTGCGCGATTTCTTCGGGCGCAGCCAACTGTCCCAGTTCATGGATCAGATCAATCCCCTGGCCGAGTTAACGCACAAGCGCCGCCTGTCCGCTCTTGGACCTGGCGGTCTGTCGCGTGACCGGGCTGGTTTTGAAGTGCGGGACGTTCATCCCTCGCATTACGGGCGCATTTGCCCCATCGAAACCCCGGAAGGTCCCAACATCGGCTTGATCGCCTCGCTGGCGACTTTCGCCCGCGTCAATGACTTCGGTTTCATCGAAACACCCTACCGGAAAGTCGAGAAAGGCCGGGTCACCAGCCATATTGATTATCTCACGGCCGACCGCGAGGAGACGTTCATCGTCGCGCAAGCCAACGCTCTCATCGACGATAAAGGCCGGTTTGTGACCGACAAGGTGATGTGCCGGTGCAAAGGGGATTTCATTGATGTCGAGCCTTTGCGCGTCGATTACATGGACGTCTCGCCGAAACAATTGGTTTCTGTCGCCGCCGGTTTGATTCCCTTCCTGGAGCATGATGATGCCAACCGCGCCTTGATGGGGTCCAACATGCAGCGCCAGGCCGTCCCGCTGCTGGTCACAGAAGCGCCGCTGGTTGCTACCGGACTGGAGGAGCGCGTGGCCCGCGATTCGCGCGCCGTGATCGTCGCCGACGATTCCGGCAAAGTGGCCTCCGTCACAGGCAACCAAATCATTATCACCCGCGACGGCAAATTGCCCGAAGGCAAGAAGAGAATTAAAAACGACCCGGGCGAAGGGATTTGCGTTTACAACGTCCGCAAATTCATGCGGTCAAATGCGGCCACTTGCATCAACCAAAAAATAGTGGTCGAGAAAGGGGACGTCGTGAAAAAAGGCCAGGTGATTGCCGATGGCCCTTGCACGTCCGGCGGCGAGCTGGCCCTGGGACGCAATGTGCTCTGCGCTTTCATGCCTTGGAACGGTTACAATTTCGAAGACGCCATCCTGATCAGCGAACGGATCGTCAAAGACGACGTTTTCACTTCGATTCACATTGATGAATTTGAAGTGGGCGCTCGCGACACCAAGCTTGGCCCGGAGGAAATTACCCGCGATATTCCCAATCTCGGCGAGGATGCGCTCAAAAACCTGGGCCCGGACGGCGTCATCCGCATCGGGGCGGAAGTCAAACCGGGCGATATTCTGGTCGGCAAGATCACGCCCAAGAGCGAAACCGAATTGGCGCCGGAGGAGCGGTTGCTGCGCGCCATTTTCGGAGAAAAAGCAGCCGACGTAAAGGACACTTCCCTTAAAATACCCTCCGGGACCTATGGCATTGTCATGGACGTCAAGGTTTCCTCCAAGAAAGAGGTGGACCGGGGCGCCCGGGTCTCGCCCACTGAAGCCAAGAAACACGCCAAACAGGTCGAAGAGGAATACAAGGCCAAGATGGACGAACTGCGCGAGCAACTGACCGAGGCGTTAAGCAATATCCTCCTGGGCGAAAAAATTCCGCTGGACGTGGTGAATTCTGAAACCGGGGAGATTATCATCCCGGCCAACCGAAAGATCACCAAGACGCTCCTGCGCAAGCTGGCCGGCGTTTACGACCGCATCGAAATCGATCCCTCGCCCATCCGCAACAAAATCAACGAAATCATCGGCAACTTTAAGAAGAAGTTCGATGAGCTGCAAATGCAGCACGACGAGGAGATGGAGCGCGTGGAAGCGGGGGACGATGTGGACCTAGGAACCATCAAGTCCGTCAAAGTTTATATCGCTTCCAAGCGCAAACTGTCCGTCGGAGACAAAATGGCAGGACGGCACGGGAACAAGGGCGTGGTGGCCAAAATCGTGCCTGAGGAAGACATGCCCTTCCTCTCGGACGGAACGGCGGTGGACATCGTGCTGAACCCGCTGGGCGTACCTTCGCGCATGAATGTGGGCCAAGTCCTGGAAACTCATCTGGGCTGGGCGGCCAGATTATTGGGCTTGCGTTTTGCCACGCCCGTTTTTGATGGCATCAAGGAAAAAGACATCCGCAGCTACTTGAAGCAGGCTGACCTGCCTGAACACGGGAAGACGCTCCTCTACGACGGCCGCACGGGCGAGCCGTTCGATCAGGAAATCGTCGTCGGCTACATTTACATGATGAAACTGGGCCACTTGGTCGCAGACAAGATTCATGCTCGCGCCGTGGGGCCCTATTCGCTGGTTACGCAGCAGCCGCTGGGTGGCAAGGCGCAATATGGCGGCCAGCGCTTCGGCGAAATGGAAGTCTGGGCCATGGAAGCGTATGGCGCCGCTTACACGCTGCAGGAGTTGCTGACCGTAAAATCGGACGACGTGCAAGGCCGCACGCGCATCTATGAAAGCATTGTCAAAGGAGATAACTCCCTCGAGGCGGGGGTGCCCGAATCCTTCAATGTGTTGGTCAAGGAAATGCAGTCCCTGGGGCTTGATGTAAAAGTCGGCTATTCCAATCCTTTGGATCAGCCGGCCCAGCCCGGCGCGCTGGCTGCCTTGGGTTAGACCGTTTTCGCCAAAAGTTGCACCTGTTTTAAAAAGTATGATGAACACCAAAGAATCTGCCCGCGAATTGCTTGGCCTGGACAAGGTCAACTTGGTCGATTACGTCGCCATTGCGGTCGCCTCGCCGGAAGCGATCCGGTCCTGGTCGAAAGGCGAAGTCAAGAATCCGGAGACCATCAATTACCGCACCTTCAAGCCGGAAAAAGGCGGCTTGTTCTGCGAGCGTATTTTCGGCCCGGTCAAAGATTGGGAATGTTCCTGCGGCAAGTACAAGCGCATCAAACACCGGGGCGTGGTCTGTGATCGCTGCGGCGTCGAAGTCACCCTCTCCCGGGTCCGGCGGGAACGCATGGGGCATATCGAATTGGCCGTCCCAGTGTCACACATCTGGTTTTTCAAGTGCATGCCTTCCCGCATCGGCCTGATGCTGGACATGACGGCGCGCAACTTGGAGCGCATCATTTATTACGAGGATTACCTGGTCATTGATCCTGGCTCGACCCCGCTCAAGGTCCACCAATTGCTGAGCGAGATGGAATATCGTGAAGCCAAGGAAACCTACGGTTCGGAGGCCTTTGTGGCGAAAATGGGCGCCGAGGCCGTGCGCGAAGCGCTGACCAAGGTCGATCTGCCAAAACAGGTGGAGCAATTGCAGACAGCAATGACCGAGACCAAGAGCAAGCAAATCCGCAAGAAAATCGCCAAACGCATCAAGTTGTATCAAGGGTTTTTCAGTTCGAAGAGCCGCCCGGAATGGATGATTCTGACCGTACTGCCGGTCATTCCGCCGGATTTGCGCCCGCTGGTTCCTTTGGAAGGGGGGCGGTTTGCGACGTCGGATTTGAACGACTTGTACCGGCGCGTCATCAACCGCAATAATCGTCTGAAAAACCTGCTGCAGCTCAAGACCCCCGAAGTCATCATCCGCAACGAGAAACGCATGCTGCAGGAGGCGGTGGATGCTTTGTTTGACAACGGCCGCCACGGGCGGGCGGTGACCGGCGCCGGCAATCGCCCGTTGAAATCGTTGAGCGACATGCTCAAAGGCAAGAGCGGGCGCTTCCGTCAAAACCTGCTGGGCAAGCGGGTCGATTATTCGGGCCGCTCGGTCATTGTCATCGGCCCGGAATTGAAACTGTATCAATGCGGCCTTCCCAAGAAAATGGCCCTGGTGCTGTTCGAGCCGTTCATTATCCGGCGTTTGAAAGAACTGGGCTACGTGCATACGGTGCGGTCGGCCAAGAAAATGATCGAGCGCCAATCGCCGGAAGTCTGGGACATCCTGGAGGAAGTGACCAAAGGACATCCCGTGCTGCTGAACCGCGCTCCGACCTTGCATCGCTTGTCCATCCAGGCGTTTGAACCCGTCCTCATCGAGGGTGAAGCGATTCGCATCCACCCCTTGGTCTGCACGGCTTACAACGCGGACTTCGACGGCGATCAGATGGCCGTGCACGTCCCGCTGTCGGTCGAAGCGCAGATGGAAGCGCGCCTGCTGATGATGGCGCCGAACAACATTTTCAGCCCGTCCAGCGGCAAGCCGATCATGACACCGACGCAGGACATCACGCTGGGATGCTATTATTTGACGGCCAATCCTCGTTTGACCGTCCACTCGCAGGCGAATGCCTACGTCAAACTGTTTGGGTCCAAAGGCGAAGTCATCTTTGCCCACGATGATGGAGCGGTGAGGACTCATGAGAAGATCCGCATGGCCAACCCTGATTACGGCCGGAAGACGGTCTATGGCGATGCGGACAAGAAAGTGATCGAAACCACTGTGGGGCGGGTGATCTTCAGCGAAATCTGGCCGCTGGAACTGGGTTTCCCCAACAAAGTCGTCGGCAAGTCGCAAATCGGTGAGTTCATCTGGAATTGCTATAAGATCTGCGGGCACGAGAAGACCGTGGTCACACTCGACAAGCTGAAGGAATTGGGCTTCTACGAAGCGACCCGCGCCGGTGTTTCCATCGGGATTGACGACATGATCATTCCCAAAGAAAAGACCCACGAGATCGAAGCGGCGCAAAAGCAAATCAGCGACGTGGAAAAGCAATATCGCAAAGGAGTGATCACTCCCGGCGAACGCTACAACAAAGTCATCGACATCTGGACGCACTGCACCGACCAGATCGCCAACGTCATGCTCCGAACCCTCGAGCATAACCAGGGCAAGCGCGAATACAACCCGGTGTGGCTCATGGTCGATTCCGGCGCGCGCGGCAATCGCCAGCAGGTCCGCCAATTGGCCGGGGTCCGCGGATTGATGGCGAAACCTTCCGGCGACATTATCGAGAAGCCGATTCTGTCCAACTTTCGGGAAGGATTGACGGTGCTGGAGTACTTTATTTCGACGCACGGTGCGCGTAAAGGCCTGGCGGATACGGCCCTCAAGACAGCCGATTCGGGTTACATGACACGCAAGCTGGTGGATGTGGCGCAGGACGTCATTATTCGGGAGCATGACTGTGGCACAACCAACGGCATTTGGGTGCAGGCCATTTACGAAGGCGAAGATGAAGTGGTGAAACTGAGCGAGCGCCTCGTCGGCCGCTTCGGCTGCGAGGATATTGCCCATCCCAGCGATCCCAAGACCAAGATCACCAAGGCCAACGAAGAAATCGATGAGGTCAAAGCCAAGGAAATCGAGAAGGCCGGCGTGGAGAAAGTCAGAATTCGTTCGGTGCTGACTTGCGAAAGCAAGTACGGCATCTGCATGGCGTGCTACGGTCGAAACCTGGCCACGGGCAACCTGGTCAAGCTCGGCGAAGCCGTGGGCATCATCGCCGCCCAGTCCATCGGCGAGCCCGGCACACAATTGACCATGCGCACCTTCCACATCGGGGGCACCGCCTCACAGGTCTTCAAACAGCCGCAGATCAAAGCCAAGTTTGACGGGGCGGTCCGCTATAACGAACTGCGTTTGGTGGGCCTGGAGGATGGCAGCAACATCGTGCTGAACAAGAACGGTTCCATCTCCATTGTGGCGGAAGACGGCCGTGAATTGGAGACGCACAATATTGTCATCGGTTCCGTCATTTCCGTTGCCAACGGCGGGCGGGTCAAACGCGGCGACACTTTTGTGCAATGGGATCCTTACAACGTGCCGATTCTCTCCGAGAAGGCCGGGCGCGTCCAATTCCAGGATATCATTGAAGGAGTGACCATGAAACAGGAAGTGGACGAAACCACGGCCCAGGAAGCCATGGTCGTCATCGAACACAAGGAAGACCTCCACCCGCAGATCATCATTGCCGACGATCGAGGGGAAGCCCTGGCCAATTATCCGATTCCTTCGGGCGCGCACATCGTCGTGGGCGAGGGCGACAAAATCGTCGCCGGCACGCTCATGGCCAAGACGCCGCGCAAGACCTCCAAGACCAAGGACATTACCGGCGGTCTGCCGCGCGTGGCCGAATTGTTTGAGGCGCGCCGTCCCAAAGATGCCGCCGAGATCTCCAAGATCGACGGGATCGTCGATTTCGGGCCCAGCGTGCGCGGCAAGCGGACCATTCTCATCAAGGACCCGCAGACCGGCCTGGAGGAAGAACACCTCATCCCGATTGGCAAACACGTCATTGTTTTCAAGGGCGATTTCGTCAAGAAAGGCCAGCAATTGACCGAAGGGCCGATTGTGCCTCATGAAATCCTCGATGTTTGCGGACCTCAGGAGTTGCAGGAACATCTGGTGAACGAAGTTCAGGAAGTGTACCGGCTGCAAGGCGTGACCATTAACGATAAGCACATCGAGATCATTGTCCGGCAAATGTTGCGCAAAGTCCGCATCACTGAGCCTGGCGACACGAGTTTCCTCTGGGGCGAACAGGTGGATAAAATCGCTTTCGAAAATGAGAACCAGCGAGTGGAAAAAATGGGTGGCAAACCGGCCGAGGCCCAACCCGTCCTGCTGGGGATCACGAAAGCTTCACTGGAAACAGAAAGCTTCCTCAGCGCCGCTTCCTTCCAGGACACCACCCGTGTTCTCACCGAGGCGGCCACCATGGGCAAAGTCGATTCGCTGCGCGGCTTCAAGGAGAACGTGATCATGGGTCACATCATTCCGGCCGGCACTGGTTTCAATCACCACCGCAATGTGGCTTTGAAACCGCTGGTGGAAGAAATCCCGGTCGCCGAGGAACCTAATCCGCTCATGGACGAGCCGATGGTGAGCTAGCTCTGGTCGATGACCGGGGGATTATCTGGGCCGAAGGATTGGGCGTGACCGCGGCCAAGGGCAAGACACCGGTCACGCCCGGCACGCCCTTTCTTTTGGGGAGCATGTCCAAGCTGGTCACCGCCACGGTCGTGATGCTGGCGGTCCAGGACAGATTGGCTGACTTGGATCGACCCAATACCAATTACCTGTCGGACTTCAGAGTCTTGAGTCGTTACCAGGAACATTCCGAAGAGCACATCACGTTGCGGCGCCTACGAACTGGAGTGGTGGACCAAGTTGGCCGTTCTGATTGAGGGCGCGATGAATATACTCCACGGATCACCGTTCATCAAAAGGATGGAGAAATCACAGACGGAGAAATCATTACTGGTCGAGCGGAGGCTCTTGCGGTAAGTTGCAGCGCGCTATGCTTTCTTTGCCAAAACCTGAAGTGATCTTTACTCACGAAAGTGACTTGGACGGCTTTGTTTCCGGCCTGCTGCTGCAACGGCTCGCCCAAAAGGCTTTGGGAGCTCGGCCCTCCTTGGAAGCGTATCACAACCACAATTGGCGTCTGCGCAACCTGAACGAACGCGCTGCCTGGGTCAGCGATATGACCTTTGAGACGCGGCTGGATAAGCCGGACTGGGTCGTGATCGATCACCACGCCACTGAAATTCCGGCCAAGAAAGCGATTTTGATTCATGACCTGAACAAGTCCGCCAGCTTGCTTAGTTACGAACTCTGCCGGCAGGAAGGCCTGGGCAGCCCCGCTTTGGACCGCCTGGTTCATTTGAGCAACGTCAGCGACCTTTTTCTGGCCGACGACCCTGACTTTGTCATCGCCAACGATTACGCCGGCCTGGTGAAGACCTACCAGTTCTGGAACCTCTACGAATTGATCCAAGGCGAATTGGAGCGCTTGCTGGATCATCCGCTGCTGGCAGTCATGGAAGTCAAGCGGCGCGTTGAGAATCCGCTCGGCTATGCCTGGAGCAAAGCGCAGGTCACCGAGATCACGCCGATCATTGGCTTCGTGGATACCGTGGTCGGCAACATCAATCTGATTGTGCACCAACTGTTGCAGAAGCAAGAGACGCCTTATCCGGTGTTGGTAACGCTTTTCCGCAAAGGCAACGGCGCCATCATCGCCAGCCTGCGCAGCCGCAATGGAGAAGCACTGAAGCTGGCGGAGAAATTGAAGGGGGGCGGCCATGCCAATGCCTGCGGCGCCGCCCTGCCGCGCTCCGTGCAAACGGTACCCGATGCCATCGAGTACATGCGGCAGGTCTTGAATCCTGCTCCACTGAGAGAGGCGCCTCTCAATAGCCTGGAGGAAGCCTTCGCTTCGATAGAAGGCGACAAAGGGATGGCTCAGTAACCGGTTCCAGTGCGCAGAAAAACTCGGAGCGTTGCAGCCTGCACCTGTCTCAATCGGCGGGTGGAGTTTTCCGATCAGCGGCGGAATTGCATCCAGGAGGATTCGGGCTCGTGCGTGCCGCAGGCGGCATTGGTGGGTGCCTCGGCAGGCAGGTTGTTGGGCGTGACCAGATTGTTGGCCAACAGAAACGCTTCCACCTCATCCCCGCTCACATCGGCCAGCATCCGGCCATCGATCTCGACGCAAGGGCTCAACATTTGGCCGCTCTTTTCAATCATTTCCTGTCGCTGCGCCGGATCGTTCATGATGTCGCGGTCTTCATAAGGCAGATCGTACTTGCGCAGGATAGCCCGCACTCCCTGGCTCCAGCCACACGTGGGTTTCAAATAGGCAATAATCTTTGGTTTAGTCATAGCTTCAGATATTCTGCTACCATGGTGCCAAAAAATGTCAAATCTGCAAACTGTTTCCGGCAAACTGTTTCCCAGCTTTGGAGATTGGACTTTGCACGTTGGACTTGATTGAATTTTCTCCATGCCATTGCGGCTCTTGATTATTCCGGACAAATTCAAAGGAACCTTGACGGCGCGCCAGGCCGCCGAAGCGATCGCCCAGGGCTGGCGCGAGTCGCGACCTGACGATGTGATCGAGTTGCTGCCGATGAGTGATGGCGGCGATGGCTTTGGCGAAGTGATCGCAGGACTGTTGCCTGTGGCAGAGCAAAGCGTCCGCACCTGCACCGCCGCGCGCCAACCGCACACCGGCAAATGGTGGTGGGACGAGAGCAGCAAGACCGCCGTTATCGAAACCGCTCAAATCATCGGGCTGGCTCTGCAGCCTCCGGGGCGTCTTCACCCTTTCGATCTGGACACCTTCGGGTTGGGAGCCGTCTTTCAAGCGGCGGCAGAAAAAGGCGCCCGCTCCTGCCTGGTCGGCATTGGCGGGAGCGCGACCAACGATGGCGGATTCGGCCTGGCACGGTCGCTCGGCTGGGAATTTCGCGATGCCCTGGGGCGAGCGATCGAACAATGGACCCGATTGGAGGCGCTTTCTTCCATTCACCCGCCTTCGCTTGGGGCCGCCGCTGCGAGCAGAGCGACCTATCACCGGAGAATTGAAGAATTGAGCGGGCCCTCGCCCTCCCAAGCCAAGGATCTGCCCCCTGTTTTCAACGACCTGGTGATCGCGGTGGATGTCCAAAACCCCTTGCTCGGTCCGAACGGCGCCAGCCGCATTTACGGTCCGCAAAAAGGATTGCGCCCGGAAGATTTCGCGCTGGCCGAGCGTTGTCTGGAACGGCTGGCAATGACGGTGACGCAGGACTTGCGCCTCGACTGCGCCGCTGAACCGGGCACCGGCGCGGCCGGAGGGCTGGGATTCGGCTTGCGCGTCTTTCTTGGGGGCCGTTTTGCGCCCGGCTTCGGAGTTTTTGCACGGCTGGCAAGACTGGAGGAGCGGCTGCGCTCGGCGCAACTGGTCATTACGGGTGAAGGGGCGCTGGACCGTTCGAGCCTGATGGGGAAGGGAGTAGGCATGATCGCTGATTTGTGCGCCAAAAGGGGCATTCCGTGTCTCGGAATGGCCGGCTCGCTGGAGAGCGCGACATTTTCGGAGGTTGCGCAGCCGCCTTTTGCCCGAACCGCCAGCATTTGCCCTCGCCTGACAACGGCGGATCAAGCCAAAGAAAAGCCTGCTTTCTGGCTCCAGAAACTTTCGGCTGAAGTTGCCGAAGAATGGTCAGCCTTGATCCCGACGCCGGAAGTTGCCCGCGAATCACGCTAAACCATGCGAATGCGCCGAGCATGCCGACACGAGAGCCAGAGCAGCAAAACGATGCGGCAACTTGTCGGCGGCGTGGCCTGGCTTTCGTGTCTTATCGCGTGCTTGGCGGGCTCCACGTCGGTTATCGGTTTGCTGACAATTGGCTTGCCGCGCTGGCAGAGCGTCCCTAATTTGCCCGCGCATGGCGCTAAAGTTTCTCAGCCTCTTTGGGCTGGTGATCATGGTTGGCCTGGCTTGGGCTGTTTCCCTGAATCGGAAATTGTTTCCCTGGCGAACGGTGGTCAGCGGACTGGCTTTGCAGTTCATCTTTGCCTGCCTCATTCTTAAAACGGAACCGGGCGCAGCCGTCTTTGTCCTGGCCCAGAGAGCCGTCACCCGCCTCATCAGTTTTGCCGACGAAGGCGCCATCATGGTCTTCGGGCCGCTGGCCACGAAATCATTTCTCTCCGAAAAATGGGGCGCGGAAAACGCCATGATTTTCGCCATCACCGTTTCAGCCACAATCATCCTGGTCTCGTCTTTGTCGTGCCTGTTGTATCATTACGGCATTCTGCAACGGGTGGTGCAAGCGGTGGCCTGGGTGATGCAGCGGGTCATGCGCACCAGCGGCAGCGAAAGCCTTGCGGCGGCGGCGAATATCTTCATGGGCCAGACCGAAGCGCCGCTTGTGATCAAGCCCTATTTGGCCCGCATGACGCAAAGTGAAATCATGGCGCTGATGGTCGGAGGCATGGCGACCATCGCCGGTGGCGTGCTGGCCGCTTATGTTTCATTTGGGATTTCGGCGGGACATCTGTTAACGGCCTCGGTCATGAGCGCGCCGGCTGCTCTGATGATCGCCAAAGTGATGGTCCCTGAAACGGAACAGAGCGAAACGGCCGCAGGTGCTTCCGCCCGCATCGAGCGTGAGACCACCAACGGCCTCGATGCGCTTTGCCGGGGCGCGAGCGACGGGTTGACCTTGTCGTTGAATGTCATGGCGATGCTGATCGCGTTTGTGGCGGTGGTGGCGCTGGCCAACTATTTGCTGGCCTTTCCCCAGCACAAATTGGGGGTGGCAGACCCGATCACATTGCAGACGGTCTTTGGCTGGGCCAATGCGCCGTTCGCCTGGCTGATGGGTGTGCCGGCGAAGGATTGCTTTGCCATCGGCCAAATCCTGGGCGAGCGCATCGTGCTCAATGAATTTGTCGGCTACTTGTCGCTTGCCAAAATAAAGGCGTCGCTGGATGAACGCAGCTTGACCCTGGCGACGTATGCGTTGTGCGGCTTTGCGAATTTCACCAGCATTGCCATTCAGATCGGCGGCATCGGTTCGCTGGCTGCGACCCGGCGCCGCGACCTGGCCCGCTTGGGGCTGCGCGCCATGGTGGGCGGCCTCCTGGCTTGCTATCTGACGGCGACGGTGGTGGGAATTCTGATTTGAGCGTGGATAAAATCGCTTTCCCTTGCCTGATAATCTGCTTAATTCAAAGAAGCAATTGAGAGATGCACAGCGGCTTAAAAATATTCTTGTATATCGTGTTCATCACCGGCGCTTGCCTGTCGGGCTACTCCTTTCTGAACCAATATCGGCGGCTGTTTACTGAACCCGCCGAAGTGTCTCTCAGCAAAACTATTGCACTCACGGCATCCGCCAATGAGGCTGCAACCTCAACCAATGAGGCTGGGTTGACGAATGAGGCTGTGGCCGGGACGACCGAGGCCACGGCTGCGACCAATGAGATTGCGGCGTCCGCGAATGAATCATTGACGGCCAGCAACGAAGTTGCGACGGCCACGGACTCAAGCACGCCTCCCGATAATCAACCGAAGCTGACGAAAGAAGACCTTAAGACGGAGCCTGACGATTCCCAATCCGGCGGTTACGCCAATCTGGTGATCAACACCGGACTTTTTTTTCTATCGGTCATTGGCCTTGGCGTGTTGGTCGGCAATGATGTGTCACATTTTTTTGGCAGCCGCGCTCTCAAATTCCTCTACAACGATGAAGGCGAGGCATTTAGAGATCCGGAGTACGAGTTGGCTGAGCAGGAATGGGCCGATGGCAATCACCTGGAGGCCATTCGCCTGATGCGCGATTATCTGAAAAAGTATCCTCGGGAACAGCACGCCGCCTTGCGCATCGCCGAGATTTACGAGAACGATTTGCACAATTATTTGGCCGCGGCGCTGGAGTACGAGGAAATCCTCACCAAGAAACTGCCCGCCGAGCGCTGGGGTTGGTCTGCGATCCATCTCTGCAACCTTTATCTCAAGCTCGACCAGCAGGAAAAGGCCGTCGCGCTTTTGCGACGCATCGACGCCGAATACGGCGAGACGGCGGCAGCCGAGAAAGCGCGCCAGCGTCTGGCGATGTACGATGGCGGAGACCAAAACACCTTAAATGAAGAACCGCCGCCGCCGACAGGTTGACGGAGCCACAGCCAAACGAGCAAATGGGGTCACATCTCAACATTCAACATTATATCCAATTGCTCCGCGAACGAAGAGCCCGGCAGTGGTTATGTGGGTTGGTTCAATCGCCGACGCTGAAGGCGAGTTGGACTTTGCGGTTGCGCGCTGAGCGGTGAGGTGCATTGCATGTCGCTTGGCCGAGGACCGTTTACCGCCACATCAATTCCGCAATGCCAGCAAATTGTTGAATGTTGAGATGTGACCCTAATTCGACCAAACTGGAAATTTTCAATTCTCAACTCCGTCCGCTTTCGCTAAATTCGCAGCGTTATTGCGGTGACACTTGCTGCGGATCGAAAACGCGCCGGGGTCGCCGCCGATTATTTATGTCTGACTCTTACATACAGAATTTGCTGGCTGAACGCATTGGGGGAAACCAATACGGGAAGTCCGCCGCCATTTATAAGTTTGAGAAGATCAAGCGCGCCAAACGCGCGGCCCTCGCCGCCAATCCCGGCACGGAAATCATCGATATGGGCGTGGGCGAACCGGATGAAATGGCCTTTCCGGAAGTGGTCAACGAATTGCACAAGGAAGCGCTCAAATCGGAGAACCGGGGGTACGCGGACAATGGCGACGCCGTGCTGCAGCAAGCGGCGGCCCGATACCTGGACCGCGTGTGCGGCGTGAAGAATATCGATCCGGAAACAGAGGTAATCCATTCCATCGGGAGCAAAGCCGCCCTCTCGATTTTGCCGGCCGGTTTGGTGAATCCGAGTGATTATGTGCTAATGACGACCCCGGGCTATCCGGTCTTCGGCACGCACTCGAAGTATTACGGCGGCTTGGTTTATAACCTGCCTTTGACGGAAAAGAACGGTTTTTTGCCCGACTTGGAGAGCATTCCACATGAGGTCTTGGCGAAAGCGAAGGCGCTCGTCCTGAACTATCCGAACAACCCGACCGGCGCGAGCGCCACTCCTGAGTTTTTTGCGCGCGTGGTGGAGTTCGCGTCGCGAAACCATCTCGTGGTCATCCATGATGCGGCTTACGCGGCTTTGGTGTTTGAAGGCAATCCACTCAGCTTTTTGGCCACGCCGGGCGCAAAGGAGGTTGGTGTGGAACTGCATTCCGCGAGCAAGAGCTTCAATATGACGGGGTGGCGTTGCGGGTTCGTGGCTGGAAATGAACTGTTGGTGAAGGTTTACGGCGACGTCAAAGACAACACGGATTCCGGGCAATTCCTGGCGATTCAACATGCGGCGGCCTACGGTTTTGACCATCCGGAGATCACGGCCCAAATCGCCGCCAAATACTCGCGACGCATGGACGGGCTGGTGCAGGTGCTGCAAGGGGCCGGCTTCAATGCCCGAAAACCCAAGGGTTCCTTCTTTCTCTATGTCCAGGCTCCAAGAGCCGCGGTCAGACAGAACGGCGTGCGTCTCGAATTCAAGAGTGCTGAAGAAGTGTCCCAATGGCTTATCACTGAGAAACTGATCTCAACGGTGCCCTGGGATGATGCCGGAGCCTACCTGCGCTTTAGCGTGACGTTCATGGCCAGGGGTGTGGCTGATGAAAAGCGCGTCTTCGATGAGATTGGGCGGCGGCTGGGCGACGTGCGCTTTGAGTTTACGGCTGGCGTGGCGTGACGACGCGGTAATAGCGGCTTTTGTGGCCGGCAATTGAATCGGTAACTTCCACGATACGTGTGGCAGGCTGCGCCTCGGAGTCTCTTAACCTCAGCCATATTCCCGCGTCGAACGATTCCGTGTATTGGACGGAATAAGATTTGCCGGCGACAGCCTGGAATCGAATTCTGATTTCAATGTTGGATCCTGCCGTCCATTCGATGGATTCAATCCTGACCACGCTTTGGGCATCGCGCGGATTGGTGCCGCTCATGAATTCCCGCAGGTTCGTCTGGCCATCCCTGTCCGGATCGGCCTGATCACCGCTGATAGATGCATTGGCCAACTCGGCGGCGGTGAAGTAATCCGCTTTCCAGGAGAGCAACGTGTCCTGGCCGGGGGATGCGCCGGCCGGACTGGGGCGCCAGTTTATTGGATCGTTTCCGTAACTTCGAAGATTGATGCGTTCAAGGGAAGGGCCGGAGCCCGCGGCATTGGTCGGCCAAGGTGACAGGTTACCGTATCTGACTTCATCGACCGTGACGTAGGGCACAAATGCAACGCCATTGGTGTCGATATCGGGCGCGTCCGGCTGCTGCAACTGCTGGAATTCTCCGTTGTCTTGCAGGGCGCCGGAGTAGGGACCCAACACTACCACATCAGCAGGCAGATTGTGTTTGGCGCGAAACGCCACCGGATCGGTCCCCGCCACCACGAGCAGGCCATGAGCCGGGATTTGGACATTGGCTGGAAAAGTGAACGCTGCTCCGTTGAGTTTCCAGGTATTGGTCGGATGAACCGGGTCGTAGAGTCTAATGGCGTCGTTGGAAGTGTTCTTCAATTCGATAAATTCATCTCCGCCGGGGGCTGGATGGTACTGAATTTCACTGATAACAACGGGTCCCACGCGTGGACCGGCGTTCACAGAGCCAAACGTGTTCGTCTCTTGAGGCGGATAAAGGATCTCGCCCGTGCTGCTGGCGTAGCGTCCGAAGGAAACGCCGTTGGCCGCGGCGTCAAAGCGAAAGCCGTCGCTGTATCCCGTGAGATTGCCGGCATTATCCGCCGAGAAGAGGAAAACCTCCTCGCCATGCGAACTCAGTGAAAAACTGGGATCGACCCCCGAATTAGTGTTGAAATCGGCCTCCGTGAACACGCGGTAGCCGTTGCCGGCAATGGTCGTATCCGAGGGGATGCGGAACTTCTTCGGGAGGGAGCGGTCATCGGTCAGGAACCAGCCGCCGATATTCACTTCGTTGGTGGCCGGGTTGAAGCATTCGATGGCATCCAACAGTGGCGGATCGGTGTGGGTGAGGATTTCATTGATCAGAATGCCTGGAATGGGCGTGAGCGCGGGATCGGTCAGGCCCGGCGACCCGCCCAACCTGGCGCTGCGCCGCCAGCTCGCTTTGGCGTTCCAGGTATCCCAGGGAGCCGACTCGTCCACGATGACGAGGGCGAAACCCTGTCCATCCGTTACCGGGTCCCAACTGTTATTGTAGTCAAATTCGAGCACCTTTTCACCCATCGCGTCTTCGAGCCGCAGGTTTTCTCCGTTATTCTCCAAATTGCCCGAATACGTTCCGGCGATGTGGAAACCGCTGCCGTAACGGGCGGCAAACGCCGCCTGGTTTTTCGTCAGCAAAACGGTCTGGCCGGCGTCGAGATTCGTGACGTTGCTGCCGGTAAAATCGAAGTCGATTCCGCCGACAAAATGCACGCCCCTCAAATCCAGCGCGACCGGCCCGATGTTTTTCAACTCGAGGTATTCAAAATCCTCCTGGTCGAACGGGCTTCCGATGGGTGGCGGCGCCGGATGATACATGATTTCGGTGACGCGGAGATACAGTTGAGCGGCACTCGGATTGCCGGCATAGGTGATCGAGTTAACGAGCCGTCCCGAGTCATCCAGCAGATGAACGGTCTCGCCGCGCGCGGAGAGTTGTCCTCGGTAATTGCCTTGGACAAAGAGAGATTGGCTGCCACCCGGTCCGTTGGTGCGCGCGCGAAAGGCCACCACATCGGGCGAGACATAAAGCGCGCTGTTGGTGGGGATGACGCCGCCGCCCTGAAAGACGTGCTGGACCGCGCCGGCCAGTTGCCAGCGGGAGATGTCCACCGCGTAAGAATTGGTGTTGAAAAGCTGGATGTATTCCTGGGACTGCCGGCCCGAAGCCGGGTTAAAGTCAATGGCGCTGAATTTGATGAACGAATTTGTGGGCTGCGCGGTTGGCACCTCTTTTCCCCGGGGAGGGGCCAGGTTGTATAAATAGGTGCGGCGCGCCGGAAGATACTGGGCTTTCAGCAAGCTGACGGCTTGAGTCAAAGTTTGGCGTTGGCCCCAACTGGCCCACTTGGCGAAGTCCAACGCGGCGTCAGGGGCAATCTGCGTGTATAATTCGTCAATGCGCCGTTCGAACTTGAGTTGCTCCAGCGGGGTGCCGGGCGGTTGAAGCAATTGGTCCATGAGCGTACGCACCCGGCGCTGGTACATCTGCTTGAGGGCCGGGGTGGCGAACAACGCGGCGGGCAAGGCATTGTTGCCGCCAATGTAAAGCGGGGCGTCAGGGTGGAGTGCATCGTCAAAGTAAGTCTGGGCCGAATTCCAATTCCGGCCAAAAGTGAGATCGACATCCCACGGCAGGTACTGCCATTCCCCGGTGCCTTCCGTGTCGCGATAAGCGTAATAGTTCTTGTGACAGCAATCGATGCCGCCGGTGATGACCATGGCGGCGAGATAATTGATCATTTCCGGAATATTGACGTTATCGTAAAGGTAACGCGCGCGAGCCGCGCCCGTCAGTTTGGTGCCATTGATCAGCGCTTGCAGATCGGAGTTGTTTTCGCTCTTGCGGGTCTTCTTCTCAACGCCGGTAGTGGCGGAGTCGAGAGTGTTGTACATCTTGTAAAGAGCGCCGCGGGTGTCCAATCCCAGACGCTCCAGGAAAACGTCATCGCCATTCTCCACGAAATGGGCATCGCTAAAGAACGTGGCGTTACGCTGCACACGCACGGCAAAGGCGAAATGGTAGGGTGACCCGGCGTTGCGGTACGTTTCGTATGACAGCATATTCCGCATGTGGGCCTTGTCGGGATAGGTGGTGAGCAGGTTGATGTCATGGATGCGGGGCTGGTCCGGCGCGTAGCGCAGGCGGTAGCCGGAGTTCATGTCGAAGTTATAGCTTTTCTTGGGAAAGCCGAGGCTGGACTGGCCGTGAGCATAAACGAGAATATTGTCGTAAAATTCTCCGTCGTAAAAGATCGAGCTGCGCGAGCCGGCGGAGTTGTCGGCTGCGCTCGGGTTTTGAATGAACCAATGGAGGACAGGCAAGGCGCTGGTCACGGCCGGGTTGGCGACCATGGTGCCGAGGTACTGCGGGGAATTCTTCGGATCGGGATATAAAGGCCAGCGCGACGTGTTCCCTTTCGAGTCGCTGGCCGTGAGGGCGTAGCGGACCATTTGACCGGGAGTGGACGCACCGGCAGGAATGTAGCCGCCGTACAGGCCATCTCCAGTCAAGCCGTCACCGTGCATTCCGTCGTCGGACATCGAAATGCTCGCTTCCACGCCGTACATGACCCGATAAATCAGCGTGACTTTGTTGACGGCATTGAAGGTTGGCGCCACCCGGCCCGTGACCGACAGGTCTTCATTATCCATCGGGAGGGACGGTGTGTGAGCCGCCTCGAGAATGAGCGGCCCAAGATTTGTATTGCCGAATCCATTGATGCGCCCGGGTGTGGGCGCGGAGAAGTAACGCTGGGAAGTGGGATCCGCCGTCTGGCTGATGGCCTGCAATTCCGGAAGAATGAGAAAATCAGCGTCCGTGGCGTTTTCGTTCAATCCGTGGATGGCCAGCACGTTGGTGCCAACCTGGAGCAGGCTCAGGAATCCGGAAAGGTTAAACTCCTCAAAATGAATGGCTTCTGAATCGAGGCGCGCGGCCGTGGCGGAGGAATTCCAGGCGGGCGCAGCGGGGGCGTTGGCGCTGGCCACCTCGAATCCGTTGAGGTAAGCGATGAAGCCGGCGTCATATTTCATCCGCAGAGTAAGAAACTCAAAGGCCGAAGGATCGGTTACGGCAAAAGGAAAGCGCAGGTACGCGGAAGCATTGAAGCCGCGCATGGCCATGTCGATCGGAGTGCTGATCTGATTCGCCAGGCTGGCCAGGGCGCGGATTTTGACGCTGAGCAATGTGCCGTCGCCTTTGTCGTCTGTGCTGGTGCCTGTCCCTGCCGCAGCCAGCGCGATATCAATGAAATCGCCGGGCTGAACGCCGGTGATCTCCAGGCTGCGCGTCACGCCGGTGACGTCATTGCCGGCGATCGTGGCGATATCCTTCTGCGTTCCGTTATAGAAAACCCTGGCCGTGACTCCAGTGCCGCCGGCAGCCTGCTTGGCCAATTGCCATTCGATGCTGATGGTGCCGCTCGCCTTGCAGCGCCAGCGGCGGATAGTCCAATGTTCCTGGGCATTGTTGGCTCCGTTCGGATGCATATAACGCTCGCCGATCTCGTCGAAAGGCGGGTTGCCGTCATACCACTTCCAGGAGGCGCCATTCCAAAAATTGTAGGGGCTGTGAGGTCCTTCATCGTTCGGGAAAGCAATGAAGTCATTGGTTTGGTAGCGCCCTCCCAGATCGGTCGTTTTATTGTAATAACCATAGAACCAGTTGTTCTGGCCTTGCGTGCCTGAAAAGTCAGCGACCGAATCCGCCACCAACTCCGGCGGAGGCGGTTGGCTGTCCGCTTCGTATCCGACACCGTTTATGACCGGCAGCCAGGCGCCGTCATCGAAGTCAAGCGCTGTCCAAGCAGCGCCGAAGAAATCGTCCACCGGCACCGCAATCCTAGCCGGCGCATTGCTGGAAATAAGCGTGATCACCGTCTCCCGCAGGGGAATGCCAAAGGAAACGTCGCTGACCTGGACTGGGAATGCCGGTTTATATTCCCAGGCTTTGGTGATGGCATCCGGTTGCACCAGAGCCAGATACTCGCCGTCAGCGGTCAGTTTGAAATTGCTGTGCAGTTGGGAGCCGGCTGTGGCTCGGTCTTTGTTGGAGGCAAACACCACCAGGTAGCTGTTCGCCGGCAGCATGACCCTGGGGAATCGCCATTTATCCAAATCAGAAGCCGAGTCCGTCAGGAACCAGCCCTCCAGGTTCAACGGGTCAACGCCGCCATTGTAAATCTCGATCCAATCAGAAAACTCGCCGTCCTGATCCGCCAGTGTCCGGGAGTTGCTGGCCATGAACTCGGTGATAACAGGCTGGCAGTAGGCGCTGGCGGCAACAGCCAGCGGCCATAACCATTTCAGAAGCCGGGGGCAGAGCAAGTCTGATTTCATCAATCAATTGTCTAAGAACGCGCGCACATTGAAACACTTTTCGACTGTTCCGCAAGATACTCACGTACAGCCGGGAGCGCACCGAAAAAACCGAACCGCTCAGCCCCAGGACGGTCATGCGTCAGGAGCGCGCGCTCCAACCGAATTGTCATGAGCATTAAGCCGTCTCCACGCAGTAAGTGAAGCCGGATAAAAACCGCAGAGACGCGAAAGACGCTGAGAAGATTGAGTTTCCAGCCGGTCGGAAGCCATTCACCCTTCCGTGACCGAATCGGAATCAGCACTTCTTCGTTCCTCTCAGCGTCCATCGCGTCTCCGCGGTTCAATTGGCCGCGCTTGAACTGCATTGTGCCGGCTAAGGCTGTTGCGGGGTGACGATGCGATAATAGCGATTGCTGGGCTGGCCGGAAATGGCGCCTGAAACCTCCACCTGGCGACCGACCGCCTCCGCCGCAATATCTTTCAACTTTTGCCAGGCCCCACCGTTCACCGAATCGCAATACTGCAAGGTGTAGGTTTTTCCAGCCGCAGCAAGGAACCGGATCTTGATGGTGCCGTCTGAGCCGATGATTGACTCCGTGGTCTCAATCTTCAGTACGCTTTCCACGTCGCGCGGATTGGTCCCGGCGGTGTACTCCTGATGGTTGGTCAATCTGTCGCCATCAGGATCGGCATTGTCGCCGCTCAGGGTGGGATCAGCCAATTCTGCCGGGGTGAAATAGCGCGCTCGCCAGGCGACGATGGTTTCGCCGCGCACCGTGACCATGATTTCATCGCGAGCCGAGAGTTCGCCGTCGTCGGCAGCCAACTGCAGCACGTAAATTCCCGGCGCCGAAAAGGTCGCGGTCGTTTGGGCAGAATTGGTGTTGGCAAAGGTGACGCTGCCAGGGCCGCTGACTTTCGACCATGCGACTGCAAATTGGCCTGGCGGAATGGGCAGTCCATCATCGCTGGCCGTTCCGTTCAAGGTGGCTGCGGTGGGCCAGGTGACGGTCAAGTCGTTGCCGGCGCTGGCCAGAGGCGCTTGGTTGGCCGGAAGCGCCAGTCCGGACAACTCAAGATCAAAGCTGATGTCGCTGCTGCTGGTCCGGCTGACTTGATGAATCTCCACCGCGACAACATTGGTTCCTTCTCGCAACAGCGCCGGATCGGCTGCCTTCTCGAAAAACGTGGTCTCGTCAGTGCTCCCCACCACGCCACTCGCCAATGTTTGAAAAGCGATGTCGCCTTCCGGCATGTTGCTGCGGAAAACTTCGGTGCCGTTCAGATAAACCACCCCGCCGTCGTCTCGCAGCAATTTCACTGTCAGTTCCTTGACCGAGGACACCCCTTTAACCACGAAAGAACGCCGGAAATAAGTCGTGGCGTATTTGTTCCCGCTGTTCGGTCCGAAACTGACCATTGTGTTTTCCGGCCTGCCGTCGGAGGTGTCGCCATAGCCTAATTCGGCTGGCCCCGACTTCCACGTGCTGTCGCTATACGTCAACGAAACCCAATTCGTTCTCTGGTCAGACCCATCGTCCAAATACCTCCAGTCCGAGCCTTTGGCCACGAAAGTCACCGCAAAAGGGGTTCGCTCGACCACTATTGTCATTTCGTCCCTAGCCTCCAATTCGCCGTCATTCGCCGTCAGGCGCAACACATAAGTGCCGACGCCAGGAAAAGTGACGCCGGTGCTCAACTGGTTAGGCGTCGCAAAAACAACGGATCCCAGGCCACCCACCTGGCTCCAGGTGATCTGCAAAGCGCCCGGCGGATTGGGCAGTCCATCGTCCGAGGCCGTGCCCACAAGATTCGTCGTCAACGGATAGGTTGCCGATTGGAACGTTTGATCTGCACCGGCGTTTACCCTTGGGAAGCGGTTTCCGCTGTTTTCAAAACCCGGTGACGGAGCGCCAAAGCTGGCCCGCCAGTTGATGGGATCATTGCCATAGACGCCGGCTTTGATCCGTTCCAGCGAAGACCCGCCGCCATCGGCGTTGGTTGGCCAGGGTGCTTTGTTGTTGTAGCGCACTTCATCCACCACAATGTAAGGCACGAAGACGGCGCCGTTCGTATCGATATCCGGCGCGTCCGGGCGCTGGAGCTGCAGCCGCTCGCCGCCGCCCTGCAAAACTCCAGGGAACGGACCCAAAACCGGCACGCCGGGAGGAACGTTGTTTCGCGCGCGGAAACCGGCCGGGTCCGTTCCGGAAACGACCAACAATCCGTTGGCGGGAATCTCGAAGTCAGCCGGAAAATCGAAGCCGATTCCGTTGATTTTCCACCGGTTCGTGGGAAAAGCCGGATCGTAAAGCCGGACCGGGCCGCCGCTGATGTTCTTCAATTCGATGAACTCTTCCTCTCCGGGTTTGGGATGGTAATGGATTTCGTTGATCACCACCGGACCGACCCTCGGCCCGGCATTGGTCAAACCGAGAGAGTTTGCCACTTGAGCCGGATATTGGGTTTCGCCCGTGCTGATCACATACCTCCCGAAAGTGATGCCGTTGGCGGCGGCGCCAAAACTGAAACCATCGCTGTAACCGGTCAGGTTTCCAGCCGCATCACCGGAATAGAGATAAATCTCCTCGCCATGGGAACTCAGGTTGAAGCTTGGATCAATCCCCGGAGTTGGATTGAAATCGGCCTCCGTGAACACCACGTATCCGCCGGTCGGAATGACCGTGCTCGCCGGGATGCGAAACTTCTTCGGCACGGACCGTTGGTCGGTGAGATACCAGTGGCTCACGTCGGCAGCATCGGGATTCGGGTTGTGCAGTTCGATGGAGTCCAGTTGCGGCAGGTCCGTATGGGTCAGCACTTCGTTAATCCAAACAACCGGCACGTTGGAAGGCGGGTCATCGGTGCCGGGCGATCCGCCGACGCGCGAGCTGGCCCGCCAATTCGCCGCTTCATTCGGATTCGAATTCAGATTCGGATTGACGGGCACCAGCGAAAAACCATCGCCATCCGGCGACAACGGCCAAGGGGATTGATCGCCGTAAGCCAAGGACACAATCGGCGTTCCCACCGCGTGGACCAGCGTCAGCCTTTCGCCGCCGTTCGAGAAACGGCCGGTATAGACGCCGTCCACTTGCGCGCCCGGGTATTTGTTGGTAAACGCCGCCGGGCTGTGCACCAGAACCACAAACTGGCCCGGCGCAAGTTTTGTCCCGTTCGGAAACGTGTAGTTGATGCCGTTGGTGAAGCGCACGCCGCTCAGGTCCAGCTCGGCAGAAGCAACGTTTTTCAATTCAAGGAACTCAAATTCGTCGCCGTCCACAGCGCCGCCTGCGGGTGGGTGATACATGATTTCCGTGATCAATAGTTCGGTGAAGGTCTGGATGACCACGAACGAAGCCTCGTTCAAGGCGCTCCAGTTGGTGCCGTTCAGAACGCGGGATTTGGCCTGCATACTTTCGTTCAGGACCACTGGACCCTGGTAGCGCACTGCGCCGGGTGCAACCGCCCCGCCCATCAGGCGCGGGTCAAAGCCATCCAGCGTGTAGTAAATGATGCCGGCCGGAGCGCTCATGCTCAGGCTGAAACCGCGGTTGATATTCCCGCCGTGCCGGTTGAACGATGGCGCCACCACGCTCGGATAAAGACTTTTGGCTTTCAGTTGATTGAGCACAATCGTCGATCGTTGCGGAAAATAGTTGTTCAGGACTGCGTTGATGGCGGTGACCCATTCCACGTCCCGCGTCATCGGGGTGCCGCGTTTGGCGTCGCCCCAGCGGGCCGATTCCCCAACCACGGCGCGGTCGATCTCCGCTTTGCGCGCCAGAAACTGGGCGGTGCAGGCCTGCGGTGTCAGCAGGCCGCCATTGAAAAAGTACCGATGCACATGGTCCGCCACCAGCATGCGGAACTCGGCGTTGGCCTGCATCTTTTGAAAAATCCACTGCGGATTGCTTTTCGTCACCGAAGAATCGCCCGCGGTAAAAGGCCCGGTCCGGTCGCGATTCAGGTCCCAGGGAAGCAAGGTGTGCTCGGCGTCATGGACGAAAAAGCGGAAGCCATCCGGCCCATTCCGGTTGCGAATGCCGTACCAGTTGTTCGGACTGGTGTTGCTGAGGAAATTTGAGATGGGCGCGTCCAGGTTGCCCCCGTAGAAGGTCACCAGCATGTAGTCAATCAGGTTCGGCAAGTCCACCAGGTTTTCGTAGGCCGGATTGCGCGTGCCATCGGGATTGTTGCCCAGGACTCTCTGGTAAGCGGCGTCCGTCGCCAAGCCCGCCCTGGCCAAATTGTAAAGCCGCGTCCAAGCGTTCATATTGCCGTCCGTCGCATTGATGGTGTAGGGGCCGGCCTCCACCTTGATGACATCGTAATCGTCCTTGTTTCCGCCAAAGTAAGTTTCGCCGTAGGAAGCCTCGGGCCGCTCGCAAGTGTTGAAGAGACCCCAGTACTGGCCGTTAATGTAAAGGTGATAAAAGTTGCCCCGTTCCGACTGGTGGCCCATGGCCAGTTGCACGTCCCGTGAGAACTGGTCCCGGAGGAAAACGCCGTTGGCATCCCCCTGAAAGCTCCAGGAATAATTCTGAAAAGTCCGCAGATCGATGGCATCGAAGGTATCGGTGCCCGCGTCGCCGAACAGCGGGTAGCGCAGCTTGGGTGTGCCATATTCCGAGCGAAAGAACAAACGGAAGGCGTGTTTGGGATTGCCGGTGCTGCGGCTGAAACCGCCGCGAATGCGCAGGCCGGCGTCGATTTGGAAGCCGTCGCTGCCGTCGGGATTGATCAGTTCCACCGAGCAAGGCCGTTCCCAGGCCGCTCCTTCCTGGCCGGGATTCGCATAAATCCCGGTCGAGGAACTAAAAAGGTCATTCAAGTTCATCACAATGGCAAAAGAAGGAAGAGCCTTGAGATCGTTTTTGATCGTCCCGCTGTATTTGGCATTGTTGACCACGTCCGGGTCCATCCCGTAATCGACGGTGTTCCCTCCCCAACTGCTGGGCCAGCCGGGCGGGGCCTGGCCATTGGACGATTGCCGGATCACATCGTCCAGAAACAGGTAGGTGTGGGTATCCACGTTCGACGGCAGAAAACCCGTCCTAAACGCCGCCGCGCGCAGCACGGTGGTCCGGTTGATCAACAGGGGGGCGGCATAGACGATGCCGTTCGTCACACTCGGAGGAGTGCCATTGGTGGTGTAGCGAATCACGGCGTTGGTCGTTTCCGTCGTGATCGCCAGCGTAAAGGGTGTCTCGTAAAAACCGCGGTCCACGCTGAACTTTGTGTCGGCAACCAAGGCGATAAAGCCGGCCGCATTGGTCGCGCCCGGCGTCGGCTTGGCAAAGTAGTAATTGGTTCCCTGGAATGTGCCGTAGGAAATATCCGCCGACTGCTCAGGGTACTCCGGGGCGAACTCCGAAACCACATTGGTGCCGTCCGGGCGCACCAGCGCCAGATACTCGCCGCCGGCACTGAGGCTGAAGCCCGTGTGCAATTGCGCCCCGGCCACCGCCTTGTTCTTCCCCGAAGCAAAGATCACCAAGTAGCGATTGGCGGCCAGATTGGTGTTCGGAAAAGTCCATTTGGTCAGTTGGTCCGGATCATCCGTCAGGTGCCAGCCTCCGAGGCTGACGGCATTGGCGCCGCCGTTGTAAACCTCGATCCAATCGGAGAAATCACGGTCCTGATCTGCCAGTGTCTTGGTATTGCTGGCCAGAAACTCGGTGATGGCCAACTGGCCTTGAGCCGGGATGCCAACGATCGCCAGGATCAAGCCGGCTAAACAGACTAAACGGACCAAGCACAGTTTCATCGGCAGCAGGTTAAAGCAGAATGCAAGCCAATGACGGGAGGGCCACAGCCTAAGCGGACTGTCGATCTGTCTGACGTCGCACGGGCGGGCAGTCCCCTCTGCGAAGCAGCACCGCAACAGCTTGGATTTCACCTTTTTTAATGGGTCTTCTGGAAGTCGAGTGGGTAGTTTTTGGTTCTGAATGTGGGTTTGAGCT
>ERZ1292640.361-Hain-H43-02um-R1-361-length-36739-cov-39_pt2 | contig 32999 bp, 30 predicted proteins | sample MGYA00564404_ERZ1292640 | MGnify/ENA primary metagenome ERZ1292640 (study PRJEB36523, sample SAMEA6512636) | groundwater metagenome | collected 2019-01-08 | study: AquaDiva: Metagenomics assemblies of 32 groundwater samples | reverse complement strand
CTGGCTTTAAGGGCATCAAGCGGCTGAAGGGCGGCGAGCTGCGCTACGACCTGGAACCGGCGCCGCCGGAGTGACTGTGTCGCGGGAGCGGAGTGCCGGACCGCTCCCTGCGGTCGCGGCTCAGCAACGCGGGCGAGCCGCGCGCGTAAGCAAGCGGTCGTTGTGCGCAGCTATGGTAGCCCAGCGATGATTTTTCGGTACTCCTCTTCGGTGAAGGCGCGAAGCGTTTGCGTCCTGATGTTGCCCTTTGAGCCTAAAGTCAAGGCCACCTTGGCCGCGGTTTCGTCGTCGGGCAAGTCAAAGACGCAGACGATGTCGTATTGACCCATCGTCAGGTAGAAGGCCTTCAGCCGGCCGCCGGCGGCCTGCAAAACCTGCTTGAACGCATCCAGCCGGGCCGGACTCTGCTTGACGTTCTCGATTCCCTGCTGGGTGAACTGGGACAGAGCAATGTAACTTGGCATCTGAGCCACCTCCTTGATCCCAGCATACAACGGCAGAAACCGCCCGAGCGAAGTGGGGGGCACGTGCCGGAGTTTGGACAAGACTGGGGGGGTACACTGGATGGGGGAGGAACCGATGAGCAACCGAGATGTTCTCGCAATTGCAGGACTCGTTGTGCCCTTGCTGGCCGCGAGCCTGATCGCGCAGGACCCGCGCGGAGCCATCACTGGCAGCGTGACGGACGCGACCAACGCGGTGATCGCCGGGGCCACCGTGCGCGCGACCAACGCCGAAACCGGCGTGGCCGCGGCGGCGGCCAGCAACGCCGCCGGCAGCTTCCACCTGCCTTTTCTCCCGTCCGGAATGTACCGCGTGACGGCCGAGCTGGCCGGATTCAAACGCTTCGTTCGGGACAACGTTGAAGTTCGCGTGGGCGAGACGGTGGGTCTCCCCATCCGGATGGAGGTCGGCGAGGTGACCGAGAGCGTCGAGGTTGTAGACACGACGCCGCTGCTGGACACGACGGGCTCCTCTCTGGGCCAGGTGATCGACCAGCGGCGGATTCAGGAGCTGCCCCAGCGCGGCTACAACCCCATGGAGCTGACCCTGCTGACCCCGGGAGTGGTGAACGCCACCAACCTGCGCCTCCGCAAGGCGCACGCTCCGGGGGCGACTTCCGAGATCGCGGCGGAGGGCACCGGATCGTACAACACCGAATTCCAGATCGACGGCATCTCCAACATGTCGTCGGACCGTGGGCGCGATTACTCCCGGATCGCCTTCATCCCGCCGATTGCCGCCGTTCGCGAGTTCAAGATGCAGACCACGGCTTACGATGCGAGCGTCGGGCGAACGATGGGCGCGGTGGTGAACGTCAGCACGGCCAGCGGGACCAACGATCTGCACGGCGAGCTGCACTACGTGCTGCGGCACAGCGCGCTGGACGCGCCGAACTTCTTCGTCAATAAAGCGGGCACGAAGATGGACATCTACCAGGACAACCGCCACGGCGGATCGGCGGGCGGCCCGCTGGTGCTGCCGCGTTTGTATAACGGCAAGAACCGGACGTTCTGGCTTTACGTGTACGAGGACAACAGGTTCGGCGTGCCGAAACAGTGGACTAACACCGTTCCCACGGCGGTCCAGCGGACAGGCGACTTCTCCGGGCTGCTGGGAATCCCGGGCGCCAACTACCAGATCTACGATCCCCGGACCACCACGCCGGCTCCCTCGGGGCGCTTCAGCCGCCAGCCGTTTGCCAATAACCTCATCCCCAGGAGCAGGCTGGACCCGGTGGGTCTGAACCTGCTCCCTTTCTACCCGCTGCCGAACCAGCCGGGCACGGCGGACGGCAGGAACAACTCCTTCGTGGACAAGAAGTCAATCCACAAGTTCTACCAGCATCTGCTGCGCCTGGACCACGCTTTCAGCGAGAACCACCGCGCCTTCCTGCGTCTGCACTACGACATGTGGAAGGAAGACAAGAACGACAATTTCGGCACGAACATCATGGGGATCTTCCAGAACCGGCCGAACCGGGGCGTGGCGCTGGATGACGTGATCGTGCTCAATCCGACGCTGGTGCTGAACGTGCGGTACGGGCTGACCAGCACGAAGTGGTGGCAGTTCCGCCGGAGCCGCGGCTGGGACCTGGCCGGCCTGGGCTTTTCGCCGAGCCTGCTGGGGCTGCTGGAGCGGCGGGAGGCCCCCCTCCCCCGCGTCAGTCCGGGCGCCTACACGGTCCTCTCGAACTGGGAGGACCCCGGTGACGGTGTGAACTCGAGCCTCACGAACAGCTTCGCTGGGCACTTCACCAAGCTTCAGGGCAACCACGCGATGAAGTTCGGCGCCGATTTCCGCGTCTACCGGAGTTTCGCCAACCGCCGGCCCACCGGGGTGGCGCCGGACTTCACCTTCGACACGACGTACACACGGGGGCCGCTGGACAACGCGACGTCGGCGCCCATCGGCCAGGACCTGGCATCCATGCTGCTGGGCGTTCCGGGTGGTTCCATGGTGGTCTCGGCCAGCGCTGCCTTGCAGGACACGTACCTGGCCCTCTACTGGCAAGACGACATCAAGCTGACCTCCAGGCTGGCCCTGAACGTGGGCGTGCGTTGGGAGAACGAGACTCCGATGACCGAGCGCTTCGACCGGCTGGTGGCCGGCTTCGACTCCGGCGTTTCCAATCCCATCGAGGCGCAGGCCCGGGCCAACTACGCGGCGCGGCCGATTCCGGAGCTATCGCCCAACGACTTCCGCGTGCGCGGCGGCCTGAGCTGGGTGAAGCAAGGCGGCGCGGACCGCAGCCCCTTCCGCGGAGAGAAGAACAACTTCATGCCGCGCCTCGGGCTGGCTTACCAGATCAACCAGAAAACGATTCTGCGCGGCGGCTACGGTCTGTTCTTTGGCCCCGTCGGCACTGCCGTCACGCTGCCCATCCAGACCGGCTTTTCGCAAGCGACGCCGATCCAGGCGTCTCTGGATAGCGGCCTCACTTACCTCGCCACCACGGCCAACCCGTTTCCCAGCGGGTTGCGGCAGCCGCTCGGGCCGGCCGGCGGCTTGACCACCAACCTGGGGCAAGGGATCGACTTTTACAACTACAACGAGAAGCACGCCTACGCCCAGCGGTGGTCGCTCGGCATTCAGCGGATGCTGCCGGCGCAGTTCGTCCTGGATGCTTCCTACGTGGCCAACCGGAGCACGCGCCTGGGCGTGGACCGCCAGTTCAACGTGACTCCCGCTCAGTACCTGAGCCGGAGCCCGGCGCGCGACCAGGCCACGATCGACTTCCTGAGCGCCACGTTCCCCAGCCCCTTCCGGGGACTCGACCCGATCTACGGGGCGAACATCTCGCGCGCCAACCTGTTGCGGCCCTATCCGCACTTCGGCAACATCGTCGCTGATCAGCCGATCGGCTACGGCTGGTATCACTCGATGCAGTTGCTGGGGGAGAAGCGCTTCTCACAAGGCTACACGCTCCAGTTGGGGTACACCTTCTCGAAGCTGATGGAGGCGAACGTGTTCCTCAACGCCACCGACCCGATGCCGTATGAGAGCATTGCCTCGCTGGACCGGCCGCACCGCCTGACGGCCAGCGGCATTTGGGAACTCCCGTTCGGCAAGAGCCGCAGGTTCGGAGGGGCCTGGCCGCGGGGGCTGGACTTGATCCTCGGCGGATGGCAGCTCGGCGCCATCCTCACGCGCCAGAGCGGCGCGCCGCTGGAGTTCGGCAACATCATCTTCAACGGCGAGATCAAGAACATCCCGCTGCCCCAGAGCCAGCGGGACGTGGACCGGTGGTTCAACACCGGGGCCGGCTTCAATCGCGACTCCAGACAGCAGCTTGCCTCCAACCTGCGGACGTTTCCCATGCGGTTCAGCGGGATCCGCGGGGACGATCAGAGGAGCTGGGACATCTCCATCGTGAAGGACTTCCCGATCCGGGAGGGGGTCAAAATACGGTTCCGCGGCGACGTGTACAACGCCTTGAACCAGACTAATTTCGCGACGCCCAACAGGACTCCGACGAGCTCGGCCTTCGGCACGATCACCGGCACCGACGGCGACCCGCGCAACTGGCAGCTCGGGCTGAGATTGCAGTTCTGACTTGCGGAGACTGCGCCGGGCGCATCCGTGTGAGGGCCGGCGATGCCGGCCGGGAGGTGAGCAGATGTCAGTCCATCGTTTCGTAGCAGGCGTGCCGCTCATGGCTGGTGTGCTGTGCGCCCAGCAGCTCGGCGGACGCCTTGAGGGGGCGCTGAACGACCCCCAGGGCGCGGCCGTTCCAGGCGCCAGCGTGGTGGCCACGCACCAGGAGACCAACACTAAGTACGAGAGCAAGAGTTCGGGGACCGGCGCCTTTGCGATCCCCAACGTCCGGCTCGGCCGATACACGATCAGCGCCGAGGCGGCCGGCTTCCGCCGGGCGGTGGTGAAAGATGTACTGGTGGAGGTCGGCGGCACCGCCGCGGTGACGATCAACCTGGAAGTGGGGACCTTGCAGGAGGCGGTCACCGTCACCGCCGAGGGGGCTCAACTGACGATCAACACGGTGGATGCCGAACTCGGCACGGTGGTCGATACCAGGCGGGTGCTGGAGCTGCCGCTGAACGGGCGCAACGCGGTGGAACTCGCCCTCCAACAGGCGGGCGTCCATTTTGAACGCACGCCCGATGGGGAAGGCGACAAATTCTTCGTCCACGGCCAGCGGCATCGCGCCATCAGCATGACGCTGGACGGCATCGACGCCCTGCCCAACTACAATCGCGCCTCCTCGACCATGATCGACCAGCCGCTGCTGGCGATGGCGGCCGAGAACGTGCAGGAGTTCCGCGTCATCACCGGGCTGTCCTCGGCCGAGTACGGCCGCGGCGGGGCGCAGATCTCGGCGGTCACTCGCTCGGGCTCGAACGAGTTCCACGGCTCCCTGTTCTGGTTCAACCGCAACAACGCCTTCAGCGCGAACGAATTCTTCAACAACGCCGCCATTCCCAGGGTGACGACGCCACCGCTGAACCGGAACCAGTTCGGCGGGCGGCTGGGCGGTCCGATCCTCAGGAACCGGACCTTCTTCTACACCGGCTACCAGCAGACGCGCGAGTCGAGGGGCAATTCGGTAAACCGGGTGGTCTACACCAGCGAGGCGCGGCAGGGGACGTTCCGGTTCCTGGACGGCCTGGCGAGCACCCCGCGGAATGTAGCCGCCAGTCCGGACCGGGTACGGTCGGTCAATCTTCTGGCCTGCGGCGGGAGCGCGGCGACCACATTGCGGCGCGACTGCCTGGACAGCCGATTCACGGCTGCCAGGCCGCCGACGCTCGACCCGTTCATCACCGGCAAGGTGTTCGCCGCCATTCCGCTCCCCAACAACCAGGAGGTTGGGGACGGGCTGAACACCGGCGGCTTCCGTTTCAACGCCAGGTCGCTGACTGTCGAGCACCTGCCTTCGACCCGGCTGGATCACCGCATCAGCGACCGGCACACGTTCTACGGCACCTTCAATTACATCGACCGCAACATCGTGGGCGATTACGTCAACGACCGCGAGCCGCAGTACCCGGCGCTGGGATCGCTGGGCGACCGCGTCACGCATTCACGCGGCTTCAGCGCGGGGCTGGTCTCGACCCTGCGCCCCACGCTAGTGAACGAGTTCCGAATCGGGCGCCTGGCGGGGACCAACGCTTTCGCCGTCAACCAGCCTTTTAATACGCCCTTCGTCCTGGATCTCAACACCATCAACGATCCGTACGACCCGGGCAACGGCACCGAGGGACAGGTCAGCCACACCTACCACATGCGGAACGTCGTCAACTGGATCCGGGGCAGCCACCAGGTCAAGGCGGGCGTCGAATGGCGGCAGCGCTATGCCGACTTTTACGGCTTCGACCTGGTGACGGCGGCGGGGGACATCGGGTTCGACGACGACAACAACCCGCCCGGCTTCGCCGCCGACGACCTGAACCGGCTCGCCGGCGCCCGCGCCATCCATTCCAACGATGAAGAAACCGCCCGCGACCTGATGAATAACCTGGTGGGCGCGATGGGACAGGTGTCGGTGCGGTACGTCGTGAAATCTCTCACCTCCGGCTATGTACCGGGCACTCCCGATCGCCGGATATACCAGAACCGCGAGCTGGACTGGTTCGTCAACGACACCTGGCGCGCCGGCCGGAACCTGACGCTCAACCTCGGGCTGCGGTGGGAATATGCCTCGGTGCCCTGGGAAACGCGGGGGCTGGCGCTGGCGCCCCAGGGCGGCTTGAGCGCCGTGTTCGGAGTCTCCGGGCCGGGCGGCTTCTTCAACCCGGGCCGGTTTGACGGCACGCCCTGTAACGAGCTCGAAGGCCTGCCGAGGACGGTGACCACCGCCAACGCCGTCAATCTGATCACCGGCTGCGCCACCAAGTACTATCCGGCGGCGTCGAAAGGGGGACCGCCGATCTGGAAGAACGACTGGAACAACTTCGCCCCGGTGGTGAGCCTGGCCTGGGATCCTTTCGGGGACAGCCATACTTCGGTTCGCGCGGGTTTCCGAACCAGCTTCACCCAGGACGCTTTCAGCATCGTGGCGCCCAACCTGAGCGCCAACCAGGGCCTGCGTGTGCAGCCGACATGCGTGGTCGCGGACGGGACCTGCCTTCAGAACCCGTTGTTGCTGCGCGACCTTTCCACGTCGGCGCCTCCCATGCCGCCCATCCCGGCGTTCGCCCTTCCCAGCTCGCGCAGCATCCTGGACTCGAGCACCATCGACTTCCGGGCCTATGACCAGAACCTGGGCACCCCTTACTACAACGAGTGGACGGTGGGAATCTCGCGCGAGGTGGGCGGCAACTGGGCTTTCGAGGCGCGATATGTGGGCAACCGCGGAGTCGCCCTGCGCCGGTTCGCGGATTACAACGAGATGAACATCTACGCCAAGGATCCGGTGAGCGGGCAGACGTTTGTCGATGCGTTCACCATCGCCCAGCGAAATCTGAACTGCAACCGCAGCGCCGGCCAGGGCGCCCGCTTTGATGACGCCAGCGGCGCGGCCTGCATCACGCCGAATCCGCTGATGACCGCGCTGATCGCCGGGGAAGCCAGCCGGCTGCGGACGCGGACCGCGCTGGTCAGCGCGCTCGAACGCAACCAGACCGGGCAGTTCGTGCATGCGCTGACGCAGGTGGAGTCGTCCGCACCGGCGGCCGGACAGGCACGCATCCGCGGCGGCAGTTTCTGGGGGCAGGTGCTGGCCGGCCGGTTCCCGGTGAATTTCTTCCAGGCGAATCCGTTCGTCGCCACCGCGCGGGCGATGATCAATGATGGCTCCTCGACCTATCACAGTCTTGAGATCGAGGTGCGGCGCCGTTTTGCCCAGGGCCTTTCCCTCCAGGGCAACTACACGCGTGGGAAGGCGCTGGCGGATTTCGACGGCGACTCGAACGACCTGCTCAACGGCGAGCGTCCCAGCCCGGTGCGCTTCCCGCGGTACAACCGGGGGGAACACATGCCTCGCCACCAGTTCAACGTCAATTGGGTGTACGAGCTTCCGTTCGGGGCCGGCAAGCCGTATCTCAAGGGCGCGCTGGCGGGGAAGGTGTTTGGCGGCTGGCAGGTTTCGGGCCTGCTGAATATGCGCAGCGGGCTGCCGGGATCGGTTGTCTCCGGCGTCGGGACATTCGTCCGCAACGCCCTTTCGGGCGGGAACACGGTCGATCTGACGAAGAACGCGACCGCCGGCGATATCCGCGCCCTTACCGGGCGGCGCGACGTGGCCGACGGCGTGCTGTGGTTCGACCCCTGCCTGTCCGGTTTTCTCGGCAGCGAGTGCACCGACTCCAGGGCCGCCAAAGGGTTGTTCGCGCTGCCGCAGTCGGGCCTGCTGGGCCAGTTGGGCCAGAGCGTCCTGTTCGGCCCGCGGCGATTCCTGGTGGACATGGGCCTGATGAAGCGCACGCGGATAGCCGAGCGAAAGGACTTCGAGGTCCGCTGGGAGGTTTTCAACGTTTTCAACACGGTGAATTTCGCCCTGCCGGGCTTGAACGTCACCGCGGCCAGCTTCGGGCGGATCACCCGCACGGTGAACAACCCGCGGCTGATGCAGTTTGCGCTCAAGGTGAACTTCTGACGGGCGGTGGCCCGAAAAACCGGGGAACGTTCCGTCTGTCCCCGGTTTATAATGGCTGATCTGCTTGCGCTAAAGGAGTCATCTAGCTATGAACCAACCCTGGAAAACCGAGAAGTGGTTTACGAGCCCGTGGAACTGGGCGCCGGAGGTGCGCGCCGGGCTGCGCTTCCCCGACCAGATCAAGATTCACGACGTGACGCTGCGCGACGGCGAGCAGCAGACCGGCATCGTCTTCCGCCGCCAGGAGAAGGTGGCCATCGCGAAGAAGCTGGCCGAGGCCGGCGTTCACCGCATCGAAGCCGGCATGCCGGCGGTCTCGGCTGAAGACGAGGCCGCGGTGCGCGACATCGTGGCCCTCGGCCTGCCTTCCGAGATTTTCGCCTTCGCCCGCTGCATGCCGTCCGACGTGAAGCTGGCCAAGGACTGCGGCGTCAAGGGCATCATCACCGAGATCCCATCGAGCGACCACATCATCAAGAACGCCTACGGCAAGACGATAGACTGGGCCGCCAAGGCCTCGATCGAAACCACGCTGGCGGCCAAGGAGGCGGGCCTTTACACCGTCTTCTTCACCATCGACAGCACGCGCTCCGACCTCGACCGTTACATGGACCTCATCGAGCGCGTGGCCAGCGAGGGTCACATGGACGCCCTCACGGTGGCCGACTCCTTCGGCGGCTGCACGCCGCAAGCGATGGGGCACGTCATGGGGAAGCTGAAGGCGCGCTTTAAGCAGCCGATCGAGATCCACTGCCACCAGGACTTCGACCTCGGGGTGGCCAACACGATCGCCGCGCTGGCCGCCGGCGCCTCGGTGGCCCACGTGACCGTCTCGGCCACCGGCGAGCGGGCCGGCAACGTGCCGTTGGAGGACACGGTGATGGCGCTGCTGTGCCTTTACGGCATCGACATCGGGATCAAGACGGAGAAGTTCTACGAGCTGTCGAAGCTGGTGCAGGAGCTGGCCGGCTTCCAGCTTCCGCCCAACCGGCCGATCGTGGGCGACTGGCTCTACCGCATCGAGTCCGGCATCGTCTCGATGTTCCACCGCCGCTGCAAGGTGATCGAGCCGCTCGAATACATCCCGTTCGCGCCCGAGCTGGTGGGCCGCCCCGGCGTCGATATCGCGCTGGGCAAAGGCAGCGGGCTGGCTAATATCGAGGAGCACCTGGAGCGGCGCGGCCTGACGGCCACCGCCGAGCAGGCCAACGAGCTGGTGGCGCGGGTCAAGCAGCTCTCCACCGAGAAGAAACGGCTGGTGACCGACGCGGAGTTCGACCAGATGGTGGCGGGGGTGCTGAAGGGCGCGTGATGTTCCGCACTCTGGATGAGCTGGTCGAGGCGGCCCGAGCTCGGGGGCCGGCGCGCATCGCCGTGGCCGCCGGACAGGACGCGGACGTCATCGAGGCGCTGAAGCGGGCTGGCGAGATCGGGCTCGCGGAGGGCATCTTCGTCGGCCACCAGGAGAAGATCCTCGCGCTGGCGAAGGCGTCGGGGCTGGAGATTCCGGCTGATCGGTTGATCCACGAGCCCGATGAAGCGGCGGCCGCGCGGCGGGCGATCGCGTTGGTCCGCGAAGGCAGCGCCAGCCTGCTCATGAAGGGCAAGATCAGCACCGCCATGCTGGTACGCGCGGTGCTCGACCGCGAGGCCGGCCTGAGGACCGGCCGCCTGCTCAGCCAGGTGATCGTCTTCCAGGCGCCGGGCTTCGACCGGCTGATGGTGATGACCGACGCGGCCATCAACATCGCGCCCACGCTGGAGCAGAAGGCGGAGATGTGCCGCAACGCGATCGAGGTCGCCCACGCCATCGGCATCGCCAAGCCCAACCTGGCCGCGCTGTGCGCGCTGGAGTTCGTCAACCAGGACATGCCGGCCACCCTGGACGCGGCCGGGCTGACGATGATGAACCGCCGCGGGCAGATCGCCGGCGCTTACGTCGAGGGGCCGGTCGCGCTCGACGTACCGCTCAGCCGCTTCGCCGCCGGCCGCAAGGGCATTGAGAGCCCGCTGGTCGAAAACACCGACATCTTCGTCGCCCCCGACATCGAGGCGGCCAACATCCTCTACCGTGCCATCCTCTATTTCGCCAAGGGGGAGTCCGGCGGCATCGTGGTGGGCGCGCGCGTGCCGCTCATCCTGCTCTCCCGAGCCGAGACGCCGGAGACCAAGATCCGCTCGATCGCCATCGGCATGCTGGTGGTGGCGAAGCGGGAGCGGGGGTTGACGGGGCGGGGTGATTTAGACTAGTTTTAGACTAGTATGAGTTTTGTAGGCGCCTTCGAGGCCAAGACCTATTTGCCCGCCCTGCTGGCGCGCGTCGCCAAGGGCGAACGGATCACCATTACCAAGCACGGCGTGCCGGTGGCGATGCTCGTCCCAGTCGCAGCCGCCCCCGCGCAAAGCCCGCGGGAACTCATCGGCAAACTGAGAGAGCTTCGCAAGGGGAACAGGCTGGGCGGGATCTCCATCCGTGCGCTCATCGAGGAAGGGCGGCGATACTGATGCGCTTCGTCCTGGATGCCTCGGTGGCCTTGGCGTGGTGCTTTGAGGACGAGGCCTCAGCGGAAACAGAGGGCGTGCTCGAGCAACTGGGCGCCAGTGCGGCCGTTGTCCCTTCGGTCTGGCCGCTGGAGGTGGCCAACGCGCTGCTGGTCGCGGAACGAAGGAAGCGGGTATCCAGAGCCAAGGTAGCGGCGTCCCTCAATGTACTGAGGGGCCTTCCGATTTCCGTAGACAAGGAGACGCCCGCCAGGGCGTTTGAGGGCGTCTTGCCCCTGGCCAGGGAACACGGCCTTTCCGTTTACGATGCGGCGTACCTGGAGCTGGCGATCCGCGAGGGCCTGCCGCTGGCGACCGTAGATCAGGGGCTGAAAGGCGCTGCCCGGCGTCTCGGGCTCGAACTCGCCGGCGCCCGCCGGTAGGTTACAGACCCAGCCGCTTGCGGATGGCCTCCTCGATGCGGCCGGCCTCGTAACGGGTCCAGGCCGAGGGCAGCACGCCGAAGTAGTCGAGCCGCTCCTTGTCGGTGATGTTGCGCTTCTTGAGGACCGCGGGCACGCCCTCGGCGAAGCTGTTGTCGGGGATCACCTGGTCCACGTGCGTGGCGCTGCCGTTGGCCAGGACGGCGCCCTTGCCGATGCGGGTGTTGTAGTCGCAGGCGGTGTTGATGCCGACCGCGCCGCCGTCGGCGATCTGTGTGCCGTGCATGGTGGCGCCGTGATTGATCCAGCAGCCGTCGCCGATGATGGAGCGGTCCGGCACCTCGGCCCGCGAGCCGCCGACCTTGGCCGGCCGCCCGCCCTCGATATTCACGTTGTCGTAAATGTGCGTGTAGTTGCCGATGGTGTTCGTGCCGCGGATGGTCACGTTGCAGCGGATGAGCGTGTGATGGCCGATGGTCACGTTGCCGGTGATGATCGTGCCGGCGTCGATCCTGGTGTAGGCGCCGACGGTCACCTTCCCTTCGAGGATGACCGTGGGATGGATGTCCGCGGTGGGATCGATGTTCATGCCCGGCCGGGCGGCGGCGGGCGCGGCCGCGGCGGGCTGAGCTTGTGCCGCCGGCAGGAAGCGCTTGGGCACGCGGAGCGCCATCGAGCCGGCCACGGTGACCACCTGGTAAGTGCCCTGGAAGCCGACCAGCAGGTGCGCCGCCCAGGGTTCCAGCTTGTATTCGCCGGCCAGCCAGCGGACCATGTCGGTGGTGGCCATCTGGAGGCCGCGGTCGAGCGAGCTGGCGAACTCGGGCTGGCTGCCGATGCTGACGAGGTGCTCGGCGGTCTCGACGCGCGGGCCCGACAGCCTGCCTTGCTTGCGCACATCGACCGTGAGCTGGACCTCCATCGAGGTCTCCACCCCGGTGCCGATAGGCTCGCCGTCGGCCTGGAGCGCGTGGCCGTCGCCGATGAACAGCAGCGCGCCGGGATGGTAGACGGGCAGCATCACCGTGACGCCCTCGGTGATCTCGTTGTAGTCGAGGTTGCCGCCGTAAGAGCCGGAAGGCCCCGAGGTGGGCGCGAAATCGCCGGCCGGCGCGACGCCGATGCAGCCCAGCATCGGCCGGGCTGCGTAGTCGAAGCGCAGGCGCTGGCTGGTGGGCTCGCGCAGCCGCACCGTCTTCCGCCCCAGGTCGATGTCCCACGGCACCAGGTTGGCGCGGCCCTTGCGGATCAGGTCCTGCTTGTAGTTCGCCGAGTAGCTGCCTTCGACGTACTCGGGCAGCAGGGCGTTGAGCAACAGGCGGAAGCCGGACCAGCCCCAGTTGCGGTTCATGCGGATGCGGTCGATGCGGACGAGGAGCGCGTCGCCCGGCTCGGCGCCTTCGACATAGAAGGGACCGGTGAGCGGGTTGCCCGGCTCGCCGCGGTGCGCGCCCTGCTCGTCCTGCCCGCCCGCGTCGAGCGTGGTGGTCACGATGGTATCGCCGGGGCGCACGCGCGCCAGCGGCGGATGCGCGGCCGCGAACGTGTTGTAAAACTTCGAGGCCGTCACCTGGCGGGTTTCGGCCGCCACGAGCAGCGCGCCGCCGAACACTAAGAGCGAGAGGTGTGTGGGGGACATCCCCGGCATTATACTGATCCTGAATGCCCTTTGACGGCCTCCGGGTGGTGGCGCTCGAAAGCCGGCGTGCCGCCGAGATCGCGCAACTGATCCGCAACCAGAAAGGCGAGCCGTTCGTCGCGCCCTCGATGCGCGAGGCGCCCGAGGAACATAACGAAGAGACATTCCGCTTCGCCGAGCGGCTGTTCGCCGGCGAGTTCGACATGATGATCCTGCTCACCGGCGTAGGGACGCGGGCGCTGCGGGACCTGCTCGCGACACGCTATCCGGCGGAGCGCTTCCCCGAGGCGCTTCGGCAACTGGCGGTGGTGGCGCGCGGGCCAAAGCCGGCCGCGGTACTGCGCGAGATGAACGTGCCGATCACGATCCAGGTGCCGCCGCCCAACACCTGGAAAGAGATCTTGGGCATGACCGCCGGCCGGCCCGAACGCCGGATTGCCGTGCAGGAATACGGGCGGCCGAATCCGGAACTGCTCGAAGGGCTGCGCGCGCGGGGCGCCGAGGTGACAGCGGTACGCATCTACCACTGGGCGCTGCCCGAGGACACCGGCCCGCTGCGCGAGGCCGCGCGGCGAATCGCCGCCGGCGAGGCGGACGTCGTTCTGTTCACCACCGCCATCCAGGTCGCGCACCTGCTCCGCGTCGCGGACGAGCTGGGTTTGGAAGGCCCGGTGCGGCGCGGACTGGAGAAGACGGTGGTTGCTTCAATCGGCCCGGCCACCAGCGAGGCGCTGGAAGAGTCCGGCGTCCCCCGCGATCTGGAGGCCAGCCAGGGCAAGATGGGATTCCTGGTCAAAGAAGCCGCGGACCGGGCAGGCGCGCTGCTCGCCGCCAGGCGCGCATGAAACCGAAGAGCAGCGTATGGGTGCAGGTGGGCCGCTACACTACGCTGGGATTTCTGCTGCCGGCCAGCACCTTTGCCGGTTACGTCGTCGGTTACCTGCTCGACAAGCTCTTCGGGACCCGGTTCCTGTACCTGGTTTTTTTGCTGCTGGGGATCGCCGGCGGATTCATCGAGCTGATCCGCACGGTCGGACGCGACACGAATGAGCAAGGCTGAGGTGGTGCGCGTCGAGAGGGCTTTCCGACGGATCCGCGCCGGGGCGGTGGCGGCGGCGGCGCTGGGCACGGTGGCGGTATGGTGGCTGGAGGGCTGGCCCTGGGGACTGGGGTTTCTGGCCGGCGCCGTTGCTTCCGTCTTCAACTTTCGCTGGCTGGAGCAGCTTGCCGCCGGCCTGGGCCCCGGCGCGGCGCGGCGCCGGCTGCGCTTCGCCATCCTGTTCGGCCTGCGCTACCTGCTGTTGGGCGCGGGCGGGTATGTTATAGTGAAGGTCTTCGGACTGAGCGGGCTGGCCATCGTGGCCGGTCTGCTGGTATCGGTCGCAGCCGTCCTCGCGGAAATGATCTACGAGCTGATCCATGCCGGAACATGAGCTCTGGCTGACCCACCTGTTTAACGATCACCTGGCCGGTGAGGCCAACACCGTGCTCGCCTGGTTCGGGCTTCAGGCCGCGAACCCGGCCCGACCCTGGCCCAACTTCATCACCATGCAGATCCTGGTGGCGGCGCTGATCGTGGCCGTCTTCGCCATCCTGCGCCGGCAGCTTTCGATGGACCGGCCGGGGAAGCTCCAGCACTGCTTCGAGATCATCTACACGTTCCTGCGCGGCCAGGCCGACGAAGTGGTGGGCCACGGCGGCCGGCCGCATGTGCCGTTTTTCGGGACGATCTTCCTGTTCATCCTGTTTTCGAACCTGCTGGGCCTGATCCCCGGGCTGGAATCGCCGACCATGTTTCCCTACGTGCCGGCCGGCTGCGCCATGGCCGCCTTTTGCTACTACCACTACGCCGGCATCCGCGCCCAGGGACTGGGCAAGTACCTGGCCCATTTCGCCGGCCCGGTCCCGCTGATGGCTCCGATCATGATACCGATCGAGATGGTCAGCCACCTGGGGCGGCCGCTGTCGCTCACCGTGCGTCTGTTCGCCAACATGTACGCCGGCGAGCAGATCACCATCGTCTTCATCAGCCTTACTTACCTGGTCGTGCCGGCCATATTCATGGGCCTGCACGTGTTCGTGGCGTTCTTACAGGCCTACGTGTTTTCGCTGCTCACCATGGTGTACGTGGGCGGAGCGGTCGCGCATGAGGAGCACTAAAAGGAGAAACGGATGAGTTTTAGAGCATTCCTGCTGTTACTGGCTTTGTTAGCGGTGGCCAGCCCGCTGTTCGGGGCCGAGGCGGCCGCGGGCGCCGATACCAAGTGGATCTGGATCACCTCCGGCTTTTCGATGGCCATCGCCTCGGCGGGCTGCGGCATCGCGCAGGCCAAGGCGGTGGCGGCGGCGGCCGAAGGCATGGCCCGCAATCCCGGTGCGGCCGCGCCCATCCGCTTCGCGCTGGTGCTAGGGCTGGTGCTGATCGAGTCGCTGGCGCTCTACACGCTGGTGATCATCTTCGCCAAGGTGGTTTAACGGTTTTGCTGAAGCTCGAAGGCATTTATCCGCCGATCGCCACTCCCTTCGACCAGAACGGCGATCTGTACCGCGCCAAGCTCAGGCACAACGTCGAGAAGTGGAACCTGACGGGGCTGGCCGGCTACGTGGTCTGCGGCTCGACCGGCGAGAGCGTCATGCTCACCGCCGAGGAGAAGCACGAGCTCTGGGCCTGGGTAGCCGAATACGCGGCGCCGGAGAAGCTGCTGATGGCCGGCACCGGCATGGAGAGCGTGCGCGAGACGGTGGAGCTGACCAACCGCGCCGCCGGCCTCGGCTACAAGGCGGCCATGGTGCGCACGCCGCACTACTACAAGAACCTGGTCAATAACGCGGCGGCGCAAACGCTCTACTTCCGCGCGGTGGCCGACCAAACGAAGATCCCGCTCATGATTTACAACTGGCCGCAGGCCACCGGCGTGGATATCCCGGCCGAGGCGGTGGCCGCGCTCTCCGAGCACCCCAACATTATCGCCGTCAAGGAGAGCTCGGGGAACCTGGAGAAGGTGATGCAGATGGTGCGCGAGGTCCGGCCCGGCTTCCAGGTGCTGGTGGGTTCGGCGCCGACGCTCTACCCGTCGCTGGTAGTGGGCGCGGTGGGCGCGGTGCTGGCTTTCGCCAACGCCGCCCCGCTGGCGACGGTGGCCATCTGGGAAGCCTGCCGCAAGCGGGAGTATGCGGCGGCCGCGGACTGGCAGAACCGCATCGCGCGGCCCGCCGTGCTGGTGACCACCCGCTACGGCGTGCCGGGCCTGAAGTACGCCATGGATCTGAAGGGCTACTACGGCGGCCCGCCCCGCCTGCCGCTGACCCCGCCCGGCCCCGAGGCCCGGCGCGAGATCGAGGAGGCCTTTCGGGAGTTGCATTAAATTCGGTGACAGGCTACGCTTTCACTTATTTAATGTGGGTGGCGCACGTTCTATAATGGCCCGAGCGGAGGCCTCCATGCCCAAGCGCTACGACTTCGGAGAGGCCGTGCTCGACGTCAGCCCCGACAAGGAGCCGGCCGCGGTGCAGGATTCCGAGAAACCGTTCCGCATCGCCATCCTCGGCGACTTCAGCGGGCGTGCCAACCGTGGTATCTGCGAGCCGGGCGGCCGGCTGGCCGGGCGCCGCGCGGTGGCGGTGGACCGGGACAGCTTCGATCTTGTGCTGGCCCGTTTCTCGCCGGCGATCCAGCTCGGTCCTCACATCAGCTTTCGCTTCAACGAGCTCGACGATTTCCACCCCGACCGGATCTACGCCGGCCTCGATGTCTTCCGGCGGCTCCGCGAGACCCGCGCGAAGCTCGGCGACGCGGCCACGTTTCGCGCCGCCGCCGCCGAGATTGGGTTCCGCGAGCCGGCGCCGCCTGCCGACCTGGCACGGCTCACCTCGGGTGATCTGCTGGAGGATATGATCCAGGCGACCGAGAGCCGGGCCGAGGCCCGCCGGCCCGACGAGCTGGCGCAGTTTGTGCGGCGTGTGGTCGCCCCCTACGTCACGCCCAGTCCCCACCCCAAGCAGAAGCAGCTAGTGGCACAGGTGGACGCGGCCATCGGCGGGCTGATGCGCGGCATCCTGCACCACCGCGATGTTCAGGCGCTGGAAGCGGCCTGGCGCGCGGTGCTCCTGCTGGTGCGCCGGCTGGAGACAAACGGCACGCTCAAGCTCTACCTGATCGATCTGTCGAAGGAGGAACTGGCGGCCGATCTGAGTTCGGCCCAAGACCTGCGCCAGACCGGCCTCTACCGGCTGCTGGTGGAGGAGACGGTGGAAACGCCCGGCGCCGATCCCTGGGCGGTGGTGGCCGGCATCTACAGCTTCGAGCAGTCGGCGCGGGACGTGCAGTTGCTGGGCCGGCTGGCGAAGATCGCCCAGGCGGCGGAGGCGCCGTTGCTGGCCGAGGCCGGCGCGCAAGCGGCCGACGCCGAAGGCGAGCAGGCCTGGAGCGCTCTGCGGGCGTCGCCCGAGGCCTCCTATATCGGCCTGGCGCTGCCGCGGTTCCTGCTGCGGCTACCCTATGGCAGAGAGACCGACCCCATCGAGCAATTCGACTTCGAAGAGATGGCCGAGAGGCCGCAGCACCCCTGGTATTTGTGGGGCAACCCGGCGTTCTTCTGCGCCTACCTGCTGGGGCGGGCCTTCAGCCTGTGGGCGTGGTCTATGCGGCCGGGCATGATCCAGGAGATCGACGGCCTGCCCGCTCACGTCTACCAGGAAGAGGGCGAGCAGAAGATGAAGCCTTGCGCCGAGCTGCTGCTGACCCAGGACGCGGTCGAGGAAATCCTGGAGGCGGGCCTGATGCCGCTCATATCGTTCAAGAACCGCGATGTGGTGCGGCTGGCGCGCTTCCAGTCGATCGCGAAGCCGGAGCGGCCGTTGTCGGGGCGCTGGGGGTAGGGCGGTCCCGGCCAATGGCTAATATCGACTTCGTCATTCCCGTGTACAATGAGGCTCCAGGTCTGGCCGTCTTTCATAGATCTCTCGCGGCCACGCTGGAAGGCCTTGGGCACCAGGCCAGGTTCATTTACGTCAATGACGGATCGACGGACGAGACCGCCAAAGTGCTGGCCGAGATGGCGGCCGGCGACAATCGCGTGGTGACGCTGGAACTGAGCCGGAATTTCGGCCACCAGGCGGCGTTGAGCGCGGGATTGGATGCGGCGGATGCCGACGCCGTCCTCATGATGGACGCCGATGGAGAGCACCCGGTCGAGCTGGCGCCGGAAATGATCCGGCTGTACGAGCTCGGTTACGAGGTGGTCCAGACGCAGAGGCTGGATCAGGCCCGGAAAGGCTTCCGCTTCAAGAGACTCACCGCGTCGATCTTTTACCGGCTCATCAACCGCCTGGGCGAAACGCAGATCGCCGAGGGAGCGGCCGATTTTCGCCTGCTGTCAGGGAGCGCCCTCTCGGCGCTGCGAGAGATCCGCGAATACCATCGTTTCTACCGGGGCATGGTGCCGTGGATCGGCTTTCGCACCGTCGTGCTCCCCTACGCTCCAGGCTCCCGGATCGCCGGGGCGTCGAAGTACTCGCTGCGGAAGATGATGCGGCTGGCGCGCGACGGCATGTTCTCTTTCTCGCTGGCGCCGCTGCGGCTCGGGCTGGTTCTGGGCGCCCTTTTCCTCGTCCTGGCGGGCATCCAAGTCCTCTACGTGCTGAGTTTCTGGCTGCGGGGTGAGCAGCGGCTGCTGGCGCCGGGATGGAGTTCGCTGATGGTTGTGCTGACGGTGGGCACGGGCATAGTCTTGCTTATCCTGGGAATTCTGGGCTTATACATCGGCATGATCTTTCAGGAGGTGAAGCGCCGGCCGGTCTATTTGCTCAAAGACAGCAGCCTGGAGCGGGGGCCGGCCGCCACGCCGCCGGCCCAGCCGCCGCAGAGGCCCACCCGGCCAGAGGAGGAATAACACACCTTGTGGTGTACGAACTAAGCTCTGGACTGTTGTTGAACCTGGCGGCATTCGCGCTGATCGGCATGGGGCCGTCGTTGCTCCTGCTGGCAGAGGATGGCCGATTCAGGGTGGCTGTCGCCATCGCGCCGGTCATCGGATTTGCGCTGACCAGCGTGTTCGGATCGTACTTTGTTCTGCTGGACTACCCGGTTTCACGCTGGTGCGGGCCGTGGCTGCTGCTGGCCACGCTCATCAGCGTCATCCTGGCGGTGGTCCGCCTGCGGAAGGACGCCAGCCGGTCCGACCGGGAGTCGAAGCGTCTGTTGCTGGCCGGCCTGGCCGGCTTCCTGGCAACTGCCGCGCTCACGGTTGCCCCGCCGGCGGCCGGCGGCCAGCGATTTATGGTGCTTCGAGGCAACGGGAGCGACAGCTTCAATTACGTGACGGTTGCCGGCTATCTTGATCACGAGCCCTATTCCTGGGCCCAGCAGGTGGATCGCCAGACGCTGGTCAATCGCCACCAGTCCTACGAACGCGCCCGCCAGCTCCTTAACGCGCGTTGGGCCACATCTATGATGCTGGCGTTCAGCTCGCGGGTGGCCCAAGTCCCTCTGGTCCGGTTCGAGTACTGCTTTTCGGTTCTCTGCTTCCTGCTGGCCTTCGGGCCGGCCTTCCTGTTTGCGATCTATCTCGGCTTGCATCGCGTCGAGGCGGCCCTGCTGGCCCTGGTGGTCTGCGCCGGGTTCTGGGCGCAGTTCGTCCTGGATGTTCGCGCGCAATCCCACATCAGCGCTATTCCCATCCTGCTGGTGCTGGCGCTGCTGGTGGCGCGCATCGAGAGAGCAGAAGCCTCGGGCGTTGCCTGGGGGGAACACGCTCTGATCGGGCTGGCTTCGACGACGCTGGTGCTCCTCTACACCGAAATCGTGCCGATGGCGATGCTGGGGTTCGGTGTCTACTTCGGAGCGGCTGCCTGGCGGCGGCGCTTCACGCTGGGGCGCGTAAGAGGCTATTTGCTCTCGCTGCTGCTGGCGGTCGTGGGGCTGCTGCCCGCGGCTGGATTTCTGGCCCGGTTCATGCGGCACCAGTTATCCTACGCCGCCACCGGAACGAACACCTGGCACAACGCCTACTTTGGCTGGCTCTACGGAAGCCCGTTGACGGGGCTCTGGGGCCTGCCATTCCTGGGGCCGGCCAGCCGCTCCGGCGCGGTGCCGTTCGCCGGCATTCTGCAAGCCGGGCTGGTATTACTGGGAGCAATGCTGACAGTAGGAACCATCCTGGCCCTGATGCGCCTGTGGCCGGATTGGGCCACCGCCAGGACCAGCGCGCTGGCGCTGGCCCACTGCCTGGCGGCCGCAGCCCTGCTCCAGTTTGCGTACCTCTACTGGCGTGGCCAGTGGTGGGCCGCCGGAAAAGGCCTCTCCCTCGGCTACCCTTTTCTGCTGTTCTCGCTGGGGGGGATCGTCCTCGCGGCCCGGGCGCCGGCGGATTCCGCCTGGCGAGCGCATCTGGCGGCTTGGTTCCGGCTCTGCCTGGCGCTTTGGATCGCCGGGCAGTGTCTGCTCGGGCTTTACCGCACACGGCTGGCGGTGGCCGCGATCGACTACCCGAATTACATCTGGCACCATGGCGAGTACCGGCGCCACGACTGGGACTTGAGCCGGTTTACCGAAGCGATTCGTGGCCAGCAGGGAATCACGGTTTGGTCCCACGTGTCCAACCCGTGGCTCTCGGACTACCTGGGCTTTGCGTTGGGCTGGGAGGTGAATCTCGTCAGCCTACTGCCCACCCATGACTCGGTCGAGTTTGGGGCGCCCAGGCCCACGCCTTCCCAACCGCCGCAGTACCTGCTGGTGGAAACCGCCACGCTCGGCAACGCGCCGGCGGCGTCGCGCTCGTTCTGGGGAATGACAAGAGACTTGTCGATCTTCAGGGCGGACAGCGACAACCCGGTGTTACTCGGATTGCGGAACCCCAACGGAATCGAAGGAACGCCGCAGGCCCCCTTCTTCTGGATGGGAGGCTCGCCCACCGTCTTTACGCTGTTCTCACCCCACGAAGGGGTGGCGATCCTGAGGGCCCGGTTTACCCTGGGCCCGTCCCTGCCGGGCCGGGCTTCTCGCACCGTCATCCTGCGTTCCCGACAGGACACGACGCCGCGGCGTTTCATAGTCGGCGAGGGCACGAGCGAACTTCAGGTCGCCGTTTCCAGCGGTCTCAACGAGGTTGTCGGAGAGATCGCGGAGAGGGCGGAGTTCTTCTTGCCCCACGACAAGCGCCCTCTGCTGCTGCGCCTCGACGAACTGGAGATCCGTGCCGCACCGCGCACGGCCGCGCCCAGGCGGTGAGCCGGACCTGGTCGGGCACGGTTGAGGCGGCGGTGGCGAGGCCAGGGAGGACGGCGGCGGACGCCAGCCGGGTGGATGCTACAATGGGCCGTTTCAGGCTCATAGTCTTCCCGAGGTGCAGCGTTGCTACGACTGCTTTCGTGGGCCACCCGGCTCAATCCGGCCTGGCTGGTGCTGCTCGTCCTTGTCCCGCGTTTGATCTGGCCAACCTTCGGGCTTCTCGACGACGGTGTCATGCTAGACAAGGCGGCCGCCTTGCTCGACAAGCCCTGGGCCAGCTTTACCGTGATGCGGGAATTTGGCCGGTTCATGCCGCTTTCCCGGCTGTATCACGTGCTGGTGTACGGTCTGTGCGGCGCCAGTGCGGTCGCGTTTTACCTGGCCCAGGGAATGTTGCTGGCCGTCATCCTGGCCACGTTGGTGGATTTCACCCGCCGCTGCGGCGGCTCCAAGCAGCAGGCACGGCTTGCCGCGGTGCTCTTTGTGATCTCGCCGCCGATAGCCGAGAATTTTCTAACGCTGTCCAAGCTGGAGCCGCTTCAAGCCGCCGCATTGCTGTTGGCCTTGTGCGCTTGCGTCCGTCTTGGTGCAAGCGACAGCCGCAGCCGTACGGTCGCCCTGGGCGTGGCGCTATTTGCCGCGCTGTTGGCCGCTTTTTTCACCAAGGAAACCTCGGCCGCCATCCTCCCCGTCTTCTGCCTGTGGTGGCTTGTCTTCCGCCTTATCCCGCGGGAGGAGGGGTTCCGCATGCCGCGCGGAACCGCACTCACGCTGGTGGCCATCTCCTTGCTCGCCTTTTTCGCCGCCTTCGGCGTGTGGTGGCTCTCCATGGCCGGTTTGCCACCCAAGGGTTCCTACGCTTCCCTCTACTCGCTCGATATCTCGAGGATCCTGGTCAATGTCGGCCATTACATGATGGTCCTCCCGCACGGGTTCCCCTTGACGGTGGCGCTGTGGGTTCTGGCCGCGTGGCTGCTGCTCGAGCGCCGCCTGCTCCAGCGCCGGCTGTTGGCGTGCCTCACCGTCTGGATGGTCTGCTGGCTGTGCATTCTGATTCCCTGGCAAGGCATCTACTACTACCATCTGTTGGCCTTTCACGTCGGCAATGCGGTCTTCGGCGGCATCGTGCTGGGCCAGATGCTGACGACGGAATCCGGCAAGCAGCGGACGATGCCGCGTTGGGCGCTCATCATGATCGCCGCCACCGGCATCATCCAGGTACTGAACGCATTCAGCCTCGCCAGGTTTCAATTGACGGTGGACCGGGTCAACCGACGCGCTGTGCAGCACATCGCCTCGTTGCCGCGCAACAGTGTGGTGCTGCTCAATCTGCCGGAGGATTTTGAGTATGGCATCGAGTTGCGGCTCCAGGTTCAGAATCAGGCCGGCCGCCGCGACATCCGCATCGTTCCCTTCCGCTTCCAGGAAGTGCCGCCGGCACAGGCGTCATCGCCTTACTATGTGGCCAGCCTCGTTGCGCTCAATCTGCCCACCCCTATCACGCGCTTCCCAATCCAAGTCGAGAGCTCACACGCATGGAACGCTGCCGTGGACGGCTATCTCGGGGCTCGCGACGCCGCGACGGCCCGGATAGAGGAGTCGATGCTCGTCACCGACATCGGGCTGCAACGGGTGCTTTGTGCCCTGGCCGGCGCTGCTAGTGAACAGGACGTGTTCTATGTTCCCTGCCGGGTTTTCCAGCGCCCGCTCGTGGACTTTCGCCGGTTCACCTTCGCCTGGCACATCCGCGAGTATCCGGCCTGGGCGCAAGTGCGGCCCGAACCGGCTTCCTTCTCTCCCGACGGTGTGTGGCACTTCCAGCTTCCCGCCGGCGGGGCGCTCGACGTCGCCTCCGGAAAGCCGGGCGACTTGCCCGTAGCCGGAGACTGGGACGGGGACGGGCTGCACGAGACCGGCCTGTACCGGCCTTCGGAGAACCGCTGGTATCTGGACAAAGACCTCGATGGCAAGGCCGACCGCGCTTTCAAACTGGCCGGGATGAGACCCACTGACCTCCCGGTCGCGGGAGACTGGGATGGAGACGGCGTCAGCTCGCCAGGCTATTTCCGCTCCGAGGACGCCACGTGGCACCTCTTTAACACTCCGCGGAGCGCCGGCGAGGATCTCCCGGTCTTCCGGTTCGGCAGCCCCGGCCAAGCGCCTCTTACGGGCGACTGGAACAACACGGGCCGCGACAGCATCGGCATCTTCGGCCCCGCGCAGTCCAGAGTATGGCTTTCCGTCAAAGCCGTTGCAGACAGCAGCATTATCGAGTTTCCGATGCCGGGTAACGCCAGCCTGGTGGCGGCAGACTGGAGCGGTGTCGGTCCCGATGCGGTCACTCCGGTGATCAACGGCCGGTGGGATCTCCGCTTCGCCAACTGCATCTGCGGTCCCGCCAACGCGCCGGCGGCGCTGTCTCCAGGTCTGCCCGCGGGCAGCTACTTCGCCGGGCGGTGGAAGAGAATCCACGCCGCACCCAAGGAGGCCAAATGAGCTCGGCCAGAAGGCCGATGGTGCTCACTGGCGTGAGCAGGGGCGGGTCGCCCTACAACGCGAATCCCGAAGCACGAGCGTCGTTGTAGAACATCTTGACCGTATCCAGAGAGTACTCGGCCAGATCCTTGCCGACCAGGTCCAATTTCTTCAACACGTCGCCGGTCACGGTGATGATGTCGCAGCCGATGGCGTCGGCCTGGAAGATGTTGAGCAATTCCCGCGGGCTGGCCCAGATGAGCTCCAGGCCAGGGTAGGGGCGGAGCAGTTCCATCGCCGCCGCCATGATCGGGACCGGGTCGCGGCCGGTGTCGGCGATGCGCCCGGCGAAGACCGAGACGAAAGCGGGCGTGCCGCCGCCCAAGGCCGCCGCCACGTCTCGCACCTGCTCCAGGGTCAGAATGGCGGTCACGTTGAGCTTGACGCCGTCGCGGGCGAGTCCACCGATCAAATCCACCGAAGGCTCGCGGCGGGTGTTGGTCACCGGGATCTTTACGTAGACGTTATCGGCCCAACCGGCGATCTTCCTGGCCTGGCGCTCCATCTCCGGGAACTCGTCGGCGAAGACCTCGAACGAAATGGGGCGGTCGGGGATCGATGCCAGGATGTCTCTGGCGAACGACTCGTAGCCGGTGACCCCGGCTTTGCGCATCAGAGTTGGATTGGTGGTAAAGCCCTTGATCAGAGGGTTTCGATAGAAGGCGAGCATGGTCGCCTTGTCGGCCCCGTCGGCAAAGATCTTAATGCGAAGATCAGCTACGGATTTCACGCTCTTGCTCCCTTTCTCGCCCCATGCGGCGGATGATCCACGCCGCCGCCTCCCCCAACGATTCCACCCGCGCCGCCGGGGGGAGTGAGGGCCCGGGTTCCGCGTAACCGCGATCGATCCACAGGGTGATGCATCCTGCCCGCTGGCCGGCCTCGATATCTCTCCAGCGGTCTCCGATCAGAAAACTGCTGGTCAGTTGTACCCCGTGCCTGGCCGCCGCCCGCAACAGGAGCCCCGGCTTGGGTTTGCGGCAGTCGCAGCCGTCGGCGTCATCGTGGCAACAAACGAAGAAGTCGTCCAGCGGCAGGGCGGAACCGAGCGCCGCATGGATGGCTTCCACCGTCGCGCGGCTCTGGGCGCCGCGGGCTACGTCGGGTTGATTAGTGATCACCAGCAGAAGAAAGCCCAGCTTCTTTAATTCGGCCAGTGCGCCTGGCGCGTCCGGCAGGATCTCCAGCTCGGCGAGCCCGGCCGGCGGATAGGGTCTCCCGTCGCGAACGAGCGCCCGGTTGATCACCCCGTCGCGGTCGAGGAAGACAGCCCGGCGCGGCGCGGCGCTCAGCGAACTGTCTCCCATTTTGTCTCCGCCTGCTTGAGAGCCGGGTGCGACACCAGCAGATGCCAGACCACCGCCTGAAAAGCCTCCGAGTGCGGCGTGACGTGGGCGGGGTTGACCACCGGAATAATCACGCAGGCGTCGGCGGCCTGGGCGGTGTAGCCGCCGTCGCGGCCGACCACGCCGAGGATGCCGGCGCCCACCGAGCGGGCATATTGCAGGGCGGCCACCAGGTTGGGGCTCACCTGCTTCTCGACGTTCCCTCCCCCCACCGAAAAGACGAGGACCGAGTCCTCCGCTCGCAGCCGGCTGACGCGGAGCCAGGCCTCGAACACGCTGGCCCAGCCTTCATCGTTGGTGCGCGCCGTCAGTTCGGAAACATTGTCGGTCGGCGCGTAGGCTTCCAAGCCGGCGATTTTCCGGAAATCGTTGACCGCGTGCGAGGCGTTGGCGGCGCTTCCGCCGACACCCAGGATGAAAAGCCTCCCGCCCCGCGCTCGTGTCTCCGCCAACCGGCGGGCCAGTTCTTCGATGGCCAGCGGATCAAGCTGCTCGATGATACGCGCCGCTTCCGCGAGATACTGCCCGGCAAAGCTCATCCGCCTGACTCCTGCCGCCCGCCGGGCTGGCGGGCCAGAAACTCCGACAGTTCCTGCAATCCGGCCGCCGAACCGATCTCGTAAAAGCGCTCCGGCACTTCCAGCCCGGCCAGTTGGCCGCGCGCCAGCAGGTCCTGATAGAGCGCCGCCAGATTGTGGGAGGCGCCCTCGGCCAGTGCGGCAAAAGCCGACTTGCGGAAGACGCCCAGGCCGTAGTCGATGTGCTGCATGCGGCTGGTCCGGTTCTTCTTATCGTAGGCCAGCAAGGCGCCGCCGGCAAACTCGACGTTGCTCGCATCCCAGCGGCCCTCGTTGCGGAACACGGTCATCAGGCCCTGCTTTCCGCAGGCGAGGAAGGCCGCCTCGACCGCACGGTAATTGCAGGGCAGGTAGGAGTCGCCGTAGAGGACAAAGAAGGCTTCCCCCAGCAAGGGCAGCGCCTTGGCGATGGCGCCGGCCGTGCCCCGCAAGACGGGCCCGTCGAAGGAGTACTCGGCGCGGAGGCCGAAGCCGCCGCCGTCGCCGACGAATTCGCGGACCATTTCCCCGAGGTAGCCCAGGCACAGCACCACCCGCTCGATGCCGCTAGCCCGCAGCAGGCGCAACTGATGGGCGATGAAGGGCTCGCCGTTCACCTCCAGCAGGGCCTTCGGCCGGCTGGCCGTGAGCGGCCGCAACCTGGTGGCCAGGCCGCCCGCCAGGATAGCCGCCGGCAGCATCGGGACCCTCATGACTGCGCCAGCACGGTAGTGCCGGCAAAATCGAAGCGGAAGCGCACTTCGCGCAGTCCGGCCCGGCGCATGACGTGCCGCAGGCGCGTCTTATCCTCGGTATAGAACATCAGAAAACCGCCGCCGCCGGCCCCGATCAGCTTGCCGCCCAAGGCGCCGTTGGAACGCGCCAGCTCGTACCATTCGTTGATCTGCGAATTGGTCATATCGCCGGAACGCTGCTTCTTGTGCTCCCAGTGAACATGCATCAGCGCGGCGAACTCCCGCAGATGGCCGCCTTCCAGCGCCTCTTTGCTCTGGCGACCGAGCTGTTTCACGTAGTCCAGGTGCGACAGTATGTCGGTGTCCTTCTGCCTGCTGCGCTGGTCCTGGTCCCGGAGGATCTCGGAGGCGGAGCGGGTATAGCCTGTGAAGAACAGGACGAGGTTGTCTTCCAGATTGGCAAGGGTCTCTGGAGCGAGGCGGAGCGGTTGCACCTCGACGCGATCGTCCGGCCGGAACTCGAAGCAGGTGATGCCGCCGTAAGTAGCAATGTACTGGTCCTGTCTGCCCACCGGTTCGCCCAGCAGGTCAATCTCGATGTGGCATGCTTCCTCGGCGAGCTGGTGACGCGGGATGAAATCCTTTTTCAGGGCGTGCAGCGCCCGCAGCAAGGCGGTGGTGAAACTGCCGGAAGATCCCAGCCCGGTGCCGGCCGGGATGTCGGACATGCTGGTGATCTCCAGGTGCAACGAGTTCAGGCCGGCCATCCGCAACGCCTCGCGGACGATGGGATGCTTCACCTCGTCGATCTCGTGGACCACTTCCATCTTCGAGTACTTGATGATCAGCTCCTGCTGGAAGGTCTCGTGCAGGGTGATGTAGACGTACTTGTCGATGGCGGCGGCGATGACAAAGCCCCCCTGCTCCCGATAGTAGGAAGGCAGGTCGGTGCCGCCGCCGCCAAGAGAGATTCGCAAGGGACTTCGAGTGATGATCACCGCGGGTTCTCCTCGTACAGGCGCTCGACCACGCGCAAGGCCGCTTGCGCGTCAGGCACGCCGGGTCGGGGCGGGCGTTTGAGCCGGATGTCCTCCAGGAAGGAGGCGAATTCAACCTCCCAGGAGTTGTCCGCCATCGGGTACTCCCAGATCGTAGTAACTGGCGGCCCCATTTCGGGCAACATCCGGTACCATGCCAGCCGCTCGGTCCCATAGCTGCCGCCCAGTCCGGAGATCTCCAGTTTGCCGTCGCGGCCGAAAATCTCAAAGGAGAAGAGGTTTTTCCATTCCGTCCAGCCCGCATGGAGAAAGGCCACCTGGCCACGAGCGGTTTCCAGCAGCATGAAGCCGTTGTCCTCGACCGGCATGTCCCAGTAGTAAGTGGCGATGCGGCCGCGCACCACGCTGAAGTCACCGAGAAACCAGCGGGCCAGGTCGATGAGGTGCATCCCTTGATCGATCAGCTCGCCGCCGCCGGATTCTTCCGGGCAAGCCCGCCATTCCCGTTCCAGTCCGGGCCGGCCGCCGTGCCCGTAGCGCCCGCGGATGAACATGAGCTCGCCAAGCGCCCCGCTGTCGAAGATCTCCCGCGCCTTCTGGAAGGCGCGGTGGTAACGGTGGTTGAAGCCGACCCGGAGCAGCGCGCCCGTGCGCTGGGAGGCGGCCAGCACCGCGTCGAGTTCCACCGCTCGCCGCGCACCGGGTTTCTCGACCAGCACGTGTTTGCCGGCGCCGGCGGCGGCGCAGGCAATTTCGGCCAGCATGTAGTGGGTAGTCGCGACGATTACCAGGTCCACGTCCGGCCTGTTCACGGCGGCTCGCCAGTTGGTGGTCGCCTCAGCGCCGGGCGCCGAGCGCGCCAGCGCCTGCGCCCGCTCCTCAACCACGTCGCAGCAAGCGACCAGGGGGCAGCCCGCCAGCGCTTTGGCACGCTTGTGCCCAATCAGCCCGCAGCCGACGATGGCCACCCGCATGCTACTTCCAGTCCTTTCCACGGTCGGCGGGGACGATGCGGCGCAGCGTGTAGATGTCCGAGTCCCTCAACTCCGCGCCGTACTCGGCGAGCCGGGGCCAGGGATCCCAGACCGCACTGATGAGCCTGCCCGAGATGCCCTCGCTGGCCGGCGACGCCAGAAATACGCAGAGCTCGGCCGCTTGCTCGGGCGAGGCCGCTTCGCCGGCTTGTTGAGCCTGGGTGAACTCCCTGGCCCCCGCCCGCTCGGAGCCGGCCTGGAGTACGGCTTGCTGCATGGCCGTGTTCAAGGCGCCCGGCGCCATGCAGTTCACCCGGATCCCCCAGGCGGCCGCCTCCTGGGCCAGCGTCTCGCTGAACCGTACCAGGCCCGCCTTGGCCGTGGCGTAAGCGGAGAAGCGCGGGCGCGGGCCGGTCGCGCCGCCCCCGGAGAGGGTTATGATGCTGCCGCCGCCGCCTTCCCGCATCCAGGGTACCACCAGCCGGCACAGCGCCACCGGGGCCAGCAGGTTGATCCGGATGGTGTCCGTCCAACGCTCCCAATCGTTGTCCCACAGCGCGCCGATCGGCCCGATCACCGCCGCGTTGTTGACCAGCGCATCCAGGCGGGGCCGGAGGCGGCGCGCCTGGGCGAGGATTTCTGCCGGCGCCTCGGGATCCATCAGATCGGCCGCCACCGCCTGAACACCCTGCCCGGCGCGGCCATGCCGGCCCAGTTCCTCACACATCCGGCCCAGAGCCTCTCCCGAGTTGTCCGTCAAGGTCAGGTCCGCGCCCTCGCGCCACATAGCCTGGACGATCTGCCGGCCGAGGCCGCCGACGGCCCCGGTGACAATGACGCTCCTGCCACAGAGGACCCCGCTAGGAAGGACTGCCGTCATGGCTCAAGCGACCACCGGCCCGGGTGAGTCTGGCTCGCTCCGCGCCGGAGCACAAGTAGCGACTATAGCACGGTTCTCACCTCCGGCCGGCTCCGTTGATGGTAGAATACTTGCTTTTAGGCCCGTACCGAGGGACGCGCGGCTGCCCGAACGCCCCGATGAAAAGATTGCTGTATGATTCTCCCGCTGGAGTTGCCTGTCCCGCCCGGCTATTTCGCGCGTCCGGTTTGGACCGGCAACGGCTTCCGCATCGGAGATGCGATCTTGCGAGTGCTGTCCTATGGAGGTGAGCCGGCTGGCTGGACGGACGAGCTGACCCAGGTCCACGAGGACGTTGCCGGGGAGGATCATTACATCGATCGCGCGTCTCGGGAACATGCCGGCGACGAGCTGGAGCGCTGGATGTCCACTGCCAGACCGGTGGTAATCGATATCGGCTGTTCCTCCGGCTTCTTGCTGAAGTCACTGCGGAAGCGGTTTCCCGGGCACTGCCTGCTGGGTGCCGATTGCGTGCCGGGGCCGCTGGAGAGGCTGGCGGCGGCCATGCCGGATCTGCCGCTGATGCAATTCGACCTCCCGTCATGCCCGCTTCCCGACGGCTGCTTCGACGCGGTCGTGCTTCTAAACGTGCTCGAACACGTCGAGGATGATCTGGCGGCGGTGCGGCAGGTTTACAGGATCCTGAAGCCGGGTGGCGTGGCAGTTGTGGAGGTCCCGGCCGGCCCCCATCTTTACGACGTCTACGATCGGCAGCTCCTTCACTACCGAAGGTACCGGATGGGAGACTTGACGGCTCTGTTTCAACGGGCGGGATTCCGGGTCCTGGCCCGGTCCCATCTCGGATTTTTTCTTTATCCGGCGTTTAGAACCGTGAAGAAGCGAAACCAGAAGTATCTTCGCGAAGCCCCGGAAATCCAAAGGGAGATCGTGCGGCGGAGCATCCGCCGTTCCAGCAACAGCCCCCTGATGTACGGAATCATGAAGTTGGAAGCTGCCCTCCGGAGATGGGTCCGATATCCGGCAGGGATTCGGTGCCTGGTCACCTGCCGGAGGCCGGCCGAATGAGGCCAGTCGTTGATTACCGGCGAGCCGTTCAATTGCTCAGGAGAACTAAGGAGTGAACAAGCAACCAGACATCAGCCTGATCTTGCCGGCCTTCAATGAGGTGGCTACGATCGCGGAGACCATCAGTGAGGTCATTGGCTATTTCACGAGCCGGCAACTCCGCTACGAAATCATTGTGGCCGCCGACGGGGACGACGGGACTCGGGAACGGGCCGGCGAGCTCGCGCGAGACAACCCTGCCATCAAAGTGATCGGAGACAAGGCCCGGCGGGGCAAAGGGCGAGGGATCCGCGAAGGGGTGGCGATCGCCAACGGCAAGATCATCGGTTTTGCGGACGCCGACAACAAAGTGCCCATTTCCGAGTTCGACAAGCTGGCGCCATGGCTTGAGCAGGGTTTTCCGGTGGTGATAGGCTCGCGGGCGCTGAAGGAGTCCGTCATCGAACGCTACCAGCCTTTCTACCGCCGGATCGGAGCTCGGGGCTTCTCTCTGTTCATGCACACGGTCGTCGGCCTCCCCGGAATCGTCGATACCCAGTGCGGATTCAAGTTCTTCCGCCGGGAGGCGGCCGTCGAGTTGTTCCGGCGGCAGCGCATCGATGGTTATATGTTCGACGTGGAGATCCTTGCCCTGGCCCGGCAGTTGGATTTTGCAATCAAACAGGTCCCGATTCGCTGGCACGATGACGGCGACAGCCGGTTGCGGCTATTTGCCGGCAACCTCCGCAACGTCATCGACATCTTCCGGATACGGCTCCGGCTCTCGCGGCTGGGCGGGGTTCCCGTGATGAGCAAGGCTCAGTCGCTAGGCGGCGACGAGTAGGGTCTTAGGCAACCTTGAGGATTCTGGTCACTGGAGCGGCCGGTTTTATAGGCAGTAACCTGGTCGATCGTTTGTTGGCCGAGGGCCACGAAGTTGTGGGCCTCGACAATTTATCAACCGGGCAGCCGGAATTCCTCCACCAGGCTTCCGGCTCGGACCGCTTCACCCTGGTCGAGGGGGACATCCTTGATCCGCCGACCGTCAGGCGGGCCCTGGCTGGCGTCGATCTGGTGTTCCACCTCGCGGCCAACGCCGATGTCCGCTTTGGGACCCAACATCCCTGGAAAGACCTGGAGCAGAATACTGTCGGCACTTCCCGGGTCCTGGAGGCCATGCTGGAGTGCGGTGTCCGCCGCATTGCGTTCGCCTCGACCGGGTCCGTTTATGGCGAACCGGAGGTTTTTCCGACGCCGGAGGATGCTCCCTTTCCGGTTCAGACGTCTTTGTATGCCGCCTCTAAGCTGGCCGCCGAAGGCCTCATCAGCGCTTACTGTGAAGGCCTCGGCATGCAAGGCTATATCTTTCGCTTCGTCTCGATCCTTGGAGAGCGTTACACCCACGGTCACGTGTTCGACTTCTACAAACAGCTACTTGACCATCCTGAAACCTTGACCGTCTTAGGCGACGGCAAGCAGAGAAAGTCCTATCTCTACGTACAGGACTGTATTGAGGCGATGTTGGCAGCCACTGAGCGGTCCAGCCGGAACGTGAGCATCTTCAATCTTGGAACCGACGAGTATTGTGAGGTAGACGATTCGATCGGCTGGATCTGCGAGTACCTGGGCGCCAGGCCGGCGCTGGTTTACACTGGCGGAAAGCGAGGCTGGGTCGGGGACAGCCCGTTCATCTTCCTCGATTGCGCGCGCATGCGGGCGCTGGGTTGGAAGCCCAGGCTGAGCATTCACGAAGGAGTGGTCCGGACGCTGGCCTACTTGCAGCAGAACAGTTGGCTTCTAAAGCGCCGCTAGGCTTCCGAGGGCTCCTTCTCGGTTCTCGCAGACGACGCAGCATTTTCTTGGACTTATGAACTATAGAAGACACGCACAGGACGAGTCCAGCTTGAGGAAGAACGTTGAGTTTTTTCGAAACGCTCACGGTAACTACGAGAAAAATGTCGGCGAGCTGGATACTTACTCAAACATCAGAGCCAGCGTGGGAGAGGCAATTCGGGGTATTAGTCGTCTCCTTGACATTGGCAACGGGGGCATATTCGACTACGAAACGGGACTTGTGGGCAGTATCGTGGCGCTGGACCCTCTGTTCGACGACTTCTCGAGCTCCGGCTTACCCGGCAACGTGACCTTGAGAAGCGGGAGCGCACTGGACATCCCCGAACCGGACGCGTCCTTCGATGGGGTTCTTATGGTGATGCTGCTCCACCATCTGGTCGGGAAGACAGCACGGGAATCGCTGGCCAATGTGCGCGCGGCGATGCGAGAAGGACTGCGTGTTTTGCGACCCGGCGGCAGGTTGGTGATTGTCGAGTCGTGCGTTCCGAGGTGGTTTTACTTGACCGAGAAGATCTTGTTTCCTGTTCTTGCGCCGTGCATACACAGACTTCTTTCGCACCCAGCCACGCTCCAATTCCCCCCCGAGCTGATCGAACAGGCGATCAGGGACTGCGACCAGGATGTGGTCGTCAGCCGGATCGCCCTGGGGAGGTGGATACTCCAATTCGGGTTCCGGTTTCCGGCCGTTCTGACACCTGTTCAGGTCCATCGGTTCATGACAACAAAAGTCTGAGTCGACTGCTCCAAATTGTCATTGTACTGTCCAGATTCCCGCCTGCTGCCAGCCGGTGCCTTGCCCGCCGGTGTCGATCGTGTGAGTGTAGACAAGCTTGGCGCCGGCAAAAGCCGGCTTGAAGGTCAGGGCCAGGTTGAGCGTCAGCAGGTTGCCTGACCCCGAAGCCGAGGAGGCGCCCAGGTTCAAGGCGCACTGGCTGTTCTCGACGACCCCGGCACTGCCGAACGTCCTTACGTCCCAGGCGGTGACCGCGTCGTTGGCCAGCCCGATGATGTTGCTGGTCCGGCTGTAGCCGAGGTAGCAGGCGTTGTTTGCACCGAGGTAGGAGTTGACCAGGATTACCGCCCCGCTCAGGTCCGCATAGCCGTCCGCGTCCGAGTACACGAAGCTGAAGGTCTGGCTGACGCCGCCGCCGGAAGAGGGCGCCACCGAAACGACCGACGGCGGGTACCGGCTGCCGCCGGCCGTCCAACTGCCCACCTGCTGCCAGCCGGTGCCTTGCCCGCCGGTGTCGATCGTGTGAGTGTAGACAAG
>ERZ1292640.459-Hain-H43-02um-R1-459-length-33038-cov-7_pt1 | contig 33038 bp, 23 predicted proteins | sample MGYA00564404_ERZ1292640 | MGnify/ENA primary metagenome ERZ1292640 (study PRJEB36523, sample SAMEA6512636) | groundwater metagenome | collected 2019-01-08 | study: AquaDiva: Metagenomics assemblies of 32 groundwater samples | reverse complement strand
ATGCTCTCAACATTACAGTGTCGCAGGATCGCTACGGCGAGGAGGTCGTCTGGGGCTTCCGCTCCAACTGCCGGAAGTACCTCATCGAGACGGCTCGCGGCCACAAGGACGAAACTCATCAGGAGCCGATCGTGCTCGCGAGCCCGGACCGCCCGGCGACTGTCTGCTTTCTGCCGCGAGCGGGGGCATTCGGCATCGAAGTCTCAGGCCTGCCGAAGGGCGCGGCGTCACCAGAGGTAATTGACACCGACGGCGCAGTGATCGCAACCCTGCAAGTGGACACGAACGGCCAGGCGTCACACCAGTTTGCCGCGAACGTTCCTCGCGATGCCGGCCCGTGGCGGCTGCACTTGCCAGCGGCGCAGGGGACCGTGAACATTGATGGTGTGACGCGCTGGGAGAGCCGCGACCTTTATCCTGACACGGCTTATTGGACGCCCGATCCGGCGTCGTGGTTTTCGTTCCCGGACAACCGCTGGCTTTTGACACCCTACAGCCGCACCGTGCATGGGCCGCCGGGCGAGCGGAGGGAGATTGCCTTCGCGGTCCACAACAACTCCGCGCGCGAGAAGACAGTCCAGCTCGGGCTGGAGTTCCCGGACGGCATGTGGCCGGCGGGGTCTGAGGCACACTTTGCAAAGTGTGCCCAATTGTCGGCGGAACGGGTGGTGGTCGGCGCGAAACAGACGGCCACCATCACCGTTGGTTGCGCCATGCCCGCGGCCGGACAGACGCGCGCTTGCCGTGTCCGGGCGACGCCACTGGACGATTCTGGGTTCTCGACCTACTCGACGCTGACGGTGAAAACCGGCGACGCACCGGCGACGCGGCCGCTCACGATGCCCATCGTGCTTAACCCCTACCAGCACGAGAACGAGCAGTTCGGCTACCTGCCCGATTACCCGGTCGAGAACCAGGTCTATTTCGACCTGCGCAACCGGCCCTTCGTCCAAACGAAGGCCGGCGTGGCCACCTGGCGCGACGAACACTGGGCCACGGCGCTGCTCGGTTCAGCGGTGAAGTCGCGCACGACGGCATTCGAGGGCACAGCGTTCGCGTTTTCCTCCACCAAGATCGCCTTCGATCGTGACCACGGTCTCTACGTCCTCGCTACGGCTGGCCGGACGGCAGCGCTGCTGCACTCGACCGATGGCGGACAGACCTTCCACGCGTATGCGATCCCGGGCGGGGAGGACCGCCCCCGCTCGTTCGACATGGAACAGTTTTCCGGGCACAACGTTTCGGAAGGCCCGCCGCCGATCCTTCGCTACACGCAGACGGCCCGGGACGAAAGACTGATCTGGCGCCGGCTGAACGACCTTGAATTGTTTGTCCCGACGAAGAAGGACGGGCGCGTGGCGGTGGGCGAGCCGATGCTCGTCTCGAAGCAATGCATTGGCTTGTCGGCGCACTCCGGCATTGCGGCTTCCGTCGTTTCCCGAGGGTCCAAGGTTCACGTGGTTTGGGGCGAAGCCACCGATCCCAAAACGAAGGTTGCAGGCGTCCCCACCTACGTGGCGACGTATGACCGCGACACTGGACAGTTGGGCATACCTGCGCTCGTGGCTCATGGCGCGCCGGCGAATGACGTGCACAACACACCCAGCATTACGATGGACAGCCAAGGCTACCTGCACGTGCTGGCCGGCACGCACGGGCGGCCCTTTCCCTACGCGCGGTCGCTCAAGGCCAATGACGCTCACGGCGGCTGGACCGAGCCTGTATCCGCGGGCGAAAACCTGGGCCAGACCTACATCGGGCTGGTGTGCGGGCCGGATGGCACGCTTCACTCGGTGTTCCGGCTTTGGCGCTCCGGCGTTGATCCCTTCCCGGCCAGTTCGCATGCAACCCTGGCGTATCAGCGCAAACGCCCCGGCCAACCGTGGGAGCCGCCGCGCGTCTTGATCGTGTCGCCGTTCTCGGAATACAGCGTCTTCTACCACCGGCTCACGATTGATCGGAAGGGTCGCTTGTTCCTCTCTTACGACTACTGGTCCACATACTGGTTCTATCGCAACGACCACTTGGGGCGTCGCCGCGCTCTGCTTCTTTCCCCCGATGGCGGCGACACCTGGAAGCTGGCGGAGACGAAGGATCTGAAGTCTTGAAGTCCGAAATGCGAAGCTCGGAATCCGAAACAAATCCAATGGCTGCCAGCACTTGGCTGCAACAATGCAGTTCGAGCGCGGCCCATTGAACCGCAGAGACGCGAGGAACGCTGAGAGGAAGGCAGAAGAGCCAAATCAGATTCGGTCACGAAAGGGTGAATGGTTTCCGACCGGCCCGAAACTCAATCTTCTCTGCACTGCAATAGTCCACATTGTTCGCAGGCTGCGATCAAGTTCTACACGCGCTTGTTGCTTCGATTCAACGATTTGACGATTCAACGGTTTAACGATTCGGCTGCGGCTTTGCCGCGCTGCGTCCATCGCGTCTCTGCGGTTTCTTTCCGGCTTCCCTTGCTGCATAGAGACGGCTAAGGATCAAAACACAGGCCGGCTTTTCCGGCCGGGACGTTCGAAGCATTTGGTCGTTGCCGAATTTGATTTTGCCTGGATTTCGGAGAGAGCGGTGCGGATCAATTCCGGATGCAGTACAGATGGCTGTCGGTTCTCAGGTAGAGTGCGCGGTCGCCGACGGCGGGAGTGGCCGCGACGTTGCCTTCCAGCGGATTCTCCGCCAGGAGTTCGAACAGTTGGCCTGCTTTGAGCACGATGGTCTTCGCGTCCTGCCGGAAGCAATAAAGACGCCCCTCCGCCGACAGGGGTGAGGCGAGAAAGGAGCCGCCCAGCCGCTCCTGCCAATGGACCTGGCCGCTGCGCGCGTCCGCGCACGTCACCATGCCATCGTCGGATACCCAGTAGAGTTCGTTTTCCACGAGAATCGGGGAGGACATGACGGGCACCTGGCGCAGCGTTTTCCACGCGACGTGGCTCGCGGTCACGTCGTCGTGTCCGTCCGGGCGGACGGCCCAAAGTTGGGCTTTGAAACAGCCCGTGCCGAAGAAGACCAAGCCGTGGCCAAAGACCGGACGGGTGCCGAAGGAGAAGCCGTCGCCGTGACGGACACGCCAGATTTCTTTTCCGGTGAGTGGATCGTAGGCCACCGTCCAATGCGCGCCGGGAGCGACCAACTGCACCTGCCCGCCCTGCTCAATGGCGAGCGGAGTGGAGAACGACTTCTTCAAGTTGGGGCTGGAGGTCTGGATCGGCGGCCGGCCGGTCTTCCAAAGTGTCTGGCCGGTGTTTTTGTCCAGTGCGGCCACGTATTGCGCGTCGCGGCCATCGCGGACCAGCACGAGGCGATCCTGGCAAAGCACCGGCGAGCTGCCGGGCCCGACCTGATGGTCCAGCCGCAAGTGCTGTTGCCAGAGGACCTTGCCCGTCTCGGCATCCAGGCAGGCGGTGCCGAACGTGCCGAAGTCGCAATAGACGCGTCCCGGTTCCACGACGGGCGTGGGCGTGGCCCAACTGTTCAGCCAGTGCACCGGGTCTGGATTGGGCACGTCGAAGAGCGTCGTCTCCCAAAGGGATTTGCCGGTGTGGCGCTCGAGGCAAACCGCCCGCAGGGACACATGCTCCGCCGTCTGCATGTCATCCGGTCCAATGCGTTGGCGAACCACGCCCTGTTCGACCGCGGTTGTCAGCCAGATGCGGTCGCCGAGAATGACCGGTGAGGATCGGCCGCGCCCGGTCACAGGGACCTTCCACGCGACGTTGGTGGATTCACTCCAAACGATGGGTGGATGGGCGCCTGGGGCCGTACCGTCGCCGCGCGGCCCGCGAAATTGCGGCCAATCCAGCGCGGAGACGGGTGTCGGCGACGCCAGAAGAAGAAGTGCCATCCAGGCGATGGCGAGAATGATTCCCGCGAGCAGGCTGCATGTTTTGACTGGGCGCCTGACGGCGGAGGCGTCGGTGGCCGGTTTTCGCTGAGTCCTTGAGCAGGTTGAGATGTTCATTGGCTGGTTCAAGCTCTGTTCTTACCGACTTTGAATGCGACAACAATAGTGTAAGAATGGTTTCACCTGGTCTTCGCGATTTCCACGGCATAGGTGTGCGTGGCGCCGTGCATGTTCGACCGGAAGACGATCCACTGGCCGTCCGGTGTGAACGCGACGTTCGGTTCCAAGCGATAGTCGTGCCTGGACAAATCCACCAGTTTTTCCTCGTCGAGCTTCCCGACTTTGATCTTTTCGCCACCGACCGTGATGGTCTCGAACTCGCCGGGCCGCGGCTTGAAGAGGTAAATCCACTGGCCATGGGCGGGCGGATCGAGCTTCCGGCGTTCGGGCAGCGGCGTGAGGTTGGCCACGCTGTTCGGTCCACCGCCATCACCGGCGAAGAGCTTGCCGTCCCACGAAATGTTGAAATGTACGGACCACTGGCTGCGTTCGATGGGATAGCGAATCCGCTCGCCGGACTCGACGTTGACCGCCGCGAGCCAAAACTCCTTCGAGCGCGGCGTCTGCAAGTCGTACCAAATCCACTGGCCGTCACGGCTGAAGAATTCGTGCCCGGCGATTTCGTTCTCCATCGTCCGCGGGTGCATAAGGTGTGCGTCGTCGGCGCCGGTGCGAATCGTCCAGATGCGATCCACTTTGTGCCACGGCCCTTCGTGACAGAACATGAGCAACCGCGGATCGGCCGGTGAAAACTGGACGTGGTTCAGCCAGTTGGTGCTGGGGTGAAACGACTTCAGTTCACCGCTTTGAATGTTGACGAGGTAGAGTCGCATGGGCAGGTGCAACGCCCACCGCGCTTCCAAGCCTCCCTCCTGGCCGCCCGTTCGCGTGGACGCCGACGGCGCATTGGTCGGGCGCGAGCCGGCCACGTAACTCCCCGCGAGCACCGTCTCGTCCGCATTCAGGGCGAGGCCGGAGGCGCCGCGCATCTCCGCCGGCAGCTTTATGACCTCCCGCGTCGCGCGGGTGTCGAGATGGGTGGCATAGATCGATCCGTCGCGAGTGTAGAAAACCTGCCGGGTCTTCCCGCCCACGACGACGTTGCCCGCGCGACCGGTTACGACGGGCGAAATCTCGCGCGTCTTGAGGTCAATGGCGGCGAGTCCGTCGCGCGTGCCCACGACCAGCTTGTCACCGGAGGCTGTGTAGCCGTTCTGGTGAAAATAGAAACTCGACGTGCCCGGCTCCTGCGAAAGGCGAACCACGCGGTGGCCCGTTGCCGGTTCAATCCATTCCTTCGGCGGTGCGTCGGCGCCGAACGCGAGCCAGGCCAAACTCATCAGCGCGGTGACCGCGCCGCCAAAATGTCTTCGAGAGGGTCGCATCATGATTTACTCCATGTTGGAATTGCTGACGAAGGCCAGCCTACGGCTGTCGGGCGACCAGGATGGAACATTGACGGTGCCCTGACCGCCGTACACGTAGGCGATGATTTTCGGAGTGCCGCCCTCGATGGGCATCAGCCGCAAATAGACTTGCTTGTAATACGGGTGGTCCGTGGGCGGCACGTCTTTCGTGAAAGAAAGGAACGCGATCCATTTTCCGTCGGGTGAGATGTGCGGGAACCAGTTGTTGTAATCGTCGTTCGTCACCGGTTCCTGCTCGCTTCCGTCGGGTTTCATCCGCCAGAGTTGCATGGTGCCGCTGCGGGCGGAGTTGAAATAGATGTGTTGCCCATCCGGCGTGTATTCCGGCCCGTCATCCAGGCCCTTCGCGGTGGTCAGGCGCGCTTCCTCGCCGCCGCTGGCCGGGATTTTAAAGATGTCGTACTCATCATTTCTTCCGCCGGTATAAACGAGGAATTGGCCGTCCGGGGACCAACCGTGGAGGTAAGAAGGCGTCAAGGGCGTGATCAGCTTGGGCGTTCCGCCTTGGATGGGCAACGTGTAGATCGCGGAGCGTCCACCCTGGTTGGTGCTGTGGTGGCTGATGCCAAGCAGGGCCCCGTCGAAGGAGAGGACATGATCGTTGTTATTGCGGTTGGCGAAATCGGTGTGGATGAGCGAGGCTTGCCGCGTGGCGAGGTCGAAACGATAGAGGCGCCCCCGGTTTTCAGAGCGTCCGCTCCCGTTGTAGATCAAAGCGGAGCCATCGGGCGTCCAGTTCGGAGCCTCGAAGGGTTGCGCGGAGCTGAAGATCAGTTGGCGGCGGCCACTCTGCACATCGAGGATTTCCAGATGGCTGCCAATATAGTCGCGGTAGGGCACGAAATTTTCCTTCGCCGGACGCACGATTCGCACGTCGCGGAAGATCGCCTTTTCAACCACGTTTGAATTGTGCGAGCAGAGAAACAACCCGACATAAGGTTCGTCTCCCAGGGCGAGGTCTGAAATCTGGCAGGGTGCCAGTGCCTCGCCAAAGCGAGCCGCCGAAAAGAGGTAGGTGTGGCCCTTTCGTTCGAGTTGAAGGAAATCGGGGCCGGTGACGGACGATCTTGCTTGTTCGGTCACGGCGCCTTGGGTCGGGCGATATTGCAGTGAGGCCAGACCGTCCCCGTGGACTGTGGCGTCGGCGTAGGCTGAGTCGGCGTCCAGAGTCGATCGAACGATCCAGCCCAGCTTGCGATGCGGATCGACGCCTTGGCCGACAAACTCGACCCTCGCCTGCAATATGAAGTCACCCTTGATCCGCTTCATGATGAAGTGAAACTCGTCCCGGTTCGCCCACATATTGAAGCCGGCGGCGGAGATCGAATATTCCTGGGAGACAGCGTTGTAGGTGGCGTTTCCAGCAATTTTCGGCGAGCCGACATCGGCGTGGTCATCGAACTGACCGAGGGGGCCGGCTTGGGCTGCAGCCACAACGGCTCCGGCCAAAAGACAGGTCAAACGGGCGAACACGACTGTCTTGTGAGTTTTAAAGGAAAGTTTCATTCTGGGATTGATGGTTTGCCATTGCCGCATCTTATCTCAACACCATCGAAACAGCTTGCTTCAGATTGTGAAAGTCATTTTTCTCGTTATGGAGACACTGGGGCGCATCCAGGTTTTTTGCAGCCGGATTGGCCGGCCCGAAGGGCCAGTGGTGGGTCGTCCTTCGCTCGGTGCCGCACTCTCAGGACCTGCAAGAAACTGAGAGGCGCCTGCGACCCTGGTTGCTCAACTCCTTCGCATTTAAAGCGGTGTGCGCTCGCACCGCTCACGCACCGCACTGCAAAACGTGGCGGAGTTTTCGGGCTCGCTCGCCAACGCAGCAGCCCCTTGGCCGTAGCAATCCAGAGTTGAAGCTCGGGAGCGCGCGCGTCTCGCGCGCAGTGGCTGGCGTCCCGCCAGCCAGATGGCAGTTCGGTGTAACTCACCGTGACGTTGGTTTTCGCGACGAAAAGCCCTCGGCGGGACGCCGAGGGCAGCGACCGAAACGGTCGCGCTCCCCCCGCTTTGGAGGGTTCAGATTCCAAAAGCAGGATTTTGCTGAAATCTGAAGACGGTACGCATAAAATCTGCATTATGGAAATCCCGCCAGACCGAGGGACCTACATTCTCATCGTGTCAGTCAGCCGAATGACGCGGCTGGAGATTGGGCGTCTCGGTGTCTTCGACATCATTCCCGGCTTCTATGCTTACGTCGGAAGCGCCTTCGGACCCGGCGGGCTGCACGGGCGGATTCAGCATCATTTTGAGGCGGTGGCCAATCCGCATTGGCACATCGATTATCTCCTCCAGTTTGCCCAGCCCGTCGAGGTCTGGTTCGCGGCTTCGGATCGCAAACTGGAGCAGGATTGGGCCGAACTGCTCGATAAGACTTCCCGGTTTCGCGCATCCATCCCGCGCTTTGGTTCTTCCGATTACCGCCGCAGCCGGACCAGCCACCTGTTTTACTCGAAGCGGCAGCCCTCTTTTCGGTGGTTCCAGCAGTTGATGGCCGAGACTTTCGAGCCTGCCTTGCAGGTTCACCAGGTTGTGCTCGAGAGCCGGAATCCTGAATAGCGGTCCGCCTTTGATTCTGCTGAACAACCGCCATTTTAGGAAATCACGTAAAGAGGGACAAAAAAGGCTGAGAAAGTTTCTTTCACAAATGACTTATGGGCGACTTTTTCAACGCAGGTGGACTCTTTTGGTGGTGTTTTCAAGTGTTACTTTTTGATCAGTTAGGGTTGTTCAGCAGAATTAGCTTTGACATGCGTGATGGCCGTTTTGTCATGTGGTCGCATCCAAGAATGTAATTTGCCCGGTCATTTAGCCTGCATCTGGACCGCAGCTTTTGGGTGTGTCATGATGCGCGTATGAGAACCACCGTCACTCTGGATGCCGACGTAGCGCGGATGCGGCAAGACGCTATGCACCGCAGCCGCAAAACTCTTCAGGAAGCGCTCAGATACTTCATTCTGAGCAGTATCCGTTGCTGGCAGGCGCAGGGAAGTGAGGCGAACCAGACGCTCCACCGACCCGCCGCCAGCCCCGGCGCGAGCCGTTGCGCCCTGGTGGTCGCGCGCCGGATTCGCTGCCGGTGCTTCCGGGCCGTCGGCGGCGGACGGTGAGCTTGGTTGTTTGCTGAAATCGTTGCCAAGGGGCAGCGGTCGGCGTATGTTTTTCCGGTCATGAGCATCGCAGAAATCAGAGAGCTGCCTTTGGCTGAAAAGCTTCAGATTATGGAAGCGATTTGGGAGGACTTGCGCTCACACGCCGACCAAGTCCTCGTCCCGCAATGGCACAAGGATCTGTTGGATGAACGGCGCCGGGCGGTCGAAGTTGGCCGGGATGAAGTCCTGGATTGGGATACGGTCAAGGATTCCTTAGGATCGCGCCGGGAATGAGTATCCGGATTGTTGCCTCAGCCGCACGGGACTTGGATGAGGGTTTTCAATTCTATGAGTCACAGGACCGTGGCCTGGGGGATTACTTCCTTTCTTCGGTGAAAGCCGACATTGAGAGCCTGAGTATCCCGGTGCGATTCTCCACGTCATGAATCGCAGCGAGCGGCGCAAACCGATCTTCCTGGACGAGGCGGAAAGGTGTCCTCACCATTGACGCAAATGGTTCTGGCGAACTGGCTTAAGTTGTCAGCGAGGCGCCTCTCTGGGCGCAAAATAACACTCTTGCCGCTGGCCTCGCCGCCGGCCCTTGTTGAATCCGATGGCTAATGTCGTCGAAACCATGCTCGAAGGCAAACTGGCTGACCAAAGGAGGATTGGCATTGCAGGTGTAATGCCGCCAAGCGTCGCGCCGCTGGAGGCCTCGGCGATCACTTGGCTGGCCCCGCTGTAAGTCAGGGACAAGGTGGAACTTGTCCCTCCCACCTCAGGTTCGACGCCCGCGCCGGAGGCAATTCACCGTCATCAGTGGAAAGTCAAATTGTTGAAAGTTGAGATGTGACCCCGATGGCTGGTCAAATGGTCGGAGCGACAGGATTTGAACCTGCGACGTCTTGGTCCCAAACCAAGTGCTCTAGCCAGGCTGAGCTACGCTCCGACTGCGAGGGGCGGTACTATCCCATAACTTCTGTGCCGCGCAACGACTATTTCAAACGCTATTTCAAACCGCCCGCCACCAAATCGCTTTGCAACGGCGCGTTTTCTGGTAGGATGCGGGATATGCCTTTTAGCAAATTTGGCCTTTCACACCCTGTCCTTGAAGGCGTCAAGGCGATGGGGTACGTCGAGCCGACGCCGATTCAACTGCGCGCCATTCCGCTCATCATGGCCGGACAAGACGTGATTGGCAGCGCCCAAACCGGCACGGGCAAGACCGCCGCGTTCGCGCTGCCCATCCTTTCTCAACTCGGTTCTCACACCGCTGCGCCCCGTGTCCTGGTGCTGGAGCCGACCCGCGAATTGGCCGCCCAGGTGGAAACCGCCATCCGCGATTTTGCCCGCTTCACAGATTTGCGAGTGGCAGTGATCTATGGCGGCGTCGGGTACGGCCGGCAGCATGAAGCGCTGCGGTCGGGCGTGGACGTCCTGGTGGCGACGCCCGGGCGGCTGCTCGACCATTTGCAGCAAGGCACCTGCCGGCTCGACCACGTCCGCTATCTCGTTTTGGACGAAGCGGACCGCATGCTCGACATGGGTTTTATGCCGGACGTCCGCCGGATTGTGGAGAGGTGTCCTCGCGACCGGCATACTTCGCTTTTCTCAGCCACCATCCCGCCGGAGATCGAATCGCTCATCCAATGGGCCATGAAAAACCCGCACACGGTCGAGATCGGCGCGCGGCGGACGCCGGCCGAAACGGTCAAGCATGTCATCTACCCGGTGGCCGAAGACCAAAAGGCCGACCTCCTGCGCGAGCTGCTGGAGCGGGTGCAGTACAATTCAGTGATCGTTTTCTGCCGCACCAAGAACCGCGCCGACCGCATCGGGAACCTGCTGCGCAAGAACAACCACGCGGTGGCCATCCTCCATTCCAATCGCACCCAGCGCGAGCGCGAGCAGTCCCTGCGCGGCTTCCGCGATGGCCGCTTCGAAGTGCTGGTCGCCACGGACATCGCGGCGCGCGGGCTGGACATCCTCAAGGTCAGCCACGTCATCAATTTTGACGTGCCGCAGCACCCCGAGGATTACGTGCATCGCATCGGCCGCACGGGCCGCGCGGAAGCCAGCGGCGACGCCTTTACGTTGATGGTGGCCGAGGACATCCAGCACGTGCAGGCCATCGAGCGGTTTATCGGCCAAAAGATCGAGCGGACCAAGCTGGAGAATTTCAACTACAAATACACCGCTCTCTTCGAGGAAGGCAAACCGGGCCAGCCCGCGCCGCACGAGCGCAAAATGCGCGGCGTGCGCTTGAGCGGCGGCTATTATTTTGGCCCGGCTCGGAGACGGAAACGGTAATAAACTCAAGCGGAAGCCGTCCGCAAGCGATGCCAAGAAAGAACGACAAGCTGGCGCAATTCGGATTCTCGTTCCGGCTGCTGGTCCTGGGCTTTAGTCGTCTTTATGCAGCAAGGGTAGCCGGAAAGAAACCGCAGAGACGCGATCGACGCAGAGAAGATTGAGTTTCGGGTCGGTCGGAAACCATTCACCCTTCAGTGACTTAATCTGATTTGCCTCTTCTTTGTTCCTCTCAGCGTTCATCGCGTCTCTGCGGTTCAATTGGCTGCGCTCGAATTGCTTAGTTACGGCTTGGCAAATACTGAGCGTCTATGAAGATTAAAACCGCAGGAAAATCAGGGTTCACAGTAGTGGAGATCATTTTTGTTCTCGTCATTGTGGCTGTTCTTTTTGGCGTCCTGCTCCCTCGATACGCGAAGGCGCGCGCTGCCGCCAGAACTCATGCATGCATCAACAACATGGCGCAGGCTCAAAGTGCCAAAGAATCCTGGGCTTTGGAGAACAAGAAGAAGGCCGCTGATCCGGTGGCGTGGAGCGACATCACCCCTTACATTAAATATGGCGTGCCGGTCTGTCCGGCGGGCGGCGCATTCGCTTTGGGCGCGGCTGGAACGAATATAACTTGTTCGGTCTCAGGCCATTCTCTGCCGACAAACGGTTTCCGTAAATTCCCGTAAAAGAACGTTGGGCGGTGCCCGGGAGAATGTTGCGGCCTGCCTTTTCAGTGCCGCGTGCCCCATGAACGGGGTAGCCGCCGACGTAAGGAGACTCTGAAATCCGAAATCCGAAATCCGAAATCGAAAAGAGCCTCCTGACGCCGGCTGCTACGATTCAACGGCTCGATGCACGGTCGGGCTCGATGCCAGCAGCTCACTACTTCTGCCCGCTCCCTATCGAGAGCAGATACGCCATGAGATGATGGAAATCCTCCGGTGGAATAATGTCGCCGAAATTCTCCGGCATGAGCGACGACTCGGACTCCCGCCGCATTTCGATCTCCTTTTTGGGAACGGAAAACTCCTTGCCGGTGGAATCGGCCAGGATGACCAGCTCGCCTTCTTCGCGCCGGGGCAAGCCGCTGGCCACGTCGCCGTCTTTGAGTTTTAGGATGTGCGTGCGAAAGGCGCGATCGACATTGCGATTGGGATCGAGCACATCCTCGATGATGCGCTCCAAGCCGCGGCCGCCGATGCCGTCCAGTTGCGGCCCGATTACGGCGCCTTGGCCGTCGATGCTGTGGCACACGGCGCAGTTCTTCGTAAAAACGCCGAGGCCCTCCACCGGATTGGCTTTGGCCGGCGAGTAGCCGGCGCGGCGTTGCTCCATCAACTTCTGCAGATCTTCGCTGGCGGGCGTCAGGTTTTTGGTCAGGGCTTCGGCACGCTCGCTCACGGTCACGAGTCTGGCCGCAACCAATTTGTCTTTGACCGAGCGTTCGAGCAGAAGGCGGGCGGGGGCGTGGCCTTGCTCGATGATCTGGAGCAGGCTTTCTGCGCCTGTGGCGCTGCCGGCCAGGCTTTGGGCCAGCTTCAATTGCACCCGGTATGGCGTGGTTCGCATGACTTCGGTCAGGAGGGCGAAAGTGTCGCCAACGCTGCGGTTGGCCAGCAATTGGCCGATCTTTTTGCGCAGTTCCAAGGGCAGCGCCGGATCGCCCACCAATGGGGCCAAGGCCACGCTGCTTTCATTTGGATTCAAGGCCGCCAACGCCTGCGCGACCGCCGCGCGCGTCTCCAGATCGGTCGTGTCAGCCGCCACCAGTTGCGTCAGGCGCGGCGCCAGGTTGGTTAGCGACAGCAGGCGGATCAATTCCGCGGCGGCTTGCCGGCGTTGGGAGCTTTGGCTCGGACTGACGGAAGGCATCTCGACCACCGCGGGTTGAAAGCGGCCCACGGCCAGCCAGGCAAAGGCCGGACCGTTGTCGCCATCAACTACTTCGAGATAGGCTTGCTGGCCCGCGCGCGCGCTCAAGTCCCAGCCCACCGGCTGCGCCGTGTCCTGGCGAGGTGGGAACGCTACCGCAAGGATTTTGCCTGTGCCGGCCGCGCGGAGGCGCACCGCGTTTTTCTTCTGGGCCGGTTTGTCGGGGAAACCGTCATGACCGGCAAGATAGAAGCTGAGTTGGGCAGGGAGCGTGAAGGTTTTTGAGCGCAGGAGACCGGTCAGTGGCTCGCCGCCGGGCGGCAAGCTGCATAAAAAGAGCGATGCCTTGTCGCCATCGGCCGAAGCGCGCTGCTCGATGAACCAGGGATTGGCCGGGTTGGCCATTCCTTCGACGGGCGTGTTGTGCCAGGGCAAAGCCCTTTCATCCACGGAGACCAAAAGGCGCTCGGCCAGTTCCGCTCCCCACACATGAACGCCGGTCCGCAAAGCAGCCCCGCGCTGGGCGGTGCCTTCCTGAACAGACTTGAACAAGGCCAACTGCAAATCGAGGTCCTGGGCAAATTCTTGGCGTGCGAACAGTGCCAGTTCGTCCACTTGCGCTTCGGGCACGTAACGCGCCGCGTGACGCAAATACCGCACCATTGTCTCCTGGTTCTCCGGGTGCGTCTGAATGTGGGCCAGCAAGAAGGAGCCGGCGTCGCGGGACGGGATGGCTGCGGCCACGTCGGCAATTGCACGGGCGTCTGCGTCGCCGGCGATTTCTTTTTGCCAGCGAGCCAGGTGGCCTTCGGGCTGCAGTTGGTTGCGCAAGGCCATCCGCACGACGTGGAGCAAGTGGGTATCAGCTTTGGGGACGCGATGGCGCAGCGACAAGAGCGCGGGAACATGTTCAAGAGCGGGGTGCTGACCGAGGGCCTCGGCGGCGCAGCGTTGTACCAGAGGATCGGGGTCCTGCAAGGCGACCAGCGCCAGATGGCGTTGAGCCGGCGACCAATCGGCGGTTTCGGAGAGGATGCGCAAGGCGTGGGTACGAACGCCGCGCTCCGGATCGGTGGCGGCCGCTTGCAGGAGGTTTTCGTCCAAACCGCGCATCCGGTGCAGGATCCACAGCCCGTGAATTCTTTGATAAGCGCCGGCCTTTTTGTTCTGCAACATTTTCTTGACGAGTGGGACGGCTGGCGGGCCGATGCGGTCCGCCAACAGGTTCATGGCCAGCAGGCGGCGAGTGAGGTTGGGGCTGGCCAGTTCGGAAATCAGCTCGGCGGCGGAGGCGCTGGAAATGTCGAAACGTTGCCGCGCTGGCTTTGGCTTCTCGCCGGCGTTTTTGGCGGCATCGCCTTTTGCTGCCGGCAGGTTGGAAGCCCGGACTCCGCTGGCACCCGGATAGAACACGCGCCAGATGCGGCCGCTCGTCCGATCGCGTCCGGGATGATTGAGCGGCACTTCGTAGTGGCCGATGATGCGATTGTAAAAGTCGGCAATGTAAAGGGCGCCGTCGGGACCGAGCAACAGGTTGACCGGACGGAACCAGGGATCGTCGGTGCTGACGAAGGCGGACTTGTCGTTGGCGACAGGAGTGGAGCCGTGAAAGGTCAGCGCATCCCAATCGACCTTGCTGGTCATGACGTTGCCGGTGAAAACGTTGTCCCGATATTCGGGCGGCCATTGATCATCTTCGTAATACATGATGCCGCAAATCGCGGTCGAGCCGTGTTCATGGAAGATCATGGACGGCGCAAAGCCGAGGCCGTCGTCCGGTTTGCCGAAGCTGGGATAGTAGCCGCCGCGCAGCAGTTGGTACACGGCTTCACTGTGGCAGTCGGCCGAATAGAGATTGCCGAGAGCATCAAAGCAAAGCCCGAAAGGATTGACCTGGCCCCAGGTGTTTTGTTCGGCGCGCGCGCCGTCGAGCCGTATCCGGTAGGTATTGCCGGAGTTCATTTTGATTTCGTGTCCGTCCCGGCCGCGCACCGAGGAATCGTTGTTGTAGCCGTGGGTGGCGTAAAGCCAGCCGTCGAAGCCGCGCGTGAAGGAGGAATTCATGCCGTGCGTGTCGCGTTCCCAGCCGAGAGGACCGTAGAGAACCTCGCGCCGGTCCGCCTGGCCGTCGCCGTCGGTGTCCTGGAAAAGCCAGATATTCGGGATGCTCCAAACGATGCAATTGTAAGCAGCGGCAGGCGCCGATTTCTGGCCGGCCTGTGCAGACACCGCCGGGTCAGGCCGGGGATTTAGGAAAGGGTAAATGCCCATCGGAATATTGAGGCCCTCGGCGAAGGTGGTGACCTTATCGGCGCGGCCGTCACCGTTGGTATCTTCGAGAATCTTGATGGCATCGCGGCCCGTTTTGCCGAGCCGAACGGGATAGGGATATTCGACGGTGACGGTGACCCATAGGCGGCCTTTTTCGTCAAAGGCCATGTTCATCGGCTTGGCAATGTCCGGCTCAGCCGCGAACACCTGGATATCGAAACCGGGCGGCAGATGGAAAGTCTTTTGCTCCTGCTCGGGCGACAGCCAGGGGGTGGTGCGCACGTTCTCGGCAAAGGGGTCCGCGGCGTGGATTCGGAGCAAGGTGAAGAGGCCAATAGCCAAGCTGGGACCAGCGATCCGGAGCAAACAGGACCTTGGGAAAAGAGATTTCAGGTTCATGCTGTGGGGCATAACTTAGATGGAATTGGAAGGACGCCAAGCCCGAAAAAACCTTCGATGGGCCGGAGCCGGATGAAGGGCTGGTTTTCAATCAGCTCGGGCTGTGGCCTTCGACAGGGAGGGACAAGTTTCACCTTGTCCATGATACTTCCTTGAGACGCCCAACGGCCAAGACTCTTGGACAGGGAAGCCAAGGGCTGCCTGAAGCCCGCTTTGGAATACGAGTTGTCTTGTTGCGCCCCGTTGGGGCCTTGATCAGGGACAAGGTGGAACTTGTCCCTCCCTCAATCAAATCGAATTCAGCCGCTTCTCTTCAGGTCGTGAAATTCACCACTTTCGGTTTGACGAGGCGTTCAAAGTCCTGGAAGGCCATTTTGATCAGCTCGGTATGTGAACCCGCGTTGAAGGCGATCTCCTCGTCTTTGGCCAGCGCTTCGGCCACATAAACGTCCATCCCGTAGAGATTGCCGAACGGCGGCATGGCCCCGGTTTCGCAATCCGGGAACAGCTTTTTGAACTCCTCTTCCGTGGCGAATTTGAGAGTGGCGGCCCCGGTGGCCTCGCGGAGGTCGGCCAGAACAATTTTGCGGTTGGCCGGCAGCACCGCCATGGCTGCTTGGCCGTCGATCTGAACGATGACGGTTTTGGCCAGCTCTTTGCCGGGGATATGAGCGGTGGCGGCTACTTCCTGCGCCGTGTAAGCCGGCGAATGGATGATGCTGACATATTTCACTTTCTGGCTGTCCAGAAACTCTTTTAACTGTTTGCCTGGCATAGCGGACTCCTTTCTTTGTTGTCTGTTTCCCCATGCTAAGCCAATTCCGCGCAGAATCAAGTGGCCAAGTTCCCATCGTGTCATCCGACTTGACCGGGAAGCCCGGAACTGCCACAGAATAGGCATGTTCAAAATTCCCATGGCCCTTGTGGTGCTTTTGTCGGGCACACTCCTGGCTTCGGCCAAAGAGCGCGTGCTGCATACGTTTAAGACCGTCAAGCTCACGGACAAGTTTTGGTCCGAAGGCGCGAGCTTCGGCGATTTCAACAAAGACGGAAAAGGCGACGTCGCGTCCGGTCCCTATTGGTGGGAAGGCCCCGGCTTCCAGAAACGCCACGAGTATTATCCTGCGACCAAGACGTTTCCGCTCAAGGACAAGGACGGAACGGAGCAAGCCGTGGAAGGCTTCGAGGGCGCGCTGGGAAAGAACAACGCTTACTCGGACAACTTTTTTGCCTTCACTTATGATTTCAACAAAGATGGGTGGGATGACATCCTGATCCTCGGCTTTCCGGGCGACATTTCCGCCTGGTACGAGAATCCGAAGGGCCGCGAGGGCCATTGGCAGAAACACATCGCTCTCCAGATCACTGACAACGAATCGCCCACGTTCACCGACCTGACGGGCGACGGCAAACCGGAGATCGTCTGCAATTCCGAGGGGTACTTTGGCTATGCCGAGCCGGACTGGAACGATGCAGCCAAGCCTTGGAAATTCCATCGTGTCACGCCCAAAGGAGCCTGGCAGCGCTTCACGCACGGCATGGGCGTGGGCGATGTGAATGGCGACGGGCGCATGGACATCATGGAAAAGGATGGCTGGTGGGAACAGCCGTCAACATTAACCGGGGATCCCGCCTGGACGTTTCATCGTTTCCTCTTCAGTCCGGGCGGCGGCGCGCAGATGTACGCCTACGATGTCGATGGCGATGGCGACAACGACGTGATTGCCAGTGTGGCGGCGCACGGCTATGGCTTGGCCTGGTACGAGCACGTCAAGGAAAACGGCCAGATCACGTTCAAAGAACACATTTTCATGAACAAGGAACCAAAGGAAAACAAATACGGCGTTCATTTCTCCCAACTGCACGCCGTGGACCTGGTTGATATGGATGGCGATGGCCTCAAGGATATCGTGACGGGCAAGCGGTACTGGGCCCATGGCGCTCACGGTGATGCCGAGCCCAACTCGCCGGCGGTCCTCTATTGGTTCAAGCCGGTGCGAAACCCCGACAAGAGCGTCGATTTCATCCCCTACCTCATCGACGGCGATTCCGGTGTCGGCACCCAGGTATTGGTCGGCGACGTCAATGGCGACCAGCTTCTCGATATCGTCGTCGGCAACAAAAAAGGCACTTTTGTCTCAATTCACCAAACAAAAACAGTCAGCGAATCCGAATGGGAAAAGGCGCAGCCGAAGCCTTACGTCCCTGGGCCGGCCGGCCAATAACGAGGCTTTGGCGCGCGTGACCGTTGCCATTTGGCTGAACCGTGACTATGCGGCAGGAGCGCAGGCCTCCATGCCTGCGTCACCACGGCAGACAGGTCCAGGCCTGCGCTCCCGTGAGCGCGTGGCTGCGCCAAGTCTCTGTTCACGATGAGCGGTGGACGGAGCGCGGTACGGCAACGTTGCAGCCAAAGGCTGAAGCCGAGTAAACCGCAGAGACGCGATCGACGCAGAGAAGGCAATCGGAGAGTCTCTCTGCGTCCATCGCGCCTCTGCGGTTGAACAGCCCTTTGAGAGAACCTCGCGGGCCACGAAGATCGTGTCGTATTGCTGGGCAAAGCAGCCTGAAGGCTGAACGCCAAACACTGGCTCCCAAAAACGGGCTGAGATACAAACAACAATTCATGATGACGAAACTATCTTTCCAATGGAGCTGCGTTTTTCTGTTGCCCTTGGCCCTGGCGGCTCAAGCTTTCGCAGCCGAACCCGCCATCCTCAAGCCTGTCGCCGCCAGCACCCTCAACGCAGCCAAAAAGCCGGCGGCCGACGAAATGCCGCCGGCGGATTTCGTGAAGTTTGACGGGTTATCGCCCGAAGCAGCCGCCAAAGCCATTACCGCCCCGCCCGGTTTCTCCATGAAATTGTTCGCCGGCGAACCGGATGTGCAGCAGCCGATCGCCTTCGCCATCGATGATCGGGGGCGGCTCTGGGTAGCCGAAGCCTACACCTATCCTCAGCGCGCGCCGGAAGGGAAGGGCCGGGACCGCATCCTGATTTTTGAAGACACGAATGGCGATGGGAAATTCGACCGGCGCACGGTTTTCATCGAAAAACTCAACCTCGTCAGCGGCTTGGAAGTCGGTTTTGGCGGCGTCTGGGTTGGCGCGGCTCCCTACTTGATGTTCATTCCCGACAAAAACGGCGATGACCAGCCGGATGGCGAACCACAGATTCTATTGGATGGTTGGGCCTGGCAAGACACGCATGAAACGCTCAACACCTTCGCCTGGGGGCCGGACGGCTGGCTGTACGGTTGTCACGGCGTTTTCACCCATTCCAACGTCGGCAAACCCGGAGCGCCCGGCACTGAGCGCACCCGACTGAACGCCGGCGTTTGGCGTTATCATCCCACCCGGCACGCTTTTGAAGTCTTCGCCCAGGGCACGAGCAATCCCTGGGGGATCGACTTCGATGAGTACGGCCAATGCCTGATCGAAGCCTGTGTGATCCCCCATTTGTTCCATATCATTCAAGGCGGGCGTTACGATCGGCAGGATGGCCTCCTCCGGCATTTCAATCCCCACACGTTCGACGACATCAAAACCATCGCCGACCACGTCCATTATGCCGGCAACAAGGGTCCGCACGCGGGCAACAGCCGCTCGGACTCGGCCGGGGGCGGCCACGCGCACGCGGGTCTTATGGTTTATCTTGGAGGCAATTGGCCGGCCGAATACCGCGGCAGCGTCCTCATGGGAAACATCCACGGCCAGCGGCTCAACATGGACGCCCTGGAACGGAAAGGGTCGGGCTACGTCGGCCATCACTTGCCCGACTTCCTCAATTTCAACGATCAATGGTCGCAAGTGCTCAATTTCCTTTATGACCAGGACGGTTCCGCTTACCTGATCGATTGGTACGACAAAAACCAGTGTCATCATGGGAATCCCGACGGCCATGACCGGAGCAACGGCCGCATTTTCAAGCTGGTCTATAACGACGCCAAATGGACTCCCGTCGATTTGCAGAAGAAAAGCGATGTCGAGTTGGTCGATCTGCAGTTGCACCCGAATGACTGGTTTGTCCGCCATGCCCGGCGGATTCTGCAGGAACGCGGACCCAATCCCAAAGTGCATGAACCACTCTTGAAGATGCTGAATGGGCACCCGGAGGTGACGCGCCGGTTGCGCGCGCTCTGGGCGCTCCACGTCACCGGCGGCTTGACCGAGCCCATCGCTTTGCAGCAACTCAAGAACGAAAGCGAATACATCCGCGCTTGGTCCGTGCAACTGCTGACCGAACAGCAGAAGCCGTCAGCCGCCGCGCTGACGGAATTCGCCGGCCTGGCTCGCCGTGATCCATCCACTTTTGTCCGTCTTTACCTGGCGGCAGCCCTACAGCGTACTCCGGTCCATCAACGAGTCGAGGTCTTGGAAGCACTCTTATCGCACGCCGAAGACGCCACCGATCATAACCTGCCCTTGATGTATTGGTATGCCCTCGAACCGGTCGTCAGCCAGGACGCCAAACTGGGTCTCTCCTTGATGAGCAAAGCGAGAATTCCACGCCTCCGGCAATTCATCACCCGGCGCATGGCGGCCACCAGCAAAACGGCCTCAGCCGGCAATTGACTTCGATTCACTATGAAGAAAACAACGAAACTCTTGAGAATCTGCTGGGCCGACCCTTCGCGTCCAAGCGCACGATTGAAGTACGCCATCTGGCTCTGCCTGCTGCTGGCCACTGGAATTCTTCAGATGCCCGCTGCCGGCGCCGATGAAAACGACGCTCTCCCCGCGCTCGTTCAGGTCTTGAATGAAACGGACGATATCCAATTTCAACTCGATATTCTCAAAGGCCTGAACGACGGGTTGCGCGGACGCCGCCAGGTGCCCATGCCAAGAGGTTGGGATGCCGCCGAGGCCAGGCTCAGCCAAAGTCCAAACCCGGAAGTCCGCTCTCTCGCGCAGGTTTTGTCCGTGACGTTTGGCAGCGCCAAAGCCCTCGAGGCTCTGCGCCGAACCTTGCTCGACCCGGCGGCCGACTTGGCCGCGCGCCGCACGGCCTTCGACTCGCTGCAAGGCGTCCGTGACCCCAATCTGCCCGCGATGTTGCAGCGCTTGCTCAGCGATGCGGCCCTGCGCGGGGCGGCCTTGCGCGGTCTGGCCGCCTTTGACGATCCGCAGGCGCCTGGCGCCATCCTGGACGTTTACAATTCTTTGAGCATCGCCGAGAAACGGGACGCGCTCACCACCCTGTCGTCGCGCGCCACCTTTGCCCAACCGCTTCTGGCCGCCGTTGACCGGAAAACCATTCCGGCCAAGGACCTGACGGCGGAAGTGATCCGGCAGTTGCGCAACTTGAAAAATGCCGAGATCGACCAGGAAATTCAGAAAGTCTGGGGCGTGGCCCGTGACAGCAGTGCCGATAAACAACAGGAAATTGAAAAGTACAAGCGCCTCTACCGGGCCGGCGGTTCCCAGCCGGGCGATGCCTCGCGCGGCCGCGCTGTCTTTGCCCGCGTCTGCCAGCAATGCCACACCCTCTTCGACGCGGGAGGCAAAGTCGGTCCGGACCTGACTGGCTCCAACCGCAATGACCTGGATTATATTCTGCAGAACATCCTCGATCCGAACGCGGTCATTCCCAACGATTACCGCGCTTCGACTCTGGAAACCAAGGATAACCGCGTCATTACCGCCATCGTGAAACAGCAGGACGCCCATGCCATCACCGTGGTGACGGCGAACGAGACCCTGGTCATCCCTCGCCAGGAAGTGGACTCGCTGCTGCAAAGCGAGCTTTCCATGATGCCGGAAGGCTTGGTCCAACCGCTCGCCGATCAGGAAGTGCGCGATCTGATTTACTATCTGAACCGTCCCGGCCAAGTGCCGCTGCTGGCCACACCGGAAACGGTCGATCTTTTCTTTAACAACAAGGACCTGACAGGCTGGGATGGCGATCCGGCTTTGTGGAAGGTTGAGAACGGCGAGATCGTAGGCCGCAGCGCCGCCGGCCTGAAGCAAAACGAGTTCTTGAAGAGCGACCTGGTGCTCGGCGATTTCCGCTTGGTCTGCAAAGTGAAACTCACGCCCAACCAGGAAAACAGCGGCATCCAATTCCGCAGCGAACCGCAGGCCGATGGTGAGGTCAAGGGCTACCAGGCCGATGTCGGCGCCGGCTGGTGGGGCAAACTGTACGAGGAACGGGGACGCGCCCTGCTCTGGGATAAATCCGGCGAAGCCCATGTCAAACCGGAAGAGTGGAACACCTACGAAATCGTCGCCGTCGGCAGCGAAATCCGCACGGCCATCAATGGGTATCCCTGTGTTCATCTGAATGATCCCGCGGGCGCCAAACGGGGCATCACTGCTTTTCAACTGCACGCCGGTGGTCCCCTCGAAGTCCGCTACAAAGATTTTCAGTTGGAACTGAATCCGAAACCGGAGTTAGCAACCGTGAAGTAAGCACTTCGTCTTCGTTGTCCACGGGTTTGGCGTGTCGAGATTCGGCGCCACTTGAAGATCGTAACTCTTGCCGGTGTCGCCGCGCAGGGTGACTTCGATGAAACCACCCACCGGCGCAATTGTCAGTTCCGGCCGTGTCGTTGGCACAGCAATGGTTGTCATGGCGTCTGCCGACGACGGAGGCGCCTCCAATTGCCCCGGATAATCCCGTGCAACTGCTGAAGAACTGGTAGGTCGTCTCAGACTGCCCATTGAACGTGCTGGAGGTTTGGGTCGTTCCTGCCTGCCATAATCCAAACGGCCCGGTGTTCGTCGAGACATAAATTGGTTTCGATTTAGAAATCGACTTTGGATTGAGGATTTCCGATTTTAAACCGGAATGAAACTCCGCCACGGCCTGCACCTGGCCTATTGCACCAACATTCATCGCGGCGAACACTGGCCGCAGACCTTTGATTCTTTAAACCAATACACCCTGGCCGTGCGCGAGAGGATTTGCCCGGACCAACCCTACGCCATCGGCTTGCGCCTGAGCGACCAGGCCTCGCGCGAGCTGAGCGATCCCAGGACGCTTCTGGCCTTTCAGAAATGGCTCGATGAACATCAGTGCTACGTCTTCACGATTAACGGCTTTCCTTACGGCCGGTTCCACGGCACGCGCGTCAAGGAACAGGTTTATGCTCCCGACTGGACCAGCCCCGAGCGCGTCGCCTACACGAATCGTCTCTTTGACTTGCTGGCGCAGCTTGTGCCGGCAGGAATCGAAGGGAGCGTCAGCACCGTGCCCTGCTCCTTCAAGGAATTCATTCACAACGACGCGCAGGTCCGAGCCATGCGCCATAACCTTTGGCAGTGTGTCGAGCACATCGCCGACGTGAGCAAGCACACCGGGAAAAAGCTTCATTTGGGCCTCGAATCGGAGCCGCTTTGCTATCTGGAAACCAGCGAGGAAACGGCCAGTTTTTTCGAGCAACTGCGCGCCGACCGGCCCAATGACCCGCGCCTCGCCGAGCATCTGGGTGTGAATTATGACACTTGCCATCTTGCGGTCGAATTCGAGGAACCGGCGGATGTCGTCCGGCGTTTTCAACAGCACGGCATTAAAATCAGCAAACTCCACTTCAGCTCCGCCCTCAAGGTCCGGCCCACGCCGGAAGCCCGCCAAGCCCTCTCAGCCTTCGCCGAGGACATCTATTTCCATCAAGTCATCGCCCGCGCCCCCGACGGCACGCTCACGCGCTACAAAGACCTCGACCTGGCGCTTAATCCGCAGTCCGCAATCCCTGCCTGCGCCGCAGGGGCGGAAGGCGCGGCAGGCAGCGGCAATCCGCACTCCGCACCGGGTGAATCGGAAAATCCGCACTCCGCAATCCGCAATCCGCAATCGGAAGAGTGGCGCATTCATTTTCACATCCCACTCCACAGCCGCCCGACCGCGCTGTTCGATACTACGGCCGATCACATTCTTGGCATCATGGACCTTTTGCAGACAAATCCGGCCCTTTGCTCGCACATTGAAATGGAGACTTACACCTGGGAAGTCCTGCCTCCGGAGTTGAAGAGCCGAAGCGTGGTCGATCATCTGGTGGCGGAATACCAGTGGACCTTGCGAGAGTTGGCCAAGCGAGGGCTGGGAACAGCGGATGAGCCTTCGGTTTCCTCAGTGGATTAAACGGTCGAAACCCGGCGTGGCAGAACCAGAACCTGAGCGGCGAGTGCTCAGCCATAAAACCGAAGTTCATCCCGCCAAACACGCGAAAAGACCCCAAAGACAGGGGTTTAGAAACTTTCCACCTCGAAACGGACTACTAACGCATTCCCAGGTAAGCGCGGCCCTGTTCGCTCATCATGGCGGGGTTCCAGGGCGGGTCCCAGACCACTTCGACTTCCGCCTCATCGACTTCATCCAGGTTGAGCAAAGCGGTTTGCACACCCCAGCCAATGCTTTCGTGCATCGGGCATCCGGGCGTCGTGAGCGTCATCTTGACCGTCACTTTCCGGCCGGCGATGCGGATGCTGTAAATCAATCCGAGATCGACAATATTGCAGCCGATCTCCGGATCAATCGCCTGCCGGAGCGTTTCGAGGATTTGCTTTTCTGTGATTTCCGGAGCGCTCATAAATTCCCGCCGTGAGCTGGCCGCAACGTCAGCGGTTCGATTCTGGGCCGAACGAGATGTGTCAGAATGCGAACCATGTTGACGGCAAAAAAGAAGAGACTGGCCGCCAGCAGAACACAGCCCCAGCGCACGGCTTGTTCATGTCCCAGAGCGGTGGCCACACTCGCCGCGGTCAGGCCGGCGAGGAAGGTCCAATAGCCGGCCGTCTGCAACTGCGGCGAGTAGAGATCGGCCAATGATGGCACTTTGCTGCGTCCGATTTCCTGGCTGTAACTGCCATACCAGACCAGGAAAGGAATGATTTTGTAAAGCATGCCCAGAATGGCCAGCGTGACCACCCCAATCAAAGCGAGAAAGCCATACACGTTCTCCAATTGCGCCGTCAGCGTGGTCAGCGGCAAATCCGGCCAGGACAAGACCAGACCTATGACGGAGACCGGCAGCAGGAGGCTGATGGCCGTCAGAAAATATTTGAGTCCCCAGTCAACCTGGCGCCTTTTCCGCGCTCGCAGGATGGCCATCATTTCCCAGCCATAGAGGGCCAGACCGGCGGTGACAACCAGGGCAAAGGCCGGTTTCCAGCGGCTGCCTATAAGGATGGTGACGAAACTGCCCAACAAACCGGTGTTCAGAAGGCCGATGGACCATCCGGCGCGCCGCCGGTTCTGCAGATCGCTTAAGACAAACATCGGGACCAATTTGTAAGAGACGCCGACCAGCATCATGACAAAAAAGCCGAGCACTCCCAAGTGGGCATGCGCGTGCATCTGGGAGATCGGGTTGAACAAACTGAAGACCCACGATTTGTCGGCGGCCAGGTAAAGCCCCGCCAGCATGGCCATGAGCAGCCAGAAGAGCGAGGCGGCCACCGCATAGGCAATGACATTCCAACGGGGAATGCGCGCCAGCGTCCGGCCCAGGTTAATGACGAAGAGGATCATGCCGGCGCTCACGACCGAACCGAAGTGCCCCACTTGTTTCATGTCCCAAATCCAGAACATGCCCACCATGCCGATAAAGCCCACGACATGCAGGACGTAATGCCAGCAAGCCAGGCGTTCGCTGTAGAGCTTGGTTTCCAGGGCCACCGGCACCAGTTGGTACATTGCCCCCATGATCACGGAGCAAATCCAGCCGAGCGTGAACAAATGGGTGACGGCGATGACGTATTGGTTGTAGTGGTATTGGGCCAGGATGTCGGGCCGCCAGACCAGCCAGGCCACTCCCGCCAACAAGGCCAGCATGCCCGTGAGCAAAAACCGCAAGGGCAGACTGACTGAAGGAGCATGAGGATTGGCCACGGGCGCTTGTTTCATGGAAGGGGAGCGAGTGTTTGGTGTCCACGCTTTAGCGTGTCTTTGCGCCATAAGCACCCTGAAGGGTGGACAACGAACGGGTTCATGGAAAAAAGGCGAAGGCCCGGTGAGTTAACGCCGCCGGATGCAAGTGATAAAACTGCCGTCAGGTTGTTCCTGGCTGACGCCGTTGAAACCGCGCGTTTCCAGTTGACCGTAAAGATGCATGGGCCGCCGGTCGGTATGGGCCTGCAACTCCGCCCCTTCGGGAAGCGTCGCCAGCTTTTCCAGGATGACGACCAGCGGCTGCGGAGGTTCCAGTCCTCGCGCGTCCACCTCGACCACCGCCGGAGACCGTGCGGATTTGGCTGACGCGGAAGTCTTGTGCGAACTGCTGGAGTCGGGCCGGTGGCGCCGGAACGTCACTTCCCAATCACCCTCAGCCGTGGGCTTGCCTTCGTGATCAAAGCCGTATCCGGCCAGCACTCCGTAAAGCGGGACCGGCTCAAAAGGGGCGATCAACAAGAGCGACTCGTGCTCCTTCAATTGGGAGACGGTCTGCATGATTTTGGAGAACGGTTCATTACCCCGGCGAATTTCTTCTCGCACATCCAGCGTCACAACTTTCTCACTCATAACTCGCGCAACCTAATGCCGGTCGGCCGGCGTCGCTTTGATACAAATCAAGGCTTGAACAGAAACCAAGTCCCGGCGCGTTTGCACCGCTTCTGCGTTGACTGCGATGTCTTCCTGCTTGAGCACAAACGCCTTGGAGAAGCTGTCGTCTGAATTCAGGAACTCGAGGCCGTCGGCTCATGCACCTCCACGCGGGCGATGAGTGGCACGTCCAACAGACCAAAGCCGTTGTCCCCCTTGTGCAGGATGATGAGCGTCTGGCCCACACCCGTTAGGGCTGCAAATTCTGCCTGCGCCGGTGAACAATTTGGAATTGAATTTGGGATTGACGGCGCTGGAGAAAGGCGCATAACCGTGCCATGAATGCGATGAGCATTCCCGGAGTGAAACCATGAACTGGCCAACACGACGGCCCGGTTTTCCCGCGAGCAACGTTGACCGACCCGCCGGAGGGAGCGCGGACATTCTTGTCCGCCCGGCGGGCCGGGGGAGCCAGCGAAGCGGACAGGAATGTCCGCGCTCCGGTTGGCTCCAAGGGGAACGCGGGGGCGGGTCGCACGCCGGGCCGGCCCAAGCCGGGACGCCCAACGCGGCGAGCGCGCGGGCGGAGCGCCGACTCCCGCCTGCCTGGCGGCGGGCAGGTGCAGTCGGCTTTGGGCGCAACGCACGGCAGAAAACCGCTGGGAATAGCCACCGTCAAAAGCCGGCTGCAAGCCAGCGCTCCGGTGGCAACAGTGGGCGGAGAAATCAAGAAACTCAATCGCACTAAAAAGAGCGAAATACGATCATGACAACGAGGCTCTTTAGTATTATCGGTCTCTCCCTCGCCTTGTCCACTCTCCCGTCCTCTTTGGCATCCGCGCAGCCCTGCATCGCGCCGCCTTCCGGCTTCGCCGCATGGTGGCCGGGTGATGGCAGTGCAGAGGATATCGTAAGCACCAACACCGGTGTGCTTATGAGCGGAACCAGCGCCTTTTCCCCAGGCAAAGTTGGTAAAGCGTTTTATTTCGATGGGTTTGACGATTGGGTGAACAACGAAGGCGGTTGGACAAGCATCCGAAACGACTTCACTATAGCGTTCTGGTCGCTTCCCACCGCTGGTAGAAACGTCACCGCAGAAGGTAATTTCAGTGTGCCAGATGGCACGCACGACCAACGCTATGCTTTGTGGCCCGACTGGGGTGGAGACGATGGCCTCAAAGCAGGAGTTGGAGTCTCTGTCGGCACGAACGGCGTCAGTGTTTTCGAGCACGCCGCCAATCACATGCCTTCACTCCTCGTTCACAATTCGAGTCTTGAGGGTTGGACGCATGTTGTGGTGGTCCTTGAGAGCAAGCAACCGAAGCTCTTCATCAATGGAGCGTTCGCTAAGATTGGCCTTGCGAGTTCAAGGTCCTTCGTCTATCCCCCGAGGGTAATGGGTTCTGCTCCAAACGGCGATTACGGCACATTCAGCGGCTTGTTGGACGAAGTCGGCATCTTCAGTCGCGCCCTTTCTTCGAATGAAATCGCCGCGATTTATGCCGCCGGCAGCGCGGGCATGTGCAAGGAAGGTCCGTTCCTAGCAATCCAACCCGGAAATCAGACAGTGCCCATTGGATCGCACATCACCTTTAAAGTCATGGCGAAGGGCACGCCTCCGTTCAGCTATCAATGGCTTTTTAACGGTGTCAACATGACGGATGGCGGTCGGATCAGCGGGGCCAACACGACCAACATGACGATCTCAAATGTTCAAATGAGCGACGCCGACAGGTACAGCGTGGTGGCAACAAACGCCACCGGCTCTGTAGCGAGTTCCGAGGCGATTCTGACGGTGATTCCAGCGCTTGTCAGTGGCACGGAGACGCGGTTGGTCGACTATTTCCCCAAGACATCGCAGGGCGAGCACGGAATTTTCCTTCAGTACCTCCGTTCCGATGGCACCTACGAAAACCTGATAAACACTGGGGACTACGCTTTTACAACCCCCGGCATGCCCGGGAACATTCCTCGCGTCGAGGTTTCTGACTTCAATTCCGGCAGCATCTATGTCAATCCCAGCGCCGTTGTGCAGGTTGGTGCTGAACGCGATGCAATCATGAGAGTGACGCTCTGGGGCGATTACGGTCGCGTGCGAGTGCGCGGTCACGCGGAAAAGACTGGCGGATCCATGCGCTTCTACGTTTACCAGGGTGCCGGTAATTATGCTGCCCCGTTGTGGCAAGCGTGGGATGGCGGAGCATTTGACCTCACGGTTCCCTACCTCGAAGGAGACCAGTTGTTCTTTGCTGTGGACGCCGGCCCTAACGACGTTAACGATTGGGCCTTCTGGCGAGACATTCGGTTTCAGGGCCTCGGCCCGGATGCAGTAATCGACTCCCCCGTACGCTCTGGGGAGATTGTGGCCAGCGACACGCTTCGTTTTGCGGGACATGCAATCGTCGGGCAAACCAGCGCCGCTCAGTACTCTTGGGACTTTGGAGATGGCCGAGCCTCCACCCTAGGGAATCCGGGGATCGTTAGTTTCGCAGCACCAGGTGTAAGACTCATCACACTGGACGTGATCGACAACCAGGGACGACACGACGAAAGCCCTGCGACACGCTCAATCACCGTCATCCCCGATACCAACTCGATCTCCGACTTGGTCGTGACGCAACTGAGCCTGCCCGGCAATCTGGCCATTGGCCAGCCCGCGTCAATCCCTTACACCGTCCGCAACGCCGGCGATGGCGGTCTCTCCGCTAAATCCTGGAAAGACGCCCTCTATCTTTCGCGCGACGCGTATCTGGACGTGAGCGACCAGTTGCTGGTGTCGGCGGCGGTTTCCAAGACGGTGGCCGTCGGCGGCAGTTACACGAACACGCTCACGGTGACGATTCCCACGGTCGAGGAAGGCGCTTATTACCTGTTGCTCTCGGTGGACGACGAGTGGCAGTTCCTGGAGCGGCCTCAACTGAACAACGAGTTTGCCGTCGCCACGGACCTGGTGATTCCCCGGCTCACCAATGCCGTTCCGTTTGCCGCCGCGTTCGCGGGCAACGGCGACGAGCACTACTTCCGCATTGACGTGCCCGCCGGGCAGAACCTGCTCATCCGGCTGAACGGCTTGGACAACCTGGGCGCCAGCGAGGTCTATGTCCGCTTCGGCGCGTTGCCGACGCGCGGCACGTTTGACTATCGGGCCGCCACGCCGGACAGCGCGGACCAGCAAGTCCTCATTCCCGCCGCCGCGCCGGGCACTTACTACATCTTGGTCCGGGGCGAGTCGGTGCCGGGCAACGGGCAGTTCACCCTCGAGGCCATCGCGTCGCGGCTGAACGTCACCGGCGTCACGCCTGACCGCTACGGTCAGAACGCATCCGCGGTGTTGACCATCAGCGGCGCGGGATTCGACGCCACCGCCGTGGCCGAGTTGGTTGGAGCTGTCACGCGAACGAACACGACTGTTTCCGCAGACTCCTTCACGCAATTGACCGCAACGTTCAACCTCAGCAGCGTGCCGGTGGGCCGGTATTCCTTGCGCGTCTCGTCGCCGTTCTGGGGAACAAACACGCTGGCGGACGCCTTCGAGGTCCTGCCAGCCGGCGAAGCGAAGCTGGAAACGCAACTCATCGTGCCGAGCCAACTGGGCTATCACGCCGTGGCGACAATCTGGGTGCAATACGCCAACACGGGCCACGTGGCCATGCCCGCGCCGTTGCTGGTGCTCACGGCCACGCAGAATGGACAGGAAGGCGCGTGGCTCACGCTCCAGGATCATCGGCTGGTGGAAGGCTTCTGGACATCGGCCCAGCCGGAGGGCTTCAGCCACTCGATCCAGATCCTGGCCAGCGGCAACACGCCGGGCGTGTTGCAGCCCGGCGAATCGGTTCAGGTGCCGGTCTATTACGCCGGCTGGCAGCAGCCGTGGGATTTCACCTACCAGCCCCTCTATTTCTTTCGTCCCGGAAGCACTTGAACAGGTATTCTTCCGAATCTGAGAGACGCAGCAGGGTGATAGTTTTCTGTATCCGGTCGCGGACATCGCCTTCGATAGCTGAATTCCATTTGAACCTTCGTTGCTTGGCTGCAAACAGCGCTTCAGAAAGCGCTCCGCCGCTCGGCGAATGCCACAACCATGTGTGATAATGCTTCATCCCATCCAAAAGAACTGAGCGAACACGGGCTGGAAGCCAAGAACTAGCGGAGGATAACAGCCAGAATCCGTGATCAGCATCCTCGTAGGGCGATACGTCGGGTCCAAATATCCCGCCATGAAAATAACTGTAGGTTGCCATTTCCGGATCCTCCGCAAAGTCAGGCCTTCGAAGCGTCCATTCCTCATCGCCTGGAGATTTTTTGAATTCCTCTTCAAGGCGAGACTCCAATCCACCGCCAAATCCTGGAATGGTCAATTGCGGTGCATACTCAGCTAACAATGCCGGAAACGTGGAACATGTTTCAAAGAGACCAGGGTAACAATGAATGAACTTCAACACTTCCTTCCTTGGTGTGAGCGGAGTGATCGGGATTGTCTCCGCTGCCTTCACCCAGTTCAACTGCATTGCTGTCCATGCCAACCGCTCACCCCAAGAGCGACTGTCTCCTTCCTTTGGCGGCAAAGGGAAGCTCCAACGCCGCCAAGATGATTCCTCCGGGACTACAGCGCCAAAACCCGGAACGCGATTCGATGCCTCGACGACATCAAGCCAATACTGGTCGGTGATCACTGGCGGCGTGATCCCCCATTCCAACAAGTAATCACGCGCAACAATCAGCGGGCTTTCTTGAGGATGGATAACTGAGAGTATCTCTCCCACGACTTTGGCCAAACCCTCAGAACTGGATACTGCTTTTCGACCAGCCAGCGCAGGCGAATATGCGAGAACATCTTGATGCGTTACTCCGTGCCAGACAGGCAAGAGCACCTTATCATTGCCAGCCATCTCGCGCTCGGCGAGCGCATCAAGTTCATACTGCGGCCAATTACGCGCGAAGAAGGCTTTGCTCAACACCACGACTCCGAAACGGGATTTGGTCAGTCCTTTGTCAATGGCGCGGCGCAGACTGTCGCCAAGCTTCAAGGATTTCTCGTCATACCACACCTCGACATGCTGGTCGCGCAGTGCCTCGACGAGTGGCCTGACAAAATCAGCTTTATCAGCGGATGCGTGGCAGATGAAAACGTCGTAGAGCATAGAGCAGATAATCTAACAATGCGGTGCTTCGCTAGTGTTCGCCATCTTTCGCCGCGCTTTGATAAGGAAACGATTGGCCGCTTCGTGGTTGCGCCGTTCGGACAGTTTGGTTTCGGCCAGGGCGCGCCCGAAGTCGCGGTGCAGTTCCTTCCGCCAAGCGTTCAGTTTAAGCCTCCTCACGTCGGCTGCTACGGGTTAAAATGTTTCCACCTTCGAGTGCACCGGTTCATCCATTCTTATGAGCGGCGGCCAACGGCGTTTGAAGCCTGCGGCGACGGCTTTGCGCGTGGGTTTGATTTCCAGCGTCGGCATGGGCGCGAGAGTAGCGGAGCGAGCAGCAGGTGCAAAGGCGGAAATTGTGTCCGATTTTGGCTCGTCTTGCCTTTTCACCAGTGCCAACATTCGCCTTGTGCTCACCATCTTCTTAGGCTGGCGAATCCTCGGCGTTGGCTTGCTGCTGCTCGCCGGAATGGGCGGAGCGAGCGGCGCGGCCACCCACCTTGAACCGGAAGCGCTGACCGGGCAGACCTTCGTTCACGATCCCTCCACTATTCTCAAAGACGGTGAGCGCTACTACGTGTTTGGCACGGGGTGGGGCCTCGCCACAAAATCATCGGCGGACCGACTGGACTGGACCAATGGCCCGACCGTCTTTCGTCTGCCTCCCGCGTGGGCGACAAATGCCGTGCCGGGCTTTCGCGGACATATCTGGGCGCCGGACGTCATCCGCCTTAACGGCCAATTTTATCTTTATTACTCCGTTTCAACCTTCGGGAGGCAAGTGTCTGCCATCGGGCTGGCCACCAGTCCCACACTCGATTTTGCATCGCCTGACTATCGTTGGACCGACCGCGGACCCGTCATTCAATCCACCAACGGCAGTCCCTTCAACGCCATTGATCCCGGCGTCCTGCGCGACACCGGCGGCCGGCTTTGGATGGCTTTCGGTTCCTTTTGGCAGGGCATTTGCCTGGTGCAGCTTGATCCAACGACTGGATTGCGCCTTGCCACCGATGCTGCGATCCAGCGGCTGGCCTGCAACAGTTCGATCGAAGCGGCGTGTCTTTTTCAGCGCGCTGAGCATTACTATCTCTTCGTCAATTGGGGCCGCTGCTGCCGGGGCACCAACAGCACCTACGAAGTGCGCATCGGCCGGAGCAATGAGGTCACCGGTCCGTACCTGGACCGCGAGGGTGTGGATTTGGTGAACGAAGGGGGCACGCCTTTTCTCGAAACGACGGGCCGGTTCATTGGGCCGGGCCACATTGGCATCTTCAACGAAGGCACGACGAACTGGTTCAGCTACCACTACTACGATGCGCAGAGCAACGGCCGCTCCCGCCTGGCCTTGGCCAGGCTCTACTGGACAAGCGATGGCTGGCCCGTTGCCCAGCCGCCTGCGAATTCAGCGGACACGCGGTAGTCGTATAGGCGCGAGTTCTCTCCCATCCTGAGAATCGTGTCAATCCTGTCAAAACGCGACTCGCTCGACCGCCCGGGGTGCCGGTTTCCCAAGCGCCATCAGGCCGGCGGACAGGCAAATGGTAAGAAGAGTATGTGTGGTTGTCGTTTTTGCTTCGTGAGAGGTGCGGTTTGAGTGGAAGGTCACCAGATACTGCGAGCTGGCCTCGTCAAAGAACAGCTTTGGCGCCCCAATCCGGGCCCTGGCCTTCGGATAATCAGGAACCCGCTTGAGATCCGGAACGTAGTCGCTGTGCTTCTTCCAGGAAATGAGATCGTCGGAGACCCAGAAGTTGATGTCCGGCGCTTCATCCCCGCGATTTCCCACCAGGTAATAATGGCCGTCGTGTCCCTTGCAGATGTCCGCATGACCGCGGTATTCCTCGAAAACCCGTTTGCCGCCGTTGAGCATCTCCCAATGCAATCCATCGAGACTGACGCTGTAGTAGAGGCGCCAGTAGTCTCCGTGCAGAATATGCGCGAAGAGATACGCCTCGTGCTTCGGCCGCTCGCCCTTTGCCACCTGTCCGGGCGGTTCGGGCATCTGGGAATGAATAGTCGCCGCGCCCCATAGCGCGACGACCACCGTTAAGAAACGTCCTGGGGTCATCAAGTAAGAAAGGCGTCAGTCGATGGTCCCGTCATGTTCTTATTCTGCATTCTTCTGGTCGTGCTGGTAAAGCATTTAC
>ERZ1292640.426-Hain-H43-02um-R1-426-length-34211-cov-6_pt2 | contig 33041 bp, 28 predicted proteins | sample MGYA00564404_ERZ1292640 | MGnify/ENA primary metagenome ERZ1292640 (study PRJEB36523, sample SAMEA6512636) | groundwater metagenome | collected 2019-01-08 | study: AquaDiva: Metagenomics assemblies of 32 groundwater samples | reverse complement strand
TATGACAAATAAACCTCCCCAATAAACCGTATCGCTTAAATCTTTAATAGCTTTACTGATATGCTCTGAAGAATCCATGAGAACTTCTAATTTAACGTCTTTTGGCAGACGACGCTGCGCCCCAGCTAAAGCTTTTTTTACTTGTTTTGCTACTTCAACAGTATTTGCTCCCACGCGTTTTTGCACCGCCATCATCAACCCCTGCCGATGGTTATTGCGCACGATCATTGTTTCTTCTTTATAGGAATCTTCGATTTCAGCTAAATCTTTAAGATAAACCGTCTTTTCCTGATCCTGAGCAATAATTATTTTTCCAATCTCGCCTGGGCTAGTGAATTCACCGGGCACGCGCAAAGTGTATTCCTGAGTACCTATTTTTAAATCTCCGGCAGGAAGTGTAATATTTTCTGCTGCCAGCTTATCTATAATCTGCTGCACAGACAATTGGTATTCTTCAAGCCGCGTTTTATCAAGTTTGATATTGATCTGGCGCTCAAGGCCCCCGTATGCCTGTACCGAACCAACACCGGGGATGCGTTTCAAATAATCACTGACCTGCTTATCAACAATATGGTAAAGATAGGGATAACTTTCCTGGGCGCTGGCGCCGATAAAAACAATCGGTATCATTGCGGTATTAAATTTAAACACAATCGGAGAATCGATCTCTTCAGGTAAAAGCCGCTTTGCTAATTCCAATTTATCGCGGATATCATTAGAAGCTTCATCCAGGTTTATCCCCCAATTAAACCGGCAGGTAACCGTAGAAAGATTTTCCATTGAGCGGGAAGTAATCTTATCTAAATTTGCGATGGTAGAAAGATTATTTTCAATGATCTCGGTAACTTTTGTCTCTACGTCTTCAGCGCCTGCTCCCTCATAAACAGTAATTACAGTGATTGCCGGAGGCTCAATTTCAGGCATCAGGTCAATTGGCAGGCGGGAAAGAGAAAATAAGCCTAATACGATGATCGCTAAAAAGATCATCAGATTGGTAATAGGAAATTTTACTCCGAATTCAGGAAGTTTCATTCTTTACTCACTTTTACCGGCATTCCGTCACGTAAACCTTGCTGCCCAAAAACAATTACGTGATCTCCGGGCTTTATTCCTTGAACAGCCTCAATATGGCCTTCTTCTTCGATGCCTAAGATGACTTTCTTTTTTTAGGCTGTCCCTGACTCTTCGATAAACACATACGCATCTGCTAACTCGCGCACTACGGATTCTTGAGGAAGAGCTATCACTTGTTTATGCCAACCTGCCAAAATTTTTATCCGCGCAAACATCCCGGATTTTAGGCGATGATCTGAATTTTTAATCCGGATCTCCATCGGTAAAGTGCGTGTAAGCACATCTACCAACTCGCTGACTTTAGAGATCTCCCCCTTAAAAACTTCCTGCGGATAAGCATCTACTATTAAATCTACGGAAAGCCCGGGCTTTATATAAGGAATATCCTGCTCCGGAGCAGAAACTTTTACTGCTACCTCATCCATATTAAGGATTACTGCAAGCGCTGTGCCCTGCGAACCCCCGGATGCACTGGTAACCATTGTTCCTTGGTCTAAAAAAGTTTTACCAATTATTCCGTTGATTGCACTTTCTACTTGCACTGGGGCATATTCCAACCCTGTTTCATCTCTATCTAATAAAGCCACGGCCTGGCCTTTTTCTATCTTGTCCCCTTCTTTTACTAAGTACTGCGTTAATTTTCCACTTACCTTAGCATAAAGCATTATTTCGTCTTTTGCTTTGATTGTCCCGGCATAACTTAACCATAAGGGAATATCTTGATTTTCCACCGGTGAAACTTTTACTACCGCTGTTTCTTCAGCCGGTTTATTTAAAAGTTGCTTGGATTTATTTTTAAGGGTAAAGAATTTTATTGCCACTAAAACAACGAGTATTATAACGATGATCTGCAATATTAATTTTGATCTTTTCATTTTAACCTCCGCTTGCCTGTTCAAATTCCAGCTTAGCCACCAGATAATCATAGGCAGTTTGGCTACGGCCATATTTTGTAAGTAAAAGCGCTACTTCGGCAGTCTGCACTTCGAGGCTGCTTGCCTCTCCTTTAGCATACTGGATTTTGGCAGCGCGCAAATCATCCTCTGAAACCATAAACTCGCTTTTATTAGCATTATATTTTGCCATAGCGTTTTTCAAGCCAACATAAGCATTTTTTAATTCAAGCCGGATATCCTTCTTTAATTGATCCTTATTTAGCTGCGCTTCTTTAACATCCACTATTGCTTGAGAAACTTTTTGCCTGGCAGCCCAACCATCAAAAAACGGCCAACTTAATACTAACCCGGCGATCTGATAATCATTTGCATTACGACTGGTACCGGAAGCTCCATGAGATCTTCCATAATAATCCAAAGCTGCGTAAACCTGCGGCCGGGTATCTGCCTTTGCCATAGATACAGCTTGCTGAGCAGCTTTATATTTTGTTTCATACTGTTTGATTTCCGGGCGTTTGCTAAGCGCAGAAATAAATGCCGCATCAAAGGCAACTTCTTTGGGATCAAAAATAAATTCTCCCTCGGCTTTTATTGCTTCCTTTTTATCTAAAGATAGTAAATTTGCCAATAACTCGCGCGCATATTCTGACTGATTAATACAAAAAACTGCCGCTTCTTCAGCCTTAGCCAGGCTTTCCTGCAACTTAAGAATTTGGCTACCTGAAACTTCCCCTTTTTCAAAACGCTTTTGCGCGCTTACAAGATGTGCGCGCGCATTTCCTGATACCGCGTTGTTAACTTCTGCTAAATCTTGTGCCAGCAATAACGCATAAAATGCTTTACTTACTGACAAAATGATATTTCTGCCTATGATTTGATCTCCAAACTGCGCAGATTCTAAAAGGTATTTTTGATAGGCAATAGTTGATGAGGTTTTGCCTCCTTTATATAAATACTGTTTGATCCCTATCTGAACACTCTCCTGCGTACTATCCTTATTATAATATCCGCGGTAATAATTAACCCCTGCAGCCGCAGTTACGGATGGAGCTAAGCCTGCACGCGCCTCACCAACCTTTGAGCGGGCTTTATTAACTTCTTGTCTCCCTAAAAGAATATCGGAATTATTCCCTAAGGCAATTGCGATTGCCTGATCAAGCGTAAGAGTTAATTCCTCAGCCATACCTTTGATAGGAGTTAAAAAAATAAGTAATAATAAAAAAAATATTTTTATTTTCATTTTTTCTTCTTTTCCTGCTCCAGTATCTGGTGGATATGCGTTAAGATACGCAGGTAATCTTCTCTTTCTTGCGCTGAAAGCTTGCCGAATACCCCGATTGCTTTCTGGCGGCGCTGTTTAAGGATCCGGCTTATAGTAGTATCTCCTTTAGAAGTGAGAACTACTCTGATAATCCTGCGATCTTTAGGATCGAATTCTCTTGAAGCATAGCCGTCTCTGACCAGGCGTTCAATTAATCCGGTCATCGCCGCGGTGCTGACTTCCATAAAATTTGCCAGATCCTTCATTATTGCTTTAGGCTGATGGCTAAGATAATTCAATATAAGGAATTGAGTAATAGTAAGAGACCCCCTCTTAAGCTCATTATCTTCATTACGCATAAAACCTTTGATAATGGAGGGCATCAATTCATGCAGCCGGTCGGAAAATTCTTTAAGTTCTTTATCAGACATATTTAATCTCTCTGCCCAGCTAGGGCACACCAGTACATGAACAAATTGTACTTGGTGTTAATAGTTAATATAGTTAACTATCAAACAAGTAAAGTATATCTCATGCTGCTTGAATTGTCAATGGTTAGAAAGGGGAAAGTGACAGTCACTTTTGGGACAGGCATTTTAGAAGTAGGCACGTGGCCAGAAAATAAAAAGCATGAACATTTCTCCCCATTATAATGCTTTAATAAAAGATCCGGATCGAAACGATATCGCGGTATTTTATTTTTCTGAAGTAAAAAGCGGTCAAAAGATAAATTTAGTTATGGAATACGATATTGAGATAGATGATTCTGATTTTTTCATCTCTCCGGTTGAAGCGGAAGAAAAAAACGATACTCCCGAGGCAAATTTAGAAAAATATCTTAAAAGTGATTCAGATGTAGACATAGAAAACAAATCTATTAAAGAAGCGGCTCAAAAAATTACCAAGGGCATTAATAACCAATTCTCAAAAGGTAAGGCTATATACAACTTCATTGCGAATAACATAAAATACGAAAATACCGAGCAGGTTTCTGGTTTCCAGAGCGCAGATGACACGCTTTGGCTTAAAAAAGGCAACTGCGCAGATATGGCCCGCTTATTTATATCTTTAGCTAGAGCAAGCGGAATTCCTGCCAGGAGAGTCAATGGGATGGTTTTTTCTCCGGATGTCAATTCAAACAAAAGTATAAAAAAATTTGAACACGCCTGGGCTGAAGTTTACTTTCCTAAATACGGCTGGCTCCCCGTAGACCCCACAACCGGGGTTACAAGCAGGGAAGACTATTACTGTTTTAATTACAAAATCCACATCAGAGAAAATTACGGCCCAGTTAATCAACGCAACCCTGGTTCGTTATATAAAGGAATGTATATTGAAACCACTACGCGCGAAAATGTAGATCGCGCGCCAATTTCGCAAGATTTTGAAGTAGAAGTGGATTTATTAAACTGGTAGCAAAAAGTTATCCACAGGGTAGGAGAGGTTTAAACGGTACCTACGGCTGTGGATAACTATACATCAGGTTTATCTATCTCTATAATTGGATTAGGGATATATCTAGTTTTGAAATAATGATTGTAGCTTGAATAGAGATATTCCTCCGGAGAAGTAATCAGATTTTCTTTTACAGGATTGTTATGCGTATACTCTAATTTTTTGATTAAATCATAGGAATTAAAAATACGCTCATCATAAAATCCTTTCTGCCAAATCCTACCTCTTTTTCCATTCATTTTATTTAACTTTCTAGCAAAACTGCCCTTTAGCATTTTCATAATATAAGAAGGGTTATACTTTCCCAAAGGGTGAATAATTAAATGTAGATGCTCTGGCATAATACAAAATCCATACAGTTTATAATCAAGTATGAGCTTAAAATATTCTAGCGTCACAAGCAATATTTTACAATTTTTAGGGTCTTTGAATATTTCTACCCTATCTTTTGTAACAGTCGTTAAAAAATACGCTGCATTTTCTTCGTAAAATCTTCTTATATTCCCCATAGTTATCCACAGGGTAGCGGACGTTTAAACGTCCGCTACTATTATTATATGAAACTCCTATCTAGGCTTCTGTATTGGACAGCTTCGGCAAGGTGCTCTGCTTTAATCTCTTCACATTCTGCTAGATCTGCGATTGTCCTTGAAACCTTTAAAATTTTATCATAAGCCCTAGCGCTGAAATTTAATTTATTCATCGCGGTTTTTAGCAATTCCGCTTCAACTTTAGCTAAACAACAAAATTTACGCACCTGCTTATGGCTCATCTGCGCATTAAATAATATCTCTCCGGAGGATAATCTTTCTTTTTGCATCAGGCGCGCTTTATCTATCCGTATCTTAATCTGCTCAGAACTTTCCGCAGCCAAATTACTGGATAACTCCTGATACTTCACTACAGGAACTTCAACATGGATATCGATTCTATCAACTAAAGGGCCTGAAATTTTAGCTTTATAATTTTGAATTTTAGTCGTACCACAACGGCATAATCTTTTCCGGTCAGTATAAAAACCGCACGGACAGGGATTCATCGCACAGACAAGCATAAAAGATGCCGGATATGTTATCGACCTCCTTGCCCGCGATATCCGGATACAGCCTTCTTCTAAAGGCTGACGTAACGCCTCAAGACAATCCCGGCGGAATTCCGGAAGTTCGTCTAAAAATAATACTCCGCGATGGCTTAAGCTGATCTCTCCCGGCCTTGGATAAGCTCCCCCTCCGACTAAAGCCACGCTTGAACAATTATGATGCGGCGCGCGAAATGGCCTTCTAAAAAGAATGCCATCTTTTTTAGGAATTGTACCTGCGACCGAATGGATACGATTAATTTCAATAATTTCACCTTCCGTCAGCTCCGGCATAATCGTTGGGAGCCGCTCTGCAAGCATGGTTTTTCCGCTGCCGGGAGGGCCAATCATCAGGATATTGTGTCCTCCGGCTACTGCAACCTCAAGCGCTCTTTTAGCAAGATATTGGCCTTTGACATCGCTAAAGTCAATTCCATAACTACATATTTTATTAGACAAATCCCGACGTTCTATCTGATAGGGGCTATAACTTTGTGTTTGATGAATTATTTCTACTGCTTCCTTTAGGTTATGCGCCGGCCAAATATTTACGTTATTTGCCCAAGCAGCTTCCGCGGCATTCTCTAAAGGAAGGATGATATCTTTAACCGGAATTTCCGCCTGTGAAAGAAACAGGCTTGCTGCCAATGCTCCGGTTACCGGGCGTATCAGGCCGTCAAGTGAAAGCTCCCCTAATACCGCAAACATATTTAATCTCTGCGCATCGATCTGCTCGGTTGCCGCTAAAATTGCCAAAGCAATTGCTAAATCAAAGCTTGCTCCTTCCTTTTTAATGTCAGAAGGGGCCAAATTTACCGTAATCCTTTGCGCCGGCCACTCATAACCTGAGTTTTTGATCGCAGATTTTACCCTTTCGCGGCTTTCTTTTACAGCAGCATCAGCCATGCCTACCAGGGTTACCGCTGGTAAGCCGCTTGAAACATCTGCTTCAACTTCAATAAGATACGCCTCTATCCCAATTAATCCCATACTCAAAGCTTTAGCTAACATATTACCCCCTTGCCCAGAAAGGGCACACCAGCGCACATTCCCCTTGCGCTGGGTGTAAAAATTAGACGTTTCGTTTCCCTATACAAATAGACGTAAAACCCGCTAAAATCTAACACAAATAGTTTAAAAAAAATTCTTGTTTTTTACTTTATTCTCTATATAATATAATTACATTTAAAAAAATGAAAAAAATCAGCTTTATTATTATCGCGATTTTAAGCGGGATAAGCTTAGCTTGTGTTTGGAATTTTTTTCTTGTACAAAAAGAAAAAATTTCCTTGGCTGATTCCCTGAATAACACAAAAATCCAGCTCCAGGGAGTCCAGCAGTCAAAACAAACACTGGCAGAGAGATTAGATAAAGAAATTAAGATACAGGAAGCTCTCAATCAGCAAAATAGCCAGCTTAAAGAAGAGATTTCCGCAAGCGAACTTAAACTGACAAAAATTGAATCGGATTTTAACCAGGCGCAAGTTTCTCTTGACCAGTTAGAATTACAAGTTTCGCTTCTAAAAACTGAAAACACCGAGCTTCGTAACGAGACGGAAAGTAAATCCGGGCAGCTTACGCAGCTTAGCCAAGAACGTGACAATCTAAACGCTCGCTTAAATTCAATAGATGAATTAAAGAAAATACTTAAGGAATTAAAACGCAAAAATCGCCCGATAAAAAAGATTGTGCAGAAAACAACGAAAAAAGTAAATAAAGAGGTAGAACAACTTAGCGTCAAAAAAGATACCATCGAAGGCAACCGGGGATACCTCTTAAAGCAAGGAAAACCCACCTACCCTGCTAAAGTAATAATTGAAGTGACCCCTATCATCGGTGAATAATCATGCACCAGGATATTCTAAAAGAACTACTACGTAATAAAATTATCTTTATCACTATCCTTACCTGGGTTATTGCCCAGATGCTTAAGGTAATTATAGGGCTTTTTAGGGATAGGAAATTTGACTTTCGTTGGTTGATCGGCTCCGGCGGTATGCCCTCAAGCCACGCCGCAGGGGTTTCCTGCCTAGCCATGGCTACCGGGATTAATTACGGGTTTGATAGTATTTATTTTTCCCTGGCAACAACTTTCGCCTTTATCGTCATGTTTGACGCCCAAGGAGTAAGGCGCTCAACCGGCCGTCAAGCGCGGATTTTGAATAAAGTCATGGATGATATCTATTGGCAGGGTAAAATCAAAGAAAACCGCCTGCGCGAATTCGTCGGGCATACCCCCATAGAAGTCATTGCCGGATTTTTATTAGGAATAATCGTAGCTTACCTTGCTTACTAAAACGGAGGAAAAGTGAATAGAAGGATAGTAATTTTAGTGATAATTATCACCGCTGTAATTGCAGCTGTGTTTGTTTCTTTAAAATTATATGTAGTCAATAAAAAAAATCAGGAAAAAAACAAAAAAACTACGACGGTGCTCTCTTTAGCAGGCCAAGCCCTGGCCCTAGAAGAAAAAGGCAACCTAATTGAGGCGCGTAATCTTTACCAACGCTTAGTAAATGAATCTCCTGATTCTGCGAATTTCCTTACATTACAAAAGAAAATCGAAGGCCTAAACATCCGTATTATTTTTTCTCCTATTATGACTACTAAAAGCAAAATTTATGAAATTAAACCCGGTGATACATTAATAAAAATTGCCAGCCAATTTTCTACTACCGTAGAATTATTGATGAAGAGTAACAACCTTTCAAGCGACCGGATTGTGCCTAATAAAAAAATTAAAATTAATACTGAAACTTTTAGTGTCTTTGTAGATAAATCCCAGAATATCCTGCTTTTAAAAAGCGGCGAGGATGTAGTAAAAACTTACATTGTATCTACCGGAGCCAACAATTCTTCTCCAGTAGGAAATTTTAAAATCGTTAATAAAATTGTTAGCCCTACCTGGTTTAAAGCAGGTGCTGTGGTCGCTCCAGGAAGCCCGGAAAATGTTTTGGGTACGCGCTGGATGGGCATCGATGCAAAAGGTTACGGGCTGCACGGCACCGTTGAACCACAACAATTAGGAAAGCAAGTTACCGAAGGCTGCGTCCGGCTTGCTAACTCCGATGTAGAAGAATTATACGATATCCTGCCGGTGGGGACGGAAGTAGTAATTGTCGACTGACATGCATATACTTAATTTTGAAAGGCCGATTGCCGAACTTGAAAAAAAGATTGAAGAGTTAAAAAGTTTTTCTACCCATAAAAAAATTGATTTAAACTCCGAAGTCAAGCCCCTTGAAGATAAACTCCTTAAGTTACGTAAAAATATTTACGACAACCTAAGCCCATGGGAAAAAATTCAGATTGCCCGCCATCCAAAACGGCCTTATACCCTGGATTATATCGGAATGATTGCTTCACAATTTTTGGAATTACACGGGGACAGGGGTTTTTCTGACGATAAAGCCCTTATCGGAGGGTTGGCTTCGATTGAAAAATATAAAGTCATGATTATCGGCCATCAAAAGGGCCGCGACACAAAAGAAAATGTACAACGTAATTTCGGCTGCGCCCATCCTGAAGGGTACCGAAAAGCACTGCGGCTTATGCAGCTTGCACAAAAATTTAAACTTCCTATAGTTATATTCATTGATACTCCTGGCGCATATCCTGGCATTGGCGCTGAAGAACGCGGACAAGCCCAAGCCATTGCACTTAACTTAAGAGAAATGATTAATATCCCCGTACCAATAATTGCTTATGTAATCGGAGAAGGCGGCTCCGGAGGCGCATTAGGTGTAGGAATAGCGGACAGGGTGTGTGTCTTAGAAAATGCTTACTATTCGGTTATTTCACCGGAGGGCTGCGCTGCAATACTCTGGAAAGATGTTTCACGCGCTCCTGATGCAGCGGCAGTATTAAAATTAACTGCTAAAGACCTGCTTAAACTGGGGATTATCGAAGAAATAATTCCTGAGCCCATGGGCGGAGCTCATCGTAAACCAGAAGAAAGCGCCAAAAATATAAAAGATTCTCTCTTAAAAAATTTAAAGGCATTTTCTTCCGTAAAAAAAGACGAACTGCTGCAGGCCCGCTATCAAAAATTCCGCTCTATCGGAAAGTGGCAAGAATAATTTAATCCTATTGGGGTAAGATTTTTTTGAGGGTATCTTCTATTTTATCAAGACGGCTGGCAATGCTTTGCAATGCTAATTGTAAAGCATTAAGCTCCTCTTCCTTACTCTCAGGGGTAATTTTTGTCTGTTTTTCTTTCTTTGAATGCGCACGGCTTTTTGTCAAGCTATCTTCATGATCTAACAACAAGCTGACATAATGGGAAAGTATTGCCGCATCCTCCTGGCTGAAAAATTCCGTAAAAAATACCCCCACTGCAAAAATTACATTTTTTCCTTCTTCCAAAGGGGAGCAACGAAAAACATTCGCCTTGCACCTAATTCTATCGGCTCCAAAATCTCTTTGAAAATGCCCCGGAACCATTAAAGCGAGATCAACTGATTCCCCCGGCTTAAACTCTCTATCTATTGTTATAAGCGCGCCTAAACGGCTAAAGTTTGTAGTAACACCTTTTCTTTTTGACTCATCAAAACAAGTAATTTCAACTTCTATTTCCGCATGTACCCGGCGTTCTTTTCTTTTTTCTTGTGCCATTTTTAATACCTTATTAAGGAAAGAGTTTCAAAGCGTGTCTTTTCATTTTCCTGAAAAACCCCTCTTACAGCCGAAGTAACTGTCGTGGTCCCCGGCTTTTTTACTCCGCGCATTGCCATACACATATGCTCTGCTTCAATTACTACCATACATCCTTGTGGCTTAAGCTTTTTCATAATAATCTCAGCTATTTGTGTAGTCAATCTCTCCTGAACCTGCGGCCGCTTTGATAAAATATCAACTACGCGGGCTAATTTGCTTAAGCCCGTCACCCTGCCATCTTTAGGAATATAAGCTAAGTGCGCTTTCCCAACAAAAGGAACTAAGTGATGCTCGCAAATCGAATATAAAGGTATATTTTTCAATAAAATTATCTCTTCGTGTTTTTGGTCAAGGATTACCTCAAGTTCTTTAGCAGGATCTTTATTAATACCGGCGAAAATCTCCGCATACATATCCGCAACCCTCCGCGGGGTATCTAGTAAATCTTTACGGCTTACATCTTCTCCGATTGCTTCTAATATCTGGCGCACTGCTTTTTCTATTTTTTTCTTATCCATAATAATCTCCTATTTGCCGATACAAAACTTACTAAAAATCTTACTTAGAATATCGTCGGAAAACTTTTTCCCCAAAATATCCTCTAAGCAACTTAGGCCTTCTTTGAGATCCTGAGAAATACACTCTAAAGTTACTTTATTATCTAACGAAACAAGTGAAGCCGCAATATGTTTTTGCGCTTTTTTTAGTAATTCGATGTGGCGCTGGTTACTGACTAATACCGGCTCATTTAAAACAAGTTTACCTTTATAAAAAATTTCTGCGATTGCCTCTTCTAAGGCTTCTATATGTAGGGATTTTTTTGCTGATAATTCCACTTTGTGAGGAAAGATTTTTGTAATCTTTTCAATTTCTACCTTACAAACTAAATCTATTTTATTTAAGACTGCGATAACCTTTTTTTTCTTAAGTAACCTCATAAGCGCATAATCTTGCAGCGAGAGTTTTTTATGCGCATCAATGACAAATAATATTAAATCTGCTGATTTAATATACTCCTTGGCTCTTGAGACTGCTTTTGCCTCTGCTACATCGCGCGGATTAAGAATCCCGGCAGTATCGACAATTCTTACCGGAATTCCGCGAATATCCAGGATTTCTTCAATAGTATCACGCGTAGTCCCAGGCATTGATGTAACGATCGAACGCTCAATACGCAATAACGCATTTAATAAAGAAGATTTTCCGACATTGGGCTTACCACAAATTACCACTCTTATCCCTTCACGCATAATCTTACCCTGGCTAGATGAAGAAATAAGGGCTAAGAGCTCCTGATTTATATCAAAAATTAATTTCCTGGCATTTCCTGTATCTGTACTAACCGCGTCTTCTTCTGGGAAATCTATCTGCGCTTCAATAAATGACAAAACTTCTAAAATTTTTTCCTGTATTTTTAAAGCTGCCTTAGAAACTCCTCCTTCTAGTTGCTTAACCCCCATTCGAAGCGCGCTATCTGTTTTCGCCCGAATAATATCAAGCACGGCTTCTGCCTGGGTAAGATCAATGCGGCCGTTTAAAAAAGCACGCTTTGTGAATTCTCCCGGCTCTGCCAAACGGCATCCTTTTGCTAAAACTAGCTCGAGCACCCTGCGCATCGCCACAATCCCGCCATGACAGCTGACCTCTACGATATCTTCGCGTGTATAAGAGTACGGGGCGCGCATAACGGTGAGGAGGACTTCGTCGATAATACTAGTCGATGGTCGATAGACGATGGACGATGGACGATCGTCAACAATCCAACCGTAATGGACGGTAAAGTTTTTGAATTCAGAAGGGTTCTTCTTACTTTTAGCAGAAAAAATCTTATCTGCAATTTCTAATGCATTGCTGCCGCTAATACGAATGATCCCGATACCGGAATCTCCCGGAGTAGTCGCAATAGCTGCAATAGTATCATTTAAATCTAGCGAACGCATAACTTTCTCCTGGCTTCTGCAACTACAAATAATGATCCTGTTACTAAAATCAAATCTTTATTATTGGCATCGCTTAAAGCAAAATCTACAGCATTAGCAACCGGAATCTTAATATCAACAGTTTTATTTTTTAGATACTGTCTGATCGCATTAGGCTCTGCTGCGCGCGGATTTTTTGCCTGCGTAATAATTATTTTATCAGCTAACGGCGCTAATTCACAGCAAATTCCTTTAATATCCTTATCACCGGAAATCCCCAGAATAAGGAGTAGCTTATTATATTTAAAATTTTCAATGATTGTTTTTTTAAGCGCATTTGCTGAAGCTTGATTTTGCGCACCATCAAGGATAACTAACGGCCTTTTTTCTGCCAATTCGCATCTTCCCGGCCAACGGGCATCACGTAAGCCCCGTCGAACTGCCAAACTATCTACTTTTATTCCGTTCTGCTTAAGAGCCTCTATTACACCTATTGCTACTCTGGCATTAACTTGTTGATGCTGGCCCAAAAGAGAAACTTTTAAATACTTTTGCTTTTCTTTAACCTGCCATAATTCTGCGTTTTCTTTTTTACATTTGTTTACAATTACCGCCTCTGCTTCTTTTTCTTGCGGAGCAGATACAACAATCAACCTATGACGTGGTAACGTGTCACTTGTCACCTGTAACCTGTCACCTGTAACCTGTTTAATTATTCCTGATTTCTCTTTTGCAATCAGCCTAAGAGTATTCCCTAATTTATCCATATGATCAAAACTTATTGGTGTGATCGCACAAACCAGAGAATTAACCGTATTAGTAGCATCAAGCCTGCCGCCTAATCCGGTTTCAAGCACACAAAAATCTACTTTTTCTTCCTCAAAATATGCAAAAGCAAGCGCGGTGTAAACTTCAAAGAAAGTAAGAGGATCTAATTTTGAATTCTTATTATATTTTTCTATAGCAGGCTTTAATCTTTCTACTAAATTCGCTAATCTTTTTCTCGGAATCATCCCTTCGAAATCGGCCAGTAAGGCCGCACCCGCGCAGTTCCTATTAGCGCGGGGTGCCCGACGCCATAATATCCTTATCCTCTCTCTAAAATCATTAAGATGCGGGGAAGTGTAAAGCCCAACGCGATATCCTGCAGCTCTTAAAATATAGGCGATAAATATACAGGTAGAACCTTTTCCTTTTGTGCCTGCCACCTGAATACAGCGCAAATTTTTTTGCGGATTACCAATAAGCTCCAAAAAATTAACCATCCGCTCAAGCTCAAAAGAATCCTTATAATTCCAGCGGTTTAATTTTTCGTAATCGATAAACGATTCTAAATACCGAATTGCCTTTGGGTAATTCATAGGAAGGTTATTACCAGGGTTTATTTTGGAAGATAATCAGTGCCGGAAATGGCGCATTCCGGTAAATACCATAGCTATTTTATATTTATCTGCTGCTTTGATAATTGCCTCGTCAGCGATAGAACCGCCAGGTTGTATTATTGCCTTTACCCCGGCTTTAGCAGCTTTAATTACCGCATCCTCCTTGGGGAAAAAAGCATCGGAGGCAAGGCAGGAATTCTTAGATAATTTCCCGGACTTTGCTTTAGCAATTGCCACAGAATCAACTCTAGACATCTGGCCTGCGCCGATGCCTACAGTACGAGTGCCGCTTGTCAAAATAATCGCGTTTGATTTAACATGTTTTGCTACTATCCAGCCAAAAATCAGGCTTTCCATTTCTTTTTTGGAAGGCTTTCTTTTTGTTACGATTTTGAGATTGTTTTCATCTAAAGTCATGAGATCCTTATCTTGTACTAAAAATCCTCCGCCTACGCGTTTTATATCTAATTCATTATTTTTATCAGATCCGCTTAATTCTAAAATACGTAGATTCTTTTTAGCGGAAAAAAGCTCTAAGACGCCAACATCTAGTTTAGGAGCTATTATGCATTCAAGAAATCCGCTTTTGAGAATTTTTGCTGCAGTATCTTTATCAAGTGGCCGATTAAGCGCTACGATACCGCCAAATGCAGAAAGCGGATCGCATTTCCATGCGCCGACAAAGGCTTTTTCTAGGCTGCTTGCAACACATACTCCGCAGGGATTATTATGTTTTACGATCACAACCGCCGGATACTTATACTCTGATACCAATTCCCAAGACGAATTTAAATCTAAAATATTATTAAAAGATAACTCTTTTCCCTGAAGTTGCTTTGCTTTTATAATTCCGGTTGATTTTCCGGACTCTGCATAAAACGAGGCCTTCTGATGCGGATTTTCTCCATAACGCAATTCCTGAATCTTGGAAAGCCGCAAAGTTATCTCTTGAGGAAGCTCCTTGCTTTCAATTTTCGCTTTCTGCTGACTTAAGAAATATTGAAAAATCGCGCTATCATATTGGCTAGTTAAAGAAAAAACCTCAACTCTTAATTGTTCAAGTAGCTCTCTGGGGACAGATCCGTTATTTTTTTTCATTGCTTCTATTACCTGAGGATAACGGCCAGGATTAGCAATCACTGCTACGAAACGGGCATTTTTTGCCGCAGAACGCAGCATACTGGGGCCGCCTATATCAATATTTTCAATTGCTTCCTCGACTGTGACGCCGGGCTTCTGGATAGTTTTTTCAAAAGGGTAGAGATTAACCACAACCATATCAATTAAACCGATATTATGCTCTTTTAATTTCTGCATATGTTCCTGGTTATCTCTAAGCGCAAGTAATCCACCGTGAATTTTAGGATGCAATGTCTTTACCCTGCCATCAAGCATCTCAGGAAACCCGGTATAACTAGAGACGTCGATAACATTGATACCGTTATCGCGCAGCATTTTAGCGGTTCCTCCGGTAGAAAGAATCTCTACTTGGAATTTTTGCAAAACTTTTGCCAATTCAAGTAATCCGGTTTTGTCTGAAACACTAACTAAAGCGCGATTAATTTTAAGCATTTATTCCCACTATTTATTAAAACGAAAGTTTGCTAAATCCGCGTCTTTCATCTGGTATTCTTTTTGCTCAAGACGCTGTTTTCCTGCCTGTTTAGCAAAAGACTCTCCCCCTGCCTGGATATAATCATCAAAAGAGATTATTTCTGCGCGGATAAAACCACGCTGAATATCAGAATGGATTACGCCTGCTGCTTCCCAGGCAGTAGCACCTTTTTTTATCGACCAGGCGCGGGTCTCCTTTTCTCCGGCAGTAAAAAAACTAATATAACCTGCCTCCTGATAAGTTCTCATCAGCAAAGCGTTTAAATCTTCCATATCGGCATCTTTTGCGACAATAACCGGGCGCGCCGTATAAAGGGTATATTTAGAAACTTCTTTTTTTTCTTCTTCAGATAAGGAGACTCCGGAAATTAACTCTTCGCGTTCAAGTGACTGTTTTAATTTTTCAAGCAATCCCTTCTCCACATCAGTTTCTGCCCGAGTAGCCCTTGTTTCCACTAATTCCAAATCTTTTAAAATTAAATCTGCGCGGGAGTTTCCTGAAGACAATATCGCATCTGCCTCTAAAATCTTATCTTCGCCTACAGCTTCTATTTGCACATAGGTTTTTTTCTTAGCCTTGACGATTTTATCTACTTCATCAAGCCGAGAATCCTTAAGATTATGTTTCCCCGGATTAATTTCTGTAATACCAAAAATTCCGATTTTCATAGTTCTTCCTGTTTTTTGTTAGCTTGGTAATGATTAATAATAGGAGATGCGATCTTATGCGGAACTTCTTCATAATGAGAAAACCGCATAATATACATCCCTCTTCCTCCGGTAAGCGAGCGCAGGTCATTAGCATATTTAAACATCTCTGCTAAAGGCACCTGGGCTTTAATGATCTGTGTACGGCCCTTAGAATCCATTCCCATTATCCGGCCGCGACGGGAATTAATATCACCTGAAATAGCGCCCAGAAAATCTTCCGGAATTGTAACCTCAGCATCCATTACCGGCTCAAGTAAAACAGGGCCTGATTCATGTATTGCTTTACGTAATGCCATAGCGCCTGCAATCTGGAAAGCCATATCCGACGAGTCCACATCATGATAAGAACCGTCATAAAGCACCACTTGTACGTCGACAATCGGATAACCGGCAACTGTTCCTTCAGCGCAAGCATTATGTATACCTTTCTCTACGGAAGGGATGAAGTTACGTGGGATAGCGCCTCCTACAACTTTATCCACAAATTCAAATCCTCTCCCGCGGATTAAAGGATGCACCTCAATCCAAACATCTCCGTATTGCCCACGCCCTCCAGACTGCCGCTTAAATTTACCCTGCACTTTAGTAGACCTGGTAATAGTTTCTTTGTATGAAACTTTCGGCGTATCAAGATCTACTTCTACGGTAAAACGCTTCTTAAGCCGGCCTACCATTACATCAAGATGCAGATCGCCTGCTCCGGATACAATCAACTCTTTAGTCTGGCTATCGTGCGTAACTCTAAAAGTTGGGTCTTCGGCAACAAGTTTAGCAAGGGCAACGGAAATTTTATCTTCATCATGGCGTGATTTCGGCTTTACAGAAGCAGAAATCGCCGGTTCCGGAAAAACTACCGGCGGAAAAATCACAGGATTTTTTTCATCGCAAAGAGAATCAGAAAGCCCGGTTTCTTTAAGTTTTGCAATCGCCACTATATCTCCGCAGCTGGCAACATCAACATTACGCTGCTCTTTACCTTGTAAGGCATAAATCTGCCCGATTCTTTCTTTTATTTTTTTGTTGGCATTGTAAAATCCGGTATTAGAAATAAGGGATCCGGAAAAAACCCTTAACATCGTCAGCTGCCCGACATAAGGATCAGATATTGCCTTAAACACAAATGCCGCAAAAGATTTATCTTGTCCTTCTGCTCTTAATAACGGGTTAGGAGCGAATTGGACAAGCGTATCAAGAAGCCCGGCTAAACCTTTTTCACTTACAGCAGATCCGGTTATAACCGGAAAAACTTTACGTTTGACAACTGCCAGAATTAATCCGTTTTTAAGTTCATCATCGGATAACTTTGTGCCCTCAAGGTATTTTTCCAGTAATTTATCATCGCTTTCAGCAATAGCTTCGATTAACTCCGGATTATCCAGGGCGTTTACAGAAAGCGCGCGCGCAGAAAATATTTCTTTGATATCTGCGGTTACCTTATCGAGGTCTGCCCCTTCTTTATCAATTTTACTGATAAAGAAAAATACCGAAAGCCCTGCTTCTTCGGCAATCTGCCAGGCACGTTCTGTGCCAACTTCAACTCCAGCTACAGCATCAACAACAATTACAACGCTATCTACTGCCCGTATGCCGGCGATCACTTCTCCAAAAAAGTCGGCGTAACCCGGAGCATCAACAATCTGTAACCGCGTATTTTTATAATCACAATAAAGAAAACTTAAATTTATCGAGCTCTTACGTTCAATTTCATCAAAACTGTAATCACTTACAGTTGTACCGTCGGCAACAGTTCCTTTACGATTAGTGGCTTTGCTAAAAAATAGTAGGGCTTCTGTTAGAGAGGTCTTTCCTGATTGGGCATGGCCTAGGAGAATAATGCTGCGTTTATTTAGCGCATCCATTATAAGTTACTCCAGGTAGGTATAAATCTTTCCCTTATAATTACGCAGGACATACTTACCTTTAGCCTGCGAAAGAACGTAATTGGAACTAATGGGGATTTTTCCTCCACCGCCCGGGCCGTCAATAACATACGTAGGAACCGCGTATCCAGAGGTGTGGCCGCGCAATTTCTCGATGATATTAATACCCGCGGCAACGGGAGTGCGGAAATGCTGCGTACCCCTAACAGGATCACACTGATAAATATAATAAGGCCGCACCCTGATCTGTAAAAGCTCCTGCATCAGCTTTTTCATAATATAGGGACGGTCGTTAATACCTTTTAAAAGTACTGTCTGGCTTCCTAATGGAATACCGGATTCTGAAAGCATATCACAGGCATTTTTAGAACGCTTGGTTATCTCTTTTGGATGATTAAAATGTATACTCATCCAGAGCGGAGAATAATTTTTAAGCATTGTAACTAATTTTTCGGTAATCCTTTGTGGAAGAGTTACCGGGACTCTTGTACCAAGGCGCAGAAATTCCACATGGCTTATTGCGCGTATACGTTTAATAAGATTCTCTAATTCGTCATCTTCCAGAGTAAGCGGATCTCCTCCGGAAATAAGTACATCGCGCACTTTTCTGTTGGATTTAATATATTCAATAGCAGCGTCAAACCTGCCTGCGGAATTATCTTCTTTGTGATCGCCAACAAGCCTGCGGCGGGTACAATGACGGCAGTACATCGCGCAATGTTCGGTAGCAAGCAGTAAAACCCTATCAGGATATCGGTGGACTATGTGCGACGCCGGAGAATCGCGGTCTTCTGCGCAAGGATCAATCATTTCATGAGGAGAGACTGCGGATTCAGCAGCAACCGGCACAGCCTGGCGCCTAATCGGGCAATTCGGGTCTTCTGCATCGATTAAAGTAGCCCAATAAGGAGTAATCGCCATGGACAATCTTCCGCTTGCCTTATCAATTCCTTTTATTTCTTCAGGAGTAAGCTTAATTACCTGCGAAAGGGCTTCCTTTGTGCAGATGCGGTTTCTTAACTGCCACTGCCAATCTTCCCAATCAAGAGGGTTTACTTCTTTATAGAGGCTGATCTGCTGATAGTCGCGCGCACGCCTGGACGGCCGTGATGGCGCGTTGACAACTACTGCCTCCTGCGCTAGCTTCTGCTCAGTTGCCACCTGATTGTTCAATTGAGCTTGCTCCTTTCTAAGGCACTGGAAAGTATTGCCTCAATTAAATCCTCATATTTCATGCCTGCTGCATAAGCCATAATAGGAAAATTTGACTCTCTGGGATTTAACCCGGGAAGTGGATTAATCTCTAAAACATACGGTACGTTATCGCGGCTTAAGCGAAAATCCGTCCGGGAGATATCATAACAACCCACAGCCCGATGCGTGCGTAAAGCAATTTCTTTAATCTTTGTTTCCATTTCTTTATCCAAAACAGCCGGACAGTGAAAAGTCGGAACTAACCCCATCTCTTCATTTCCCTGATATTCCTTCAGCCTCCAGGAATAAAAATATTCCCCGCTTTTATGACAAGTAGAAAAATCTATCTCCATAACAGGCAAAATAGTAGTCTTGCCATTTTCTAATATACCTACCGTAAACTCTCTTCCCTCGATAAATTCTTCAACTAAAACTTCCTGCTTATAATTTTTTCGTATTTCTTTAATCTGATTATAAAGGGAATTTTTATCCTTTGCAATACTTAATAGATTAATTCCTTTAGAAGAACCCTCGCAATTAGGCTTGGCAATTAATGGAAAACGCAAAGCAGGATCAAGCTCTTCATTCCCTTTATTAAAAACCTGAAACCGTGGAGTAGGAATATTTTCTGCCAAAAGTATTTTCTTAGTTACTGCTTTATTTAATGCAAGCCCCAAAGAAAAAGTACCCGACCCTGTATAAGGAATACTTAAATAATCTAGTATCGCCGGAACTTCGGATTCACGAAGTTTACAATTTCTACCTTCAGCGATATTAAAGACCATATCTACCTTGTTTTTTCTGAAATAATTAAAAATATTAGTCTGGCGGACATCTACTTTCTCAACCTTGTGCCCCTTGTTTTCTAATGCTTGAGTTATGGCATTAATGGTTTCGGGTGAATCAAACTCAGAGCATGAATCCGCAGGTTCGTTTTCTTTTTTTTCTTTAAGGTTAAAGGTAAGGGCGATTTTCATCTTTTAATTAAATTAGATTATAACGTTTAAGCGCGCTTTCTAAAATTTTAAAAATCATTTCATCGTAAGTTTTACCCATGACTTTGGCAGTCACCATAAAAACATCTTCCTGAGACAGAGACGGAAGCGGATTGATCTCAAGAACATAGGGGTGGCCTTCTTCATCAACACGAATATCTACTCTCCCAAAGTCAAGGCATTCTACTGCTTCATATGTCTTAATTGCAACGTCTGTGATTTTTTGCCTTAAGTCATGGTTTATACGCGCAGGGCATACGTACTCAAGCCTATTTGAAGTAATATGGCCAAAGGTATAAAATTTATCTTTTAAATTACATTTACCGTCGATTTTTATCTGCACTATCGGCAGGACTTCCGGAGGATTATTGCCGATAAAAGCTACGGTGAACTCTTCCCCGCGAATAAACTCTTCAACCAAAGCCGGCTGCTTATAAGTCCCGGTAATATAATCTATTTGTTTTTTAAGTTCTTCCATATTTTCAACCCGCGAAGAATCAGATAATCCTTTAGAGGAACCTTCGAAGCGGGGTTTAACTATAAAAGGAAATTTCATATGATCAGTACCGTTTAGGCTTGAGGAATCTTTTACTTCAAAAAATCTTGGGGTAGGAATTTTATCAGCAATAAAAACTTTTTTGGCAATAATCTTATCGAGAGTCAGCCCTAAAGAAAGCGCATCAGAACCTACAAAAGGAACTCCCGCCATTTCAAGAAGGAGCGGGACTTGCGACTCGCGATTTCTTCCGGAAATCCCCTCAGAGATGTTAAAAACAATATCCACCCCAAGCTTATCAAGGCCTTCTAAGAGATTAGAAACATTGCCTATTTTTTTAGTTTTAAAACCGTGTGATTCGATTGCTTTTGCAATGCAACCTACCGTATCAGGATGGTCGAATTCTGCGTTGGCATCAGGCGGATCGTCTGCCCTAAATTCATACTCGGTTTTTAAATCATAGGTAAGGCCGACGGTTTTCATTTGTATAAAAAATAAGGGCTCCCATAATTCTTTGAGCCCTTAAAACCTCTTTCAAATTTTTTCACCGAAATTTATCTTCCTCTCTTAAAATTAATTTACCTCTCCTATATTTATTATTTTTTATCACAATAGCTTGTTTTTGTCAAGTTTTTTTTATCGACGGTAAACTAACTCCGCACCACCCCATGCAATCATTTCTTTGCCAATAACCAACAGCACAGCTTTTATACCGCTAATATTACGCGCAAAAGATAAGGATTTTTCCAGATCCTCTTTGTTACTTACCCTATTAGCGGCGGCAGTAGCAACTGCATCAGCAAGTGCACAATTTTTGGCAAAAACAACTGCTGCATCTGCTTTGCCAAAACTTAAAGAATGCCCTACTGTCCCTGAAGAAGTACAAATACCCAAGGGGGTGGCATCCGGTTTAAGGCGTAATCCTAAATTCTGCCAACATTTTTGTTTTCCGGCATAAATTCCCACTATTCGCGGTTTTTTAATTTTTAAAAAAATATCTCCGCCATTTTCCACTATAACTTCCTTAGCGCCTTTTTTTAGAAGATCCTTACCTATTGCCTGCGCAATAGCTCCAGCAACCGCAGCCATTGGCCCGACTCCGGCTTTCCTAGCAGCTCCTGCCATATCACCAATAATAAAAGGAGCATTTATTTCTACTGCCAAAGGCTTAAGGCTGGTTAAAAATCTTCTGTCTTTTGCAATATAACTTTCAATCTGATTACGATAAAATATTATTCTTTTACGGCAATAGCCGATATCGATTTTTTTGTCAGAGAGGATTTGCAGGTCGGTTTCTTTGACTGATATATTTTCTGAAAAAAGATCTTTGGCTCTAACCCGATCCCGATAGGATCTCTTCTTATACTTATTACTCTTCATTTATTCTTAACAATCATAACTAACATAACCAACCTAACATATCCTCGGTAACATATCTACAACCGGCATATCTAAAATTCGCTGGCTTCCGGAAGAAGTCTGGAGCAAGACTTCTGCAGGGCCTCGCCTGACCACTTCTCCGATAATTGCAGAATTTTTTCCTAAAGTATGGTTTCTTAACTGCCGAAGGATTGCTTTTGTTTCGCTATGATCTGTAATTATAATCGCTCTTCCTTCGCAAGCCATATAAAGCAAATCTACCCCTAGAAGCTCTGCGGCAACTCTCGCCCTCGGAGAAATAGGAATTTTCTCTTCATAGATCCTTATGGTTTTCCCCGAAGAAAAAGCAAGCTCATTTAAGGTAGTGGCTAAGCCTCCACGGGTAGGATCGCGCATACACATAACTCCCGTAAATTTTTTTGATATGGGGCAAAGTAATTCCGAAAGCAAGGCACAATCACTTTTGATTTTTAAATCCAGATCGTTACGCGCGGATAATATCGCTAAGCCATGCTCCCCGATATTTCCGGTTACCAAGACTTCGTCACCTTCTTTTATCCGTTTGGTAGATAATGGCATAGGAGAAACCATCTCTCCTATGCCGGAAGTATTAATAAACATCTGGTCACAGGCGAGCTTTGGCACAACTTTAAAATCTCCGGTTACTACCATTATCTTTGCCTGACGACAAGCTAAAGCTATCGAATCAACCACTTTATTTAATATATCAAAACTAAGGCCTTCTTCTACTATAAATGCCAAGGATAGATACCTTGGCAAAGCCCCCTGCACTACCAAATCATTGACTGTACCGCATACAGCAAGCTTTCCGATATCTGCTCCGGGGAAAAATAACGGGGTTACCACAAAAGAGTCTGTAGTAAAAGCTAATTCCCCGCCGCGAAGCGGAAGAACTGCGCTGTCTGAAAGTTTTGATAAATATTTATTATGTAATTTTTTTGCTAAAATATCCTGAATTAATTCGTGCGTTAATTTTCCGCCGCTTCCATGCCCAAGAAGGATTTTTTTATAGTTTGACTCTTTCATAGACGATTAATTATTTTTTCCCTCTTGCCGCTTAAAAAGATCTAAAAATCTGTCTTCGTATTCTTTATATACATTCCACTTGTCCAACTCATCTTTAAGTTCATTGGCTTTATTAAGATCGACTCTTGATGCTTCAAAGAGTTTATCAATTTTTTCTTTTATGGAAATCGGCAGCTTCGTCAGCTGGCTTAACGATTTTTTAATTCTTTCGACATCGTCTTCTCCGATCGGCCCGCTGGTTTGCGATCCGATTTTAAGATAATCCAACAATTTATTGATCTCACTTTCAAGTATCTGCACCTGATCAAATAGTTCACTGAAATCAACGGTAATTGCAAGGTACCGGCAAAGCCCGGCAAGTACCGCATAAACTGCGCGCGGATTTTCTATCTGAATAGTATAGAGAGGTATTTCACCTAAAATACAGAAACCTTCTATTCCTGCCCGTCGGCAAAGCCCCAGGAATAACCCATTCATTCCGCTGATTACCTGGCCTTCCATTAAAGGCTGTAAATTTAATTTCTTAAGTTGATTGTTCAAATTTAATGAAGTCGCGCCAAACCAAACTTGCGGCTCATGCGTATGGTCAATCGGCTGAGGAAGAGCAGCAAAACTGATCACTTGCGCAACTTTCATGGATTTAGCAACTATAAGCACGCGTTGTGCATATTCTTCAGCTTTTGATAACTCCGGTTGCGCGTTGCTTATAAAAATTATAATATCGTTTTTGGCAAGTTTATTTTTCCAAAAATAAAATTTTCCGTAGGGAAGTTCCGGCAGCATAAGCTTTCCTTCTTGTATCACGCTTTCAAAAAGATAGAAAAAATCCTCCGGAAGAATTTCCGCGAACTCTTCAGCCTTTAACTTATCCACTAAATAAGATGCGGCTTTAAATGCCACATCCCCCATCCCCGGCCAGGCACAAATTAAATAGGGATTACGCAACTTCGGACGCTTAATAATTTTAATTCCTTCCATTTTATTTTCTCCTCTTTAAAAATTCCAATAGCACATCTACACCCTTCTCTAAGTTATCTATTTTAGCATATTCATCGATGCTATGGGCACAATTTCCTGACCCAAATCCTGTAGCCACAGCAGGTACTCCGTAATCCTGAAAAAAAGTAATCACGGTAGCGCCTTCCGAACCTTTAAGCAAAGGTTTACGGCCACAACTCCTGATTGCCGCAGATAAATCTTTTACTAATGTTTCATTGGGCTCGATAAGATAAGGTTTTTGTAAACCTCTAACCTCCAATTTAAAATTTTTAGTATTACGCTTAATTATTGCACGGATATCCTGAATAATTTTTCTGCCGTCATCTCCCGGAAGGAAACGTATATCAATTTCAAACTCAGCCCAATCCGCGACAATATTTACTTTATCCCCTCCACGAATAGTCCCGATATTTATCGTTGGGGAACGTAAAAACTTGGAACTTTTTTGTACAGAAAAAGCATACGCCTTTATCTGTTTTAGAACTGTTATTGCAATATCTATGGCATTAATACCTAACCAAGGATACGCTCCGTGGGCACGCTTTCCCTTTATAATCACTTTAATATGTATCAGCCCTTTTTGCGCAACAATGATATCAAAATCATCAGCATCAAGAATAATCGCGGCATCGGCTTTAATAAGGCCGCGCGCAAGTAACGGAATGAGCCCTAATCCTGAACCAGACTCTTCATCCGCGGTTGCTGCCAAGATCAAATCAAAATTTAACCTAATCTTACTCTCTACTATCCTCCTTACTGCCTCAAGCATTACCGCTAGGTTACCTTTACAGTCGGTAGCCCCTAGGCCGTATAATTTTCCATTCTTTCTCGTAGCAACAAGTGCTTTATAATGCCAATTTTCTCCTGCAGGAACCGTATCCAGATGCGGGCTGAGTAAAAGCCTTTTGCTTCTATTTTTTCCGGGAAGAATCGCTACTACATTACTCCGATTCTTTTTAAATTCATAAATTTTTACATCTACCCCAATCTTTTTTAGAAAAGTAGAAACAAAAAATCCGATCCTGGCCTCATCACCCGGAGGATTTTGAGAATCAATAGCAATTAACTGCTCTAAAAGTTTTATTACCCGTCCTTTTTGCATTTTATCCTTAAAACGCCTGGCTTAAACCCAGCCAGAAGTGCGCACTTTCTTTTGGCTCACCTATGGCTTTAGCCAGATCAAAGCGTAAAATCCCTTTTTCTACAAAACCAAAAATATCAAAATGTACCCGCAGGCCTACTCCCACATCTTGCTTAAAATCCTGTTTACTAAAACCATCAAACCACGCTTTACCGGCATCGGTAAAAACGACTCCCTGGATTTTATCTATATTAAGCATATTTTTCAAGCAATAAAAATTCATCTCTGTTTTTAAAGGGAACCGATATTCAAGGCCGCCTAATAATACCCTGGCGCCTTCTATGGTTTTTAAACTATACCCCCTTAACCCCTGAGGCCCGCCCAATTGAAATAAGTTATTATCTTTTTCCCCCCAGCCTACTTTTAAACGAGAAGCAACTTTATGTTGATATTTCGGAAGAATAAGTTGGTAATTATTCAGCTCTACGGACGTGCGCCAAAACGATTCTTTTCCTCCAAAAAAATGCCCTCCCACTTCCTGCGTTGGAATAATTATAAATCCATAATCCGGGTCAGGATATGGGCCATAACGGCCAAAAGAACCGCTGATACCTAATATTGCTTCATCTTTTTTGCGATAATAAAAATCGTTTTTCCCTTCTGCGCTATTTAAATTTGCAGCACTACGATCAAAACCGGTATTACGGATAAGATAATAACTAATATGATCGTTTAAATCAAATAAGCCGTAACTAGCCGGCCAAAGTTCCTGGCGAAGATAAAGTTTTCCGCCGGTCAAATCCTGATTATCTTTGCTTGCAGAATAATCAAAAAGTTCAAAACCCAGCGCTAGCTGCCTGCCTCCGAGATGGCTTAATTCCCAGGCAACTTTTGAATCAGAAGCCTTATGATTAAAATCATAATCGGAAGAAATTTTTAATATTGCATCCTGAGGCTTATTAATAGACGCCGCCGCACCTAAAGTCGAACCTCCTACAGTCGGCCCTAATACCGTATTATAGGCATTTGGGGAATAAAAAACCGGAATTTCATAAGCAAAATAATACAGCGGCACTGGCTTTAGCGTAACTCGCCTCGGCCAATAATTATTGGTGCGGTCTAAATCTAGGACCACTTTCTGCTCCGGGTCTATTATTACTTCTTGTAATTTTTTATCCTGCCTGAGATCCACTTTAAAAACTTTTCCTCTGCCATCCCATAAAATAGTTTCGCTTTCTCCTCCGGCGTATTTTAATTTTACCTCTACTTCCATTTCTTGTTGGAGGCGATTTTCTAAAATTAACTCATTTGGCCTTACTTTTTTTACCGCAAAATCAGCTTTCTTGTCGGTTTTAAGCCACTGGTTAAAAAATTCATCAAGCTTCTGTCCTGATTCTTCTTCAGAAATCCGGATAAAATCTTTTAATCCAATGTTTTTGAAACGGTATTCTTGAGTATACCTGCGCATAATCTTAAGAAACAGTTCCTTGCCTATTTTATACTCCAGCATTTCTAACACCGCAGCGCCTTTGCCGTAAGTGAGGGCGAAAATAGATGACGGCTCATGAAAACCGGTAAGCTCGCCTACTATCGGACGATCATATCCATTTTTAGCTAAAAACATATAGCGAAAAACAGTAGACTGCCGGAAAGAAAAATTGGGGATAAACCAGCCTAAAGCCTTAGGCAGGCTTAAAACTTTAGCGTCAGGGCCGTAACAATCTTCCAGATACTTGAGAATCCAAAAAGAGTTCATACCTTCATCAAGGAACATCTCTTTGTATTCATCCGAGCCAACCAAATTATAAAACCACTGATGCCCGGCCTCATGAGCAATAAGAAAATGAAAGTAGCGGATTAAAAACTCCGGAAGCTTAAAAACACGGGTATCGATAAAAACTAACCCTGAAGATTGCACTCCGCCATAACCTAAGTAACTTAGAACGATATTAAATTCCGCATAAGGATAATCGCCGAATCTTTCTGTATAAAAACGCATTAAACCCGCAGCAAACCTAGCCGCATCTTCAGCTTTTCTTTCGCCTCCTTTTAGATAATAGACATTGATATTTATTTTATCCTGTTTAAAACTGCAAACCTTATAATCTCTTGATATACCAAGTGCAAATTCACGTAAAGGTAGGTCCCCTTCCCAAAAAAGCGTTTTAGTACCTTCGGAATTATATACCTCATTTTTTAAAACAGCGCTTGCCGCCACAGTCTCGTCTTTAAGAAGCGTGAGTTTTACCTTGTAATAAGCGGCCTCGCTAAAAAATGGCTGATGGAACACATAGAACGGATAATTATGCCAGCCGTCATTATCGAAAACGCTCAAAATCGGGTACCAGCGCATTAAGGTAAAAATCCCCTTATGCCAGCCAAATCTCCCGTAAGCATGCGGAATATCTGTATAAAATTTAAGTTCTAACTCAACCGTCTCAGATGGCGATAACTTTTTAGCAAGTGATACTTTTAATAAAGTTTCATCTGCGCCTTCTACATTAAATTTAAGGGGCTCTCCGGAAGCAGCCACACTCTCTACCTCTAAATCTCCGCTTTGAAACCCTTCCGGAAAAGGATTAATTTTAAAGTAACCGCCGTAACGGTATATTTTTTTTATTTCTTTTTTGCTGTATTTACGGTGGGGATAAATATGAAAATATATTTCGCTTAAAGTTTGATCTGAATTATTTGTATAGGTAACCTTCTCCGTGCCTTCTATCCTGCGGACAGAGCTGTCGAATTTTGCTTCAATTTCATAACGCGGATGTTCGTATGCAGAAGCAGAAGTAAAAAAACAAAAAATAAAAGAAAATAAGTAAAAACTTACTAGAAATTTTGCTTGTGACTTGCGACTTGTGACTTGTGGCCTCATTTCAACGGACATAAGTGGCATAGCGGTTTTTGTTTTCGGCAGAATTCCTTAGCTGTTTTTACGATAAGCGCATGAAATTCGTTAAACAGGCTTACTTTGTTATCAAGATTATCCATAAAAAATTTCTGCACAATATTATAATCTGACTCTTCCTTAAAAAAACCGTGGCGGCTGAAAATACGTTTAGTATAGCTATCTACCACAAAAACCGGTTTTTCTAACGCATAAAGAAGTATGGAATCCGCAGTTTCATATCCCACTCCTTTTACTGCCAAAAGTTTTTTCCTTAAATTTGAAGTGTTTTCGCTGCGCATTCTTGTTATATCAGCTTGATATTCGTAAATGAAAAAATCTAAGAATGATTTCAAACGGGCTGCTTTGATATTGTAATAGCCGGACGGACGAATTAATTTAGCTAATCTTTTTAAAGTAATACCATTAAGCTTTAAAGGCGAGAGCAGTTTTTCTTTTTTTAAATTAGTAATTGCTTTCTCGACATTCTGCCAATTAGTATTCTGGGTCAAAATAGCCCCCACCATAACCTCAAAAGAAGTATCAGCCGGCCACCAATTCTGGGCCCCGAATTTTTTATATAATTTACGGTAAATCGAGGATAACTTATTCTTTACGTTATTTTTGTAACCTGGTGACCTGGTAACTTGGTAACCCATTGATTTACCGGAGTTTAATCAAGTGAAAGCGGATTAAATTTGTAGTAGGCAAAAAGCGTATATGCGGTTCCGGAAACTGATCCGGTAGATTTACCTTTAGGGGTAACCCAGCCATGGCCTGTATCAGCCTGTTCCTGCGTAGCATAAGGAAGGCAGCTCTCCCCTTGGCCGGAAGAAGAGGGGCTTGATATAATCATCTTACTTAATTCCGATATATATTCGTTAGCTTTTCCTTCATAAACTCGGGCTTTAGCAACCATAGAACGTTTGTAATAATAGTCCGCTAAAATTTTATAGGAAAGCACCATCTGCGCCGTCCATTCAGAAGAAACCACTCCTCCGCGGGCAACATTTCTTCCTGCGGCGAAATCAAACCCTTTTACCATAATTTTCTCTTTATTCGGCCGGGTATACTCTACTTCAACTGCACAATTATCTTCGGCAAATTCTAAAATCCTATCCGGGCTCATCCCAATTTCTTCAAGTTTTTGCGGGCCTAAGGCCGCTAATGACCAGGCATAAGTATCTGTAGCAATGGTCGAATCACCTTTACCCCTTTTTACAGGAATATTCTGGCGGTCATAAGTATGTTTAACAAGCCAAAAAAGAACCTTATCCCGCGCCGCAGAATATTTTTCATTACTAGTAACTTTAAAAAGCATGTCAAAAAATGCATAGGCATCCAAATTATGTTCTGTCGCAAACCACTCTACTGACGGGCCGCCGCGAATCCCGCCTTCCGCATCTTGGGCTTGCAGAGAAAGTATAAAATCCGCAATCTCCTCTGCAGGTTTTAGATAACTATTATCTTTTGTTTTATGGAGATAATGCAAAAATGCCAACCCTAACCAAATATTCGGGCCGGAATGCACCGTATATTCTGCAGGAGCAGCATCAAAAACATAATAGGCGTTAAAAAACGCTTTGTCTTTACGTTTAGCTTTACGCGCAAAAAAATCAAGTAGCTTTTTAGCACGCTCCGTATCGCCAAAATATGTGTAGACCTGCGCGGCCAGCGCCTGGTCATAGATAAAGCCGGAATCTGCCAAATCTCCATCACCCTCAAAACTCATCACTAAACCAGTGCGCGGATTCTGATGAATCTTAAGCCACTGATACATTTTATCAAGATTCTGTTGAGTTAGCTCCACCTGGCGCTTATCAAGCCGCAGCAAATCTTCGGTAACAGCACTTTCCTCATGCTGCACTTTAATTAAAGCATCCTGTATCCCGACTTTTTCCGCTTGTAGCTTAGTGATCTGATCGCTTAAATTTTTTATACGCTCGGAATCATCTACATCTTCCTTCCGAAGCAATTCTAAAAGCCCTGATTTCTCATCTTCCAATTCCTTGAGACGGACTTGCAAAGCATTAATTTTTACTGCCAAATCTTCGCGTTCCTTAGAAATAAGTTTAATTTTTTGTTTAGCGATACTTGATTCCTGGACAATCTGTACCAATTGGTTAACTAACACTTTGTTGCCTTTTATTAACAACATATTAAAGTAACCGTTTACTAAAGCTAAAATAATAAGAAATGCGATCGTAATTATTGCAATTCTGGGGAAATACCGTTTTCCCCAGGCAAAATGCATAATCTTATGATTATGTTTAGGATTAATCTGGTTATATTCTACGCCCAACATAAAACGGCCGGGAAAATCCGGAACCGGTTTTACCCATGAAACTTTGACCAAAGCACGCGCCGGTAGAGCATGTAACGGAATTTCAATATCTAACGCAAGGCGTATATCCGGATTTTTTAAACCATCTGTATACCCGGAAGGCAAATGGTTTACTTCAATACAAATTCCGCCTTTACCGACATTAGAGGTAAAACCCTGGATCATTTCAACATCTTCTTTTCCGTCAGGATAAACCAACTTAAACCCCACGGGAAAAACCGAATCAAGGCGTAGATATTTACGCCGCTCTTTTCCTGATAGATTATCTTTTTCCATAAACAAACACTATCCTCTGCTTTACATTTTTGGCCAGCTTCTGAAATGCTTCTTTAAAAGCCCGGTATTCTTGTAAGCTGATTTTATATTTTTTTATTAAAGAGGTTTCTTTAAAAATTACTTTTTTCCCTTCTACTTGATAATTAATGCGAAAATTAAACCAGGGCGTATCCTCTTCTATATCCCCGGGAAGATATTTTACCATAAAATCTTCCGGTATGTTTATTTCTATTTTTGTTTCTTTTAAATCAAGCGCACCTAAATCTATAGGGTAGCGCCGTTTGTCTTTAGCCACCAAAGCAGCGTTAAAATTAGAAAGTTGCGGCATTATGCGCATATCTCCCGCGGCTGTTAAATATTCCGGGCCTTTAAATCGATAGCGCAATTCAACCGGCTTATTAAGATTATCCTGATTTTTTAATTCGTAGTCAATAAGGGCTGCCCCTACTGAAACCTCCTGCAGCCTTTCTTTGATTGTTTCTTCAATAATTTCCGGGGGCGTATACAGCAGCCAATAGCGCTGCGCCTGCGCATACAAACCATTAGTTGAAATTATTTTTGCTCCGTTAACAGACTCGTCTTTTTCAATCGACAAAGAAATATTGTTGATAAAACTATTGTGTTCTCCTGGGAACATCGGAATATCTTTTATTTCATAACCTTCATCCTTAATAAGCAAAACCCTTCTATCCTGGTCATCAACTGGCAAGTCCCTGAAAGAGGTAGTTTCGGCTGTAGGATCCATGAATACAAACTCCGTGCCTACTAATACTACGGCAATGCAATGGTTAAAAAGCATGCTGGGGAATTGACTGTCTAGATTATAATATTGGCGTGTTGCAATTAATACCGGATAAGCCGCAAAACCCGCATCTCTTAACATAGTAACTAAAAGAATCGCCTGGTCTTTACAATCTCCGTATTTATTGCGGAAGATATCAGTTGCTTTGTGCGGCTCATATCCTGCGTCTCCGTATTCGACAGCGACGTAACGGATTTTCTGCGCGCAAAAATTATAGATCGCGCGAATTTTTTCTTCGTCATTTTCTTTATTAGTTACAAGCTGGCTCACTTTTTCACTAATTGCAGTATCCGGCTTGATTTTGTCTTTTGCTAAGGCCCACCACCACTTGTAAATCTCATCCCAACTGCTAAAAGTAGAAAGCATAATAGCTGTATTGATTTCTACGCCCGGGGGCATATTTGTTTCAGGGACAATCTGAGGGATATCAACAAATCCCCAGCGATAAGTTAAATACATACCATCTTCTTTTATTTTTGGGGTTAAATCAGCATTAAAATTGTTATACTCTTGGTTATGATATTTAAAAGCGGCTTTCATTTCTTTGGGAATCTTTAAAACAAAATCTGCCGATATTATCGGCTCAGAGCCTTGAAGCGGATAATTAAGCATAAAATCTTTTTTATTGATAAGTTGGCTGCGGGAAACTTCAACTTCATATTCTATAACCGCATTCTCTGTTATCTCCGGAAAAGAAATAATAAAAACCCTGGCATTACTATAAAGAGGAAAATTCATATACTTTGAAACATCCCGCAGATGTTTTGAGCCAACCTCAACGACAGTTCCATCCGGCCTGATGACCCTGGCAAACACAAGTTCAACTTTTTCATAAGTAGAATCATAATCGACTTGTGCCTCGGAAAAATCTTCTTTTCCTCTTTCATTAAGGATTTTAACCGTATAATGCATCCGGCTACGCATAGTGAGATCATTTTTTATTTCTATTTCCTCAGAAGATGACAAAATCATTGCTCCTGCCTGCGGATAAAACGAAGCATCGGGAGCTTTATTAATAATAGCTGCGGTTTGCGGGCTAATTTCGCTGATATGGCCATTTGATGATTCTTTATTAATATTTTCTTTCCTGCTTAGGGCCAGCCCCTTAAAAATCGGATCTTTGATTTTTTCATAAATAGAGAGCGAGCGGTCAAAAAGATTCAATTCCTCACAGGTAAGCCCGTGATAATAAAACGCTTCATCATCAATAAACCCTGCTTTATTAAAAATTTCTAAGGCGTCGGTGAAACTTCCTAAACGATAAAAAGAAATTCCTAAAATTTTCTTGGCTTCAGATAAATCTAAGTTCTTTAATTCATCGACCGCTAAAACAAATTCTCCGTGTTCATAGTATAGCTTGCCTAATTTCAAATGAATCTTTACAGGATCATTACTTTCCTCGATAAGCTTTTTGTAAATTGTTACTGCCTGGCCATAATTTTCCTGCGATTGAGAAATAAGCTTTCTTGCCTGGGTTTCGGTATTTCCCGTGCATCCGGAAAATAGCAACAAAAATACTATAATTAGGGATAACTTACCCGAATTTATAATACGCATGACATGCTCCTTCTTGAGAAATCATACACGGCCCAATAGGTTTTTGCGGTTGACAAG